>ERZ773155.1154-NODE-1154-length-22738-cov-17.069127_pt1 | contig 22738 bp, 21 predicted proteins | sample MGYA00511262_ERZ773155 | MGnify/ENA primary metagenome ERZ773155 (study PRJEB29015, sample SAMEA2737828) | human gut metagenome | biome: human gut; feature: human-associated habitat; material: faeces | place: China | collected 2012 ... | reverse complement strand
CCGGCGATTTAATGCCTTCCTCATTCAAAATTTTAGATATGGCTTTAAGCCCGTATCCCGATACATACAGATTGAATATCTTACGGACTATTTCGGCGTGTTCCTCAACAACCGTAACTTTGCCCGTGTTTTTATCCTTGAAGTATCCGAGCGGCGGTATCATCACGATACCGCTTTTTTGTTTCTGCTTATATCCCGCACGGATTTTCTTGGATATATCTCTGGCGTACATATCATTGAAAATTCCTTTGAATCCGACCATTAAATCATCGTCCTCGTTGCCTGTGTCTATGTTTTCGGTTACCGAAAGCACACGCACATCATTTTCACGAAGATAGTCTATAAACATTGCGGTCTGCGTTCTGTGCCGTCCGAGTCGGGATAAGTCCTTGACGATAACCGCGTCAATGCTTTTTTCTTCAACGGCGGCATATATTCTGTTTATCCCCTCGCGGTTGAAATGCATTCCGCTTATATTGTCATCAGCAGATTCGCCGATAACGGTGCAGTTGTTGTTTGCCGCATATTCCCGCAATATGTTTTGCTGATTGGTAAGTGAATTTAACTCGCTGTCCTCATCACGGAAAAGCCTTGAATACAGCCATACTCTCATAGCAATCACCTTTCTTTTTTTCTCGGCAGGCGCGTGATATCCTGACCACGCAACAACATACCACAACACCTGCCGTAAGTCCAGATAAATTACGCCGATTTACTGTTTTCGCAATCGGTCGCCATTTTATCCTTACTGATATATTCTTTTATTGCTGAGCTTAAAAAGCGGTCAAACTTTTCTTCGTCGCCGTTATAGTAAAACTCAACCCGTTCAATGTTATAATCGTTTTTCTCCATAGATTCCTTTCCGCCGTAAGGCCGTTCGGTGTTTTTACATTCCGCTCATAACAGGACCGGAAATTTTCTTTTTATGCCGATATTTTCGCTGTAAAAAGTGCAACCCCTAAATCAGCGAGGATAAAATTGGAGCAACCCCTAAACCGTAGTTTTATAAGCAGCTTCAAAATATCGCACAAAGCCCCTTGCGGTCGGCGTTGCCGTCCGCCGTGAGCCGCCGAGGGGAAGCAGCGCAACCCCTCGGCTTTCTCCTGCTTATTTTCGTACCACTGCGTTTTTTTGCGGAATAAGGCGTAATTCCTCAAAAACAACCGCTAATTTATGCAGAACTTTAGTTTCACAGCAGAAAAGAAAAAAGGGGCGTACACGCCGTTTACAGCGCCGTATTTTGCCTTTGTGAGGCTCGGTCGGGCGTTTGCTCGGTTTTCCATTTGCTCGGTGTACAGGGCGTTTTCTGCGGCTGTTTCGGCAGAGAAAAAATTTACTCCTTATTTCTTTTTCTGTTGTAACATATACTCAGTGGGTTTAGTTCTATGGGTATAGTTCTGCAATACCGTTTCTTACACCACCCTGTACGAAAAAATTACACTACCGAAACAGCTTGACCGTATATGCGTTGCTTGTGTTTGATCCGTCCTGCCTGCAGCGCTTTTTCTTTTCTACAAGCCCTGTTTTTTCAAGGTTTAGGATTGCTTCGTCTACCGTCTTTTTATCAATACAGCACTCCTCGGCAATCAGCCGCCGTGACGGAAAGCAGACGCCGTTTTTATCGCTGTGCTTTACAAGGCAGCAGTAAACAATAAATTCCCGCGGTTTAAGACCCTGCTTAAATATGCTGTTTGACAGCATAAAAAAATTACCGTTTTTATTTTGCGGCACAATCATTCGGAATCAGCTCCCTTTATATAAAAAATAAGAGAGATAAATCTCGGTACGCATCAGACATATTCAACGGGTGCTATCTATGCTCCGAAATTTATCCTCTACTTATTAGGACAGTTAAACGCAGTTTGTAAACCAAAATTTAAAAAATTGCAAAAAAATACGGAAACCTATGTTTCCATAAGTTCCCGTATCCGGCTAAGGAGTTTTTTCAGTTGCTTTGATATTGCCGTCTTACTTACTCCGAGCTTATCCGCTATTTGTTGCATAGTGCGTTCTTCAAAAAAGTAGCACCAAATCAAAAAGCGTTCATTGGGTTCAAGATTGGCAATAATTTTTTGCAGTTTTTCAAAGCAGAGGTTTTTAAATGCCGATTCAAAAGTCGGGTCGCTGAAAGCCGTAATCTGAGCAGTTGGCAGCACTGTTTCGGAATCACTCTTACTAATGTGTCGGCGGTCGCTCCGACCTTCCGCCGCCTGCCTTTTTCTATCAGCCTCTAAAAAATCCGCAACCTCTTTTGAAACTGAAACCGTACCTTCGCCGTACTTAACAATGGTATTCCCCAAATGAATTCCTTTCCGCCGTGGGAAAGGTCACAGGGCTGCCGAAACAGCACCATTAAACTGTTGACTTCAAGGTTTATCCTATCTACAGCTGATTGCCTTAGGAGCTTCGGTGAAATCTGAGGTCACACAGTTGTGACCTCATCGGCACATAAATTTTATTTATCACACGGCTGCTGCCGTTGTGATCGGAAAGGATATTTTAATTATATCAATGTGGCAGACTGTTTTCAACAAAAAGCAACTTAAAATATTACTCAGTTATTTCACATGTTCATTAGTTTCTGCTGATTTGGTACATAGCCTTAATAATCTAAAAGCTGTATGTTTGGCTCACATTTAGTTTTTTCAGTGAGGAAATCAGTAAGCTTAGAAGTAAATCAATACCCTCCAAACATATGTTGGTCATGCCCGTTTTGGAGTAGCCAGTTTATTTTTATATACTGACTTTAGCAAAATAAACAGGATTATACCATTCGTTATATGGGTTTGATAAAATTAATTCTCCCTTGCGCTTTTTTGTTTTGCTAGAGCAATCCGAAATTACCAATCCTAAATAAAAATGTTTCTCAATATTATTCCTTTTAAGAAACTCGTTTTTTAAAACGGCTGTAATAATATATTCAGTTTCAAATTTTCGATAAGAAGTAGAAATTAATAAATCGCTAATTTCGGAATTCTCGCTATTCAAAACATTAACTGGTATAACAACTATCTCATCATCTACGATCTTGGGAAATAGAAATATGCTATTATACGAATATTTTTCTGTCCCACAAATAATTAAATGTACCCCATCGCTGGTTTGCGTATCATAATCTTTTTCTTTACTGAAACAAAAATCATCATTTGTTACCTTAAAAAACAACTTAATCCCATTTTCCGATTTTTTCACTTGCACATTGCAAGTAAGTAAATAATTATTATTTATTTCTTGATCTTTGATGATTGGATTATCCAATGTAAATCCACCCACTGAATCTATTTGTAGATTTTTATATACTCTGTTGTTCCATTGGTAATCTATATAACCACTTAAAATGGCATCTGTATTTTTATTAAGCGAATTAGAATCCATTATATATTTATACAAATCATCCTTTTCATAAATGACATATTCCATATTATTTACTGCATCTATGAAAGATTTCGGAAAAGTGTTAGGGAAAATTTCAATAATATCATTAATCATTGTTTCAAAAAAAACGCGTAATTTTTGTTTCTTTAAATTGTTTATAATTTCATCCCATTTAATTTGCTTAAAATATTTTTCCGAAAACAGCGCAATTTCATAAGCACGATATAAAAATCTATTAGCCTTATTAGGAGATTTATTAGCTAAAACATTATATAAATTGCCATATACAAAATAAGTATCCATGTATAAATGATATATTAAATGCAATAGCGTTGCTGTTATATTAAAAGTATAGACTTTATTACCATGAATATCAACTTCAATAATATTAGATAGAATGAAAGATTCGTCAATTCCAATTGTTGGATTTAAAACATGCAAATGTAGCTCATACACGATTCCATTATGCATAAAACTCCAATGATGTTTATTTTTTAATTCATTTTCAGATATTAATTTAAAGCCTTTATGTTTAAGAATTTTTGTGATTTCTTTAATATCGGAATTTGGAACAATTAAATCAATATCCGCCACCATCCTATCGAAGGGATTTTTATATAATTGTTGAGAAAGTATAATTCCTTTAAAAAATACTGGACACATATTAAATTCTTTAAGTATATTTCTCAATTGAAATATTGCACTAGTATTTCTTAAATAGCAAGCTTTATTTTCAATATATTCTTTTGAAAACAATTCTAAATTGTTTGTGATACGATTATAAATAAACTTTAATGCGTTTTTTGTGATGATTTCATTCCTTTTTTTTAGTGTATACTTGTTCAAATATTCTAATAATTTGTGATTAGCAAAAAAGTTCATTGATGCGCCTCCATTACTGCATTCGCAATTTTTTCGTAATTGTTCGCTAAAAAGGAAAACGAACTTGGTATATATAAATTAAAAAAAGCAATGTCATTTAACAATAAAGCGAATGTTTTTGATTTTAAAATATTTTTAACCATTTCAGAAGGAAAGTATTCTGGACCAACACAGTTTTCCAGTAAAATGCTAGTTTTTTCTATAGGACTATTTATAGATTTTATTACAAAGCCATTTGAATTCTCACGATGTAATAAAAAAATAGATTTTAATGTAGGTGTTATGGTGCGTGTTTCTTTGAAACATTTCAATCCCAATCTTTCAAGTGAAACATATGCTTTGTTTTGCACTGTTTTAGGTGTGCTATTAAAAATTGCTTCATTAGCATCACAAAAAAATGTAAAAGTTTTCTTTGTGAATTTTAAACTTTTCAAATGTGAATAACATGATATTTTATTTTTTTCATTTGATAAATAGATTGTATCATCAGAAAAAACCGGTAAGCATTTACCAAGCATACTAACCAATGTGGTTTTCCCAGTACCTTTAGGTGCGCAAAAAGCAATTACATTGTTATTCACACAAATACTTGACGAATGTAATAGCACTTCATTTTTACAAGCTGCCCAAACAGCAGCAGGAAGATTAAAAATAGTAGACCGTATATCTTCAATGGAATTATACTTCACCTGTATTTGATGTGAATTTGGCATTAATACATAGGACGCAATAGGGGATTCTATTATAAATTTAGAATCTTTATCAACTTCTATTTTTTCATTTACAACATAGTTTCCTTTTTCGGAGTAAAGCAAGATAGTTTCGTTGTTTCTGTTGCTTTTTTCATATTTGAGATCAATATCTGAAATCAATTTATATTTATAAAATGGAAAAATATAATTACTGTTCATACTTTAAACTATCCTTTTGTGTTTTATATAATGTAGCCTGAGAATCAAACATATCACGGTATAATTCATCACGTTGCATCAATGACAAATGGTCACCAATGCAAACTATTTCACCATTCTCAATATGTATGATTTTTGTAGCATTAACTGCTGTAGTAAGTCGATGTGTTACAAATAATAGTATTCTATCTTTGTTTTGTTGAATGATTTTTTTATTAATTTTTGCATCCGCAAAGGGATCTAAAGCACTATTAGCTTCATCAAAAATACAACAGCTGCATTTACGCAGTATACCTCTTGCTATAGCGATTTTTTGATATTCTCCTCCAGAAAAGTTTTCGCCTTCGGGATCAAACTCTCTTCCTACAAATGTATCTATGCCGTTTTTACATTTATCAACTCTATCTTTCAACTCAACAAAAGATAAAGTATTGATTATGTCCTCATAATTTATGTTTCTACCCAATGAGATATTATCTCTAATGGAAAAATTCAAAATTTGATAATCCTGTAAAACGACAGAAAAACAATTTCGTAAGGACTTAATATTATAATGTGAAATGGGAATTTTATTAATCAAAATGTTACCTTGAGTTGCGTCATACAATCTTAAAAGCAATTTGATAATTGTTGATTTTCCTGCACCATTTTTCCCAACAATAGCTATTTGTTCGTGATTTTCAATTTTAAAGCAAACATCGTTCAGTATTAGCTGATCGTGATTTGGGTAATGAAAACTGACATGATTAAATTCAATACTCTTTATTTCGGTAATGTCAATACCAATATCATTTGTTTCGATTTTTGATTCCAATTCAAGCATTTTTCTTAATTTTGAAACATAATATTTACTTTCAAACTGCATTTTCTCAGTAATCATTATTAAATTTGATAGACTTCCGGATACAGAAAATGTCGATGAAAAAAGAACAGTAAAACTGCCGACTGAAATAATTCCAAACAAAACCCTAATTCCAATATAGGATATCAATGCAGGAGTCAAAAAAATTGTATTTAAGGTGTGAACAATATATTTTAGTTTCCAATACTTGCTGTTAATTTTTTTAAATATATTATATTTCTCAACAAACAAGGCATTTAATTTATTTATAATGAACTCCGAAAGATTGAAGATTCGAACTTCTTTTGCATACTGTCGGTGGTGAGCCACCTTCTTTATATATTCAGCCTCACGATTTATAGTTTCTTCTGCCTCATATTGTTCATACGAATACTTGTTAGAGAATTTTTGATCTATAATAGTCAATATAACCATAATACCAACAAGTATCAACACAAATTTATCCAACTGAACAATAACAGAAATTAAAATAAGTATTTGTACAATACTTTCTAACAGAGAAAAGAATATATTAAATATGTCAAGAGCTTTTGTATCAGCATATCTTACGGTTTTTGTATATGTATCATAAAACTCCCATTCTTCATATCTAGATAAATCCTGATATGTAGCCTTTTTAATGAAAATATTTTGTAGTTTGTTTTTTATAACATATTCTCGTCGTGGTATAATAACCTTTGATAATAAAGTATGGAAAGAATAAAAAAGCAAAGAAATCATTTGTATTAAGAGCACTAACATAATAAATTCTTTGACAGCACCCTTAGGACTAGTTAGGTTTTTTGTAATAAAGTCCAATAACCATTTTAAATACATCGTTCCTATGTATGTATAAATCCCAGACAAAATAATAGATACTGACTTATAAATGAAAATCATCTTGTCCGATCTATAAACATATCTCAACATAAAAAAACAATTCGAAATTATTGCTTTTATCTTTTCCATAAACTCCACCTGTTACATTACCTTTTTCGGAATTTGTATTTATTAATTATTACTTCTGACATTATTGATAAGTCGTGTGGACATGCATTACTGCCGGTAAGCATCCGAGTTTTAGGACAATTCTGCGAGAAACAAATTGGCAAATAAACGCATTTGGAACATTTTTCGCTTAAATTTATTTTTCCCCCCGGCAAAACAAATTTACTCCATTTTTGCACATCTATCTCGATTTTACCGTTATTAATAGTCCCGATCACATTGAAAGAATCAATTTTTTCGTCTTCCTCATTGCATTTTCTCAATTTTCCATCGGTGCCAAGAGTAAAATGATAGGGCATAGAAGCATAACAAACCTTTCTAAACGGGTTGTAAAAATCATAGTTGGTTCTTGGCTCTATTCCATTTTTAACCGCCTGTTCCATAAGCATTAAAGTTGTATATGGTTCTAATGCAGGGTCAATAACTTCAAGAATATCGTCTTTTTTGCCGCCCCATTTTCCTATTGTATGGAAAAAGATTGTAAATCTTTTGTCCAATTTTTGATTTATAAATTCGAAAAGTTCTGAAATTTTTTCAAATGTATTATTGTTATAATTGACACGAATTGCTACATGAAAATTAAAATCTTTATATAGATGCATATTAATCAAATTTGAACATATCGAATCCCAAGAACCTTTACCATTTAAAAAAGGCCTCGTTTGATTATGTACATCCTTACCACCGTCTAATGTAATTTGAAAATAATCAAAATTGTGTTTCAACAAGTAGTCTATTCTTTCTTTTGTCAATAATGATCCATTTGTTGTAGCTCCAAAGTGATATTTGATGTTATTTTCCTCGAAGTATTGTGTTAATTTATCTGTAATTTCAACTAAAATATCGTAAGTCATAAATGGCTCGCCACCAAACCATTCAGCATAAAATTGCTTTATACCAACCGTTTCATTATAGTTTTTAATTGCGTTAATGAAATTAGATATAGTTTCATTTGAAAACATCTTTTGGTCATGTTCTTGATAACAATACACACATTTAAAATTGCATATATTATTCGGCATAATTATAAAGGATAGATTGGTAGGATCAAACATTCGCTTGTAATAACTAGTCAATATCACATCGAGTTCATCAACATCATCCTCTACACAAAACGCCGACTTTATAGTTTCGTCTTTGATCATGTCGCAGCTTTTGTTTTCTTTTAAAATAGTCAAATCGTGCCGTAATGATTCATTAGAGTCATTAACCATGATTTGTACACCATTTTTCGTGTTATATATTAGAGTATCCAAACCATTTTCATAAATAATTGTATAGAATGATTTTTTTAACATTTCTGTACCTCCTTATGTTGCATTGTGGGAGCAAAATGCTTTAACTACCACATGAGCCTTTGCATCCATTGCATTTTCCTTGACAACCGCAATATTTGTCACAGCCTGGTGGGCAATATCCATTCTTGGCTTCAACTAAAAAAGCTAAATCACAAATTATTTCCATTTCTTCACCTCCTAACATTAATCAATTATTTAACTGGGATAACAAATTTACTCCCACAATGCACATATGTCAGTATCAAAAATATAGCTTTGCTTTCCTGTAAATGTATTATATAATTATATTTCCGTTTTCAACATTAACCGTTCGAGTAAATTCCGATAGTCTATAACCCGTTTTCCTTTCTGTTTGATAAAAGTTTTACTTTAATACACGGGCATAAATCATACCAAAATCCCAATGAAGAGAATAGGTGTGAAAATTAGCTTTGAAGCGGATATTTTTTTGATTTTCATAACATCATCTTCCGTTTTTGTAATTGTTGAACAATCTGTTGGCTTTATTATAACAAGTAATGTGAAGCTTGTCAAGAATAACTTTCGGTGTATAGTATTGACAACAAGATATATTTTTGCTATATTATACTCAACAGGAGAATGGATATGGCAATTTCAGATAATTTAAAAAGAGGTACTATCGAACTTACCATACTTACACTGCTGCAGGACGGCGATATGTATGGGTATGAAATTTCACAGCAGCTATCTGACAGAAGCGGCGGGCTTTACCGTATTCTAGAAAGCTCGTTATACCCGTCGCTTTATCGCTTGGTTGAAAAGGGGATGATATCCGACCATTCGGAAAAGGTGGGCAAAAGGCGCGTTCGTGTTTACTATCATTTGGAGAAGCGCGGCAAAGAGTATCTTGAAGAACTTCGGCGGGAATATATTTCCCATACGGCAGGAGTTTTAAGGATTTTGGAAATAAAAGGCATTGAGGAGCCGGAGAGGTAAAATATGAACAGTCAAAAAGAAGTCAAACGCTATTTAAAGACAGCCGAAAAGAATTGCACAGGTTCTTTTAAAAAGAAGCTAAGAGCCGATTTGAAAAATTATCTTTACAATTACATTGAAGAAAATCCCGATTTTTCTTTTGAAGATATCGTGCATCGCTTCGGTGAGCCGGATAAATTCGCAGATGAATATATATTGGCTATGGATGATATGACACGGAAAAAGCTTATTTCCAGAAACAAGTGGATAAGGCGCATTGTCATAATAGGCGTTATTGCTGTTTTTGTTATAGCTGTAATAACGGCAATATGGATTATTACCGAAAATTCTAAAACTGCAGGAGTATACTATTCCGAGGGAATTATAAAATAATTTTATTAAGGAGAATTGGAATGAAAAAAATTTTTACTTTATTTATGGCGGCAATAACAGCATTACTTTTCGGGGCTTCGGCATTCGTCTCTGCCGAAACATCAAATAATGTAGGCGGCACAATCGTCAGCGAAACAACAGAATACTTTGAGGACGGAACTTCATTTTCTATAATAGTATGTGACGAAACAGAGGTGACACCGTATGCCTCAGCATACACCAAAACCGGTTCGAAATATTACATTCTACGAAACAAAAACGGTTCTGAGCTTTGGCGTTTTACAGTCCACGGTACATTCACTGTGAATCCCGGAGTCAGCGCAAGCTGCACCAAATCATCGCATAGTATAAGCATTACCGAAAATGCTTGGCAAAATAAATCCGCATCCACATCGCGTTCCGCAAACAAAGCAATCGGGGACGCTACCTTCATAAAGAAACTTTTGGGAATAACAGTTGAAACCAAAAGCTGCCATGTTGTACTTACCTGCGATAATAACGGTAACCTCTCGTAAAATACATATATTAATAAAATTACCCTCACATTTTTAATGTGGGGGATTGTTATTGCATAGACTCTTTTTTCGTTTTTAACATAAACTTTACTTCACCATTTACTACACCATTTTGGTGTGGACTTATATAGAGAAGTATAATGATATATTAAAGTGATTTTTTTAAAACCCGCAGTACGATATGGGGTTTTATGAGATTTTAAGGAGTTATACGATTAAAAATTACAGCTGTCTACCCTTTCACCGAGGTGGCGTTAATCAACTGAATGGTTATGTGCGTGCAATACAATGCTGTTTAAGAAGGAGTAATTATGTGTATTGAAAAATATTTTAAAGGATATCTATGCAACGAGGATATTCTTAAATGCAAAGCATCATCTAATGGAAACGATAACCCGCTTGTATATTTGTTTGCCCAAGAAATTAAAGATAGTAGCAACTCTATTGGATATACGAAATATAATGTTATTTCCGCTTTTGGTAGCGTTAAAAAATATGATTTTAACTGGTTGACAAAAAATAAAGAGCGTTTACTTGATGGAAATGACATTAATAATGCAACAGCTGCTGTGGGAGAGCTTTGTTGTTACGGGTATTTACTCTCTGCATTTGGTCATGACTATGTAAGAGAAATTGCAACAGAGCGAACTCCTACTCCCGATTTTTATGTATGCAATGAAAATGGAGAAAAAGTATATATTGAAGTAAACACGGTACAAATCAATGGTGATGAGTTTAATGCTCTAAAAGAGTTTAATTCACACAGAGAATTTCCCGCTAATCAAAGGATTGTTATTCGACAGCATAGTGTTGTCCCGTTTGGCAGAAAAAACGCAAGCTGTATTGCAGAGAATGTGATACATAAACTGTGTCAAATTAAAAGCAATGAAAAGCAGTTCGATGAAAAAACGCCTTCGGTTTTGTGGGTGGATTTACAGGAACATCATGTTAATATGTTATACAAAAGAGCATTAAGCTCTTGCCCTGTAATGACTTCGCAGGAATCAATTTACTCAAACGAATTGTGGTATGCATTTTTTGGGGAAAAAAGAATGCCGATTTATGAAAACCACAACCTTATATATAATTCCAAAAAAACTCCTATAATGCAACATAACGGTAGATTTTATAGTGAAACCAACTCAAAAATAGATGCCGTTGTATTTTGTTTTCCAAATTCAACAATAATTTATGAAAATCCGCATAGTCTAAAACCACTCCCAAATTGGTTTATAAAAACCATGTTTACTGTGCGCTGGTTTAGTTTTCAAGGTTCAAAAATTAATTATCCATCAAACGATTTAAAGAAACAACTTGAAATAGATAAAAACACTATCTATTCACTTTATAAAAATGAGGAGGTTTCAGAAGAATGACAGGTGTAATTTATGCACGATATTTAAGTGAAAATCAGCGTGAAGAATCAATTGAAGGTCAGCTTTGTGAATGTATGGAGTCTGTGAAATACAACGAAATGACCGTTGTAAACACATATGTTGACCGTGCCTTGTCTACAAAGACGGATAATCGTCCCTAATTTCAAAAAATGATTAAGGACATCTATAAAGGCGGTTTTGATGTGATCATCTTTTGGAAGTTAGACCGTTTTGCCCGTAACCGCTACGATTCTGCACATAATAGGACGCTCCTCAAAAAGAATAATGTTCGCGTGATATCTGAAAAAAGTCTATTTCCGAAGGCGCAGAGAGTATTCTGCATAAATCGCTCCTTGAGGGCTATACTGAAGATTGATTAGACTGTTTTCTCCGTTATTTTACCTTTCACCGAGGTGGCGTTACCATCAGGTTCTAATGATCGCAAGGTCGTGGAGGTTCAAGTCCTTTTACCCGCACCATCATCTCTCAAACCCAGTGTTTATGCGGGTTTGAGAGATTTTCTTTGTCTAAAAACACTTTGTGTTTTAAGTGATTTTAATGTCAAAAATGAGGGTATTTCTACCAAAATCCGTTAGAAATCTGTTAGAAGTCAAATATGCGTTTTTATATATTTTAGTAAATTGCAAACAAAACAAAAATATGGTAAAATATTAATGATAAGTTTGAAAATTGAGGTGAACTAATGAAAAAACCTGACCGTCTTGTAGGATATCTGAAATTGAACGATTCTGAATGTGCCTTTGAATTTAATGACAATGATTTCACTTTATCTTTATATCCCCCAACTACGAAAGACTATGATATTCACAGTATTTTTGAAGGTGTTACCGGATTTAACCATAAAGAGCATAAATGGATTGAAAATTTAAAATTGACTGGCGTTACATCGTCTGGCAGTAATATTATTTTTAATGTTCAAGACTTTCCGTCTAATTATAACGGTTTTAAAATATATAATGTACATTGGTATTTTTGTTATTATAATACATTGAATGAGAAGAGCATAGAGGGCTTTCGGATAAAGGGCCCTGAAATTGATTTGTTTTATCCTCCACAAAGAGCTTTGAAAACTAAAATTGATTTTTCTGAAGAAAATCATAGAATAAAAGGTATGCAAGTATCATCTAATGATAATAACGATTGTAGTTATTGTGGAAAATATCGATTGATTAAAGGCGTTGATGCAAATATAGAATTATCTGCGTATGCAACCATTCATACGGATACCGCTGTTAACCCAATCGATGCTAATAGCATAATGACAACTTGGTTTTCAACCCCGATTGATTTGGATGTGCTTATAACAGCTTATTACAATGTCATTCGCTTCTTTGAATATGTTACATACAGAAATAATATAACCTTTGAATCAATAGATATCTTTTTTAATAATGAACACGGTCTTCGACAGTGTGACGGGATGCTTGTATTCCCCAGTAAAAAAGATACTGAAACACACAAGAATGTCAAAAAGCGAATTATAGGATATGACCTCCTTTTAAATAAAACAGCTAAAATTTTTACTTTAATAAATAAAAACAAGATAGGATTTGGTCATATATGCAAATCTATTGAGGACAGAAGACATTATCCTGTAAGCAGAACTATTATGATTCTGACCGAGTTTGAACGTGAATACCGTAATATTTATGGTACAGATTATAATAGATCAGAAGAGTATATTGATGTAAAGAACAATGTAGTTGATTTAATAAATCAATATTCACAGGTGCAGCACGGGAAACGTAGACAGTATGCCAAACAATTAAGCCGTTATGTCAATGACCGTGATAATAGTTTTGAAACTAATGTCAAATACGCTTTAAATGATTGTGCTGATATTATGGATATATTCGTTAAACGAAAATACAAAGGAAATTATAAAACGGCAGTTGATGGCATTGCTAATAGAATCGGCGAATTGCGGAACGGAATCGCGCACAGCCGTTTGGATCTAAAATTCAAACCTATTTCTTTAGCGGATATTAAAATCATAGAAGAATTAACATATGCGATTCGACTTAAAAAAATAGGAGTTAAAAACCACGAATGCCAAAAAGCCATTAATGCGTTATTTGGCGAGCAATTTGCATTATAAATTTAATGTGCATTTTTATGTATAAGGACGGGATTTACCCGTCCTTTGCCTTTTCTTCAAGGCTCAAGTTTTCTGCAATCTTGTTAGCAGACTTGACCTTGGCTCCATACTCTAAATGGCTATAAATATTTGCCGTTGTACTGAAATCCGAATGGCCTAACCAATCCTGTATCTCTTTTAAGGATACACCGTTGGCCAGTAATAGCGAAGCGCAAGAGTGTCGCAAATCGTGATACCGAATATGCTTTAGGTTATTTCTTTTGAGCACAGTCTGTAAATGTTGCGACAAATAATCCGGTCTTAAAAGATTGCCCATGTCGTCTACACACACATAATCAAGGAATTCCTTATTATATGCATTGCGACATTTCCTTCTGTTACTCTCTTGTTGCTTTTTGGTTTTAAGCAATAATTTTTCAACATCAGGTATTAGGGGCAACGTTCTAAGACTTGTTTTATTTTTCGTAGTGTCTTTGCGAACAATTACATCCTTGCCGTCAACGGATATTCGGCACACAGTATGCTTAATGCACAAGGTTTTCTGCTCAAAATCAATCGCACTCCATTTAAGTCCTAAAGCCTCACTTCTTCGAAGCCCATAGAACGCTGAGAGTATAACGGGAACTTCAAGCAAATCACCCTTTACTGCTTCAAAGAGTTGTTGAAGTTCGTCACGGTTATAGTGCTCGGCAATGAACTTTTGTCGTTTTGGTGTTTCGATTTTTACTGCGGGGTTTACCAATATGTAGTCCATCTTCACTGCATAGTCAAGAGCCTTGCGGATAATGGCATGATGCTTAACTACCGAATTCCATTTTGTGCCCTTAGACAGCATTGTGTTGTAATACTCTTGAATATCCACCGTCCTTATCTTTTGCAGTGTAATATTCTTTTCATCAAAATAAGGGTTAATTCTCTTTTCGATGAAATACTGATAGCTGCCGTAAGTGGTAATCAAAACGGTCGGTTTAATCATCGCAAGCCAGTTTGACATAAACTGTGAGAACGGCATATCGGGTATTTGAGTTTCTTGACGTTCAAGTGTCATCTCCAGCTCGTCAATGCGTTCTTTCAAAAGTTCCTGAGCCTTACGCTTGTTACCCTTGGCAGTAAGCCCTGTGCTTTGCCACTTTTGCTTTCGCTTACCATCTTTATCGGTGTAGCTGATAACGGTATGCAAATAGCCACCTTTTTCCTGTACGGATCCTTTTACCATTTTTTCTTCCTTTCACACACTTTAACAATTCGAACTCTTTCCTTCATAAAGCCGCATTAAATAGATTTACGGCCGTTTTAAAGTATGTATGCCGCCTGAAAACAGGCGGGTGTCTTATGCAGATACTTCTTCTGAAGTATTTAAGACATAAGCCACAATGGAACGCTTGGTGATTAAAAATCCTTTAGCGTTGTGTTCCAGCTTATCAAGCTTACCTTGCTTTATAAGTTTATAAATCTGTTTTCTGCCGGTGTTAAGCATCATAGACGTTTCCTTAACAGAAACAATATCTTTATACTCGGTAAACATGGTCTGATAAGCCTCGTTATAATTAGAAAAGCAAAGGGACATTAACTTAGCTCTCCTTTCCTTGTCCTCGAAGTTCTCTTACAGTATACGGTGTGTGTGAAGCCCGCAGACTGTTTAGAAAACCTGCCTTTCGTTTTATCTTTCAATACGAGTGCGTTGTGCGAGATACTCGTCTAATTTTTGTCTTTTAATTAACCGCTTTGCACCAATCCATAGCACAAAGTCGCAGTCTTCTGCGTTACATAGATTACGCATCGTGTTTTTACCGATGCCGGAATAAGCAGAAGCCTCATCTATAGTCAAATGACTTTTCTCCCAAATCGGAACAATAATATCTTTCACGGACAGCACCTCCTTTATTATTTAGTTACCTCCACTTCTGCCGGAGGTGGGCTTCAAAACATACAACATAAAAATTCTCCTCACAGACGATGGCAAACTGCCATCTCTGTTACATTCTTACCTATTTGTCCCTATATATCAATCCTACGGCTTTTCGTCAGCAGGATTTTATCGTCAATTTAAAAAACTCCTTCTTTATTTTAAAAAACAAATTACTTTTTCTATGGCTTATCAGCCAAGTAAATTCTTGTTACTTCGGTCCTATGGTGACCCAAATTCTCGCTTACAATCTTGCGGGCTTTTCTCGGACTTGCTTTCAATTCATTTTCATAGGTTCTTTGTGCGTAGGTGTGGCGAAGTCCGTGCCAAGAGACTGTCTCGGTTCTTCGCTTTTTGCCGTTTTCGCTTAAATCAGCTCGGTTTGCGACTATGAAATATTTTCGGTTATAACTCATCCAATTCTGCAAGGAACGCTTTTCACGCTGTACGCCGCCCTTTTCACTTCCTGAGATTTAATAATTTCTTGGGTAACGACCTGAGCATCGTGCGTAATCGAGATACTTTTGAATTATCTTTCGTTGCTCTTGATTCAAATCAATAGCCCTTGTTTGACCGCCTTTGCCTTTTATGACAAGTTGTCCTGTCTTTAACGCAGACATAAGATATTCAACTCTAAGCGTACAGATTTCTTCAAGTCGTAAACCAAACTCACCGGCAAAGTCTATGGCTATAACCACATCTTGTCTGCCCGTTTGGGTAGCCAAATATCGCATACCGGCAATTTCTTTCGCTATAAACGAATGGTCTTTTACACCTGTTGCTCGTTTAGGCAAATTCAACTTCTTATTCTGCGAAAGCCGGTTTTTACTGCCTGATTTTCGGTGAAAATACCGTATGCCGGATAGATCGGATTGAATAGTTGCGGCAGCATTATTTTCTTTCAAATGCTCCACATATGCTTTGAAGTGTCGGTCATCCACATTCTTGAAATTTTGCAGACGAAAATTATCTGCTAAAAACTTGCAGAACCTTTTGGTTGCTTCAAAGTATCGGGCTCTTGTTTTAAAGCTGAGTTCGTTGCTGTGCCGATAGATAGACTCAACTTGAGCAAGTAAGTTCTTATACAAGCCCGGATTCAGCAATGTAATATCATTAGAATCTAACATTGCAAATCCCCCCTTTCATAAAAAATTGTATTTCAACGCAAGTGTAGGGACATTGACAATGCGTAAAAATCTGTGTACGAAAAATATAGATAATCGGTTATTTTCGTTAATAAATTTCTTCTGTTTTTATTAACGAAAATAATTTTGTAGACGAAAATTTTGCCGCCCTCATTTCGAAATGACTGTCATAAGGCATTTCAAAATGAAAACAGGAATGCTTTGCTCATTTCAAAATGAAAGGCATATATCATTTCAAAGTGAATAGCTAAAAATCAATTTGCAGATTGTGCTGACCCAATTTCAAAATGAAAGTTATTTCAAAATGACGATCAGCACAATCTTTTTTGGAATGAAAATACTTTCAAAATATCATTTCAAAATTATAGCCATAAAGCATTTCAAAAAGTAAATCATCAATCTTACAGCGACCATATTTAGTAACATCACAATTATAAAAATTCATCATTAAAAATAATCTAATATAAAACTATAATTACTCTATATGACTCTTAAAAGATAGTTCCGCAGGGCATAATACACCCACTGTCAAAGGGCTGTACAGACCTTCATTTCTTGCTGATTCCTCTTTGACGCGGGTGTATTTTGCCCTGCTCATCCCGGCTCTCCGGCTGCGCCTCCGAGCCGTTTCTATCTGACTGTCGTCCAATAGAAACGGCTCGGCTCCCAAAAAGAGAGTCATAATCATTTCAAACCGACAGTCATTTGTCATACATAGGTATTATAGTCATAGCAACTGCTTTGTGGCTTGTTGCTTATCTTCTTCGGCTTCCTGCAGCTTGTCATTCATAATACGAATGACAAATTGCAGAGAGCCGAAGGTTCATTTAGCAGGTGCAAAATATACTTTCAAAATGATTAGCATATTTCATTCCAAAGTGAAAGTCCTGTTCTTGTATTCTGCTGTAAAATAAGGTTAGTACTTGGCTTAATCTAATCATTTCTTGCATGCCTCGCAAGATTCGTAGATTGTCCGTGCGTAATCTCTTAAATTTAAGAGGGCAAACAAAGCATTGTTCGCTAACGCTACGCCGAGTGCAGATATTTCAATCTGTCCGATACTAAAACTCGTTCGGCGGGGATTTTCATTACCGATTAAATCCCGTAACCTTCGTATGTATTTCCCGTAAGGGTTGTAACATTCCCTTAAAGGACGGCAGCACAACCGCTTGAGCAGTTTAATTTACCGACGGAACTCCCAAACGTCGTGGATTCCTAAATTTTCGTCAATAACTTAGGCTGAATCCAAACCGCAGTTACGCACTTATTTTCGTTCACAGATTGCCACAAGTGAAAGCAAATCTGTATATTACACTTTTCTTCTTCCGCCCACTATGCAAAAGTGGTTTTGTCACACTTTACCGTCTGGTCTGCCGTGTGCGCAGGTTCGCAGTCGAACAATCCTCATTCGTCACGGTTCTGCTATCCGCACAATAGGTTAACATGCCCTATGCTGCCAACCTTTAATTCACATCACCTTTGTGAAGGGCTTTGTATATCACGACTTTTCCTATTCCTTTGGACCACCGCGTGAAAGTGGGGTCTGATTTTTTACGGTAAATCATAAAACCGAGCAACGTAATAGGTTCATTGCACCTTGCAAGACTATTTACCATATATCACCATGTCCGTCGCCAGAACCGTGATAGCTCTTTGTCCGTATTTCCATTCCTCGGTAATACAGATAATCAACCTTAGAGCATCGGCTGATGAAGTTATACCTTAACTTCAAAGGTTCTTCTGCTTTTTTGACTCTCTGCCGCAGAAAGGGCAGGCCAGTTGACACGGAAATTTGAGTCAATAATAATTAAAAAAATGAAATCTGCCGTGTCGGTTCTTCGCTTTCCCTTGACTTCGTTTTAACTATATTTCTTGATAGCTTACGAAGCTCCAACAATTTAAAACGCTCCTTCTTAACTCCTCCAACCGCCGATTTTTAGCGTATCGGAGGGAATATTTGAACCTCTAATAGAGGATACAAAACTACCGTAAAACAAAAAAGACACCTATCTTTAAAGATAAGTGCCTTTGTTTGCTTTGTCGTTAAGCTTTAAAACAGAGTAGATAACACTTATCCCTTGTTATTTGGTTTAATGTGTTTTAAAAAATCCTTCTTAATTTTAAAGCTCGTGTATATTATACAGTTTTAAAACCGGTTTGTCAAATCGCTTAGGGGCCTCTTATTCACTGTTAGAAGCCCTTAGAAGCCATTACAACGCGAAAAGTGGTCGTTTATATACATTTTAGGTCATTTTATATATGTTTGATGTCATTTTAGGCCATTTAGGCATTTTGTGAATATTTTTTTAGACACGCAAAACTGAAAAGGTTGGAATTTTTTTATAATTTATAAAAGAAAGATAGTAGGGGCGGGATGTGAGAGAATGATCCTTCCAGTCTGTATTTGAAAACACCATCTTCCTCTTTGACTGTCAAAGGAAAATCTCTTATTGCAGTTTCTACATCTTCAACTTTGAGATGGGCTGCAGTTGCTATCTCGTCTGCAGTAACATAAAGATCAAAATCAGAAAGTGTCAATCCATATAAAGCATAAAGCACCTTCAAAACAGTCAGATTCGAGAACTGCTCCATTGTAATCTTGAGATCTCGCATTTGAGCCCCATTAGGCGGAATGTGCCCACTTCCCAAAGCAAAGAAGATACTGTTATTCTTTCTTCCGGTACTGCCTTCCGGTTCAGAACATATAGAAAGCCCCCAAGATGATACTTCATCAACAGAATAGTCCTTTTCCTTCCAAGGAACTCTGTTTTTATAGCCATCTGTTGATGCCGCCTCATGCAGAAGAGCTGCAAGACGATATGCACTCTCAAAGGCTGCTTTCTCCGGCAATGCAAAAAAGTAATCTTTGATTTTGAGGCAAATATCACCTAATCCGTCCGTTGCCTTATACCCCAGAAGCTCATCCACCGAAACATCAAAGAGTTTTGCGATGTCGGGAAGAAGCTGGATGTCCGGGCAGCACTGCGCCGACTCCCATTTAGAGACTGCTTGATTGGTTACGCCAAGGGCGCCCGCCAGTTCTTCTTGCGTAAGACCTTTCTGTTTTCTGAGAAAAGCGATCTGTTCATTGATTTTAATTTTAGTCATATAAGCACCTCGCATTTGTTTTTTCGTAGCTACAATTATATTTTACGGATCTGCAGCTTCAAAAACAATGACGCATCAGTTTGATGAGTTCGGATTTCATCCAACTTCCAGTTGGATAGTTTATCGTGGAAATGCCGCCCGCATAACACAGGCGGCACTCTGTTTACTTCTTTACAACAGGAATCCAGATTTCACTGTAATAATCCGGATCGCTCATATTTCCTTCGCTATATGCCTCAATATCCATTTCATAGGTGGGCTTGTAGCTCGATGTCGGGAAAAACTCCGAGACAATCTTGTGCCATAAATCTTGGATCGCATTTGGCATTGCACCATTGCACTCGAACACTGCCCAGGTATGTGCCGGTATGGTATTCCTGCGAAATCCCTCCGGTACGGCAGCGTCCTTTGCATATGTTGCAGCAATAGAATAGTCAAAGGTTTTAGCATTCTCAGGGAGATTGCCATAGCAAACGCCAAAAATGAACGTTCTGTCGGTCGTTACATTCATCAGTGTTTTCACGGTACAGTCCTGATGAGATCTGCTCCAGAACTCAGGAATGCTTTTCGCATTAGCAGAATCTTCGACGCTATGAGTTTCCACCTTCTCAATGATATCAAAGGCTTCCTTTTCAACAATTTTGTAGTTCATTACACTACCTCCGCTTAATGCGATTTTCACGGAAATTCGGGAAAAGGATTTGAGTTTCGAGCCGTCTTTCTTTGCTTCCGAGGGTGTAACCCCATGGAATCTCGCAAAGGCCCTTGTAAAGCTCTCAGGACTCTCATAACCGTACTTCAGAGCAATATCAATCACTTTGTCGTCAGAAGCACTGAACTCATCGCCGGCGAGTGTGAGTCTTCTGTTTCGTATGTAATCTCCAAGGGAAATACCACACAAAATACCGAATATTCTTTGAAAATAGAAGTTAGAGCAAGCAGCTCCCTTGGCAACCTCTTCATAGTCAATTTCTTCGGTTAAATGCTCCTCGATATAATTGATTGCGTTCTGTATTCCGGTAAGCCAATCCATAGTATCCCTCCTTTCAGTGTGATTACATTATAGCGTCAAGCCGAGTGTAATTCCTGACTTTACGTGCTCACATTTGCAAGCGTGTTATTTCAGTTCTACAGGGATCCACACCTCGTAGTAACGATTTTTCTGACGCAGATCATGGTCTGTCCAGAGGTGCAGCACCTCGATGGCAAGGTCATATTTCTGCTTATACTCAGATGCGGGAAGACAGGAGTCGAAGATCAGTTCAAACAACTTCGGGAATTCCTCCCAGGCGAGTCCACCACACTCAGTTTTGAATGCTGCATAAGTACCTGCAGGAAGCTTGCGCATCTCCAGCTTGTCTGTCTTGGTATCAGATCGCTCGCGGGCAATCATATATTTGCCATCCTGCCATACTCCGTACCACACACCATCATAAGACGTGCTTCCTGGCCGATTCCAACGGCCCTCACAGAGTTGACCGGGAACGTCATCGCAGGTATCTGCCCACATAGAATGGCGCAGTTCCTCACGGGTTTTGTAGCCCATACCCTCGTACTGCTTTGATACACCGTATACCTCGGTGTTCTCTAACTCAATAATTCTGAAATCCATTTCTTTTGCTCCTTTGATCATAATGTGAAAGGAAGCAGGTGGATATACTTTAAGGGAACCGCCATCTTTGCGATAAACTGACGGTGTAATACCGTGTTGTTTCGCAAAGGCTCTTGAGAAAGCCGTCGCACTGTCATACCCATATTTCATAGCAATATCAATGATAGGCGTCTTGCCATGCTGCAGATCCTGCGCTGCGAGAGTCAGGCGTCTGCGTCTTACATACTCAGTCAGCGTCATACCGGTCATATAACTGAAGAACCGAATGAAGCTGTCTGCAGTAACACAGGCAATGCCGGCTGCCGTATCAAGATCAAACTCTGCGCACAAATTCGCCTCGATATACTCAATGGCTGCGTTCAGCTGTTTTAGCATATTCATCTGTTTCACCTCCCTCATATAGTTTATCAAAAGAGTTTTTAGAATGACTGACTTTCCTTGGGCAGGAATGGTATGTTTACCCACTTGCCGTTCTTGTAACTATTCATTAAGCTAACCAACATATTAATTTTATTAGAATTATTAAATACCGATCATCGTTTCCTTGCACCATGTTAACAGCAAGTCGAACGCTTCATCAAAATCAAATTCAGTTCCGCCCGCTAAAGAAATTGCAGTATCCAAAACAAGTCTGTCCTTACCGGATAATACTTCTCGAAGTTCCTTTTTAGTTCCTACAAATTTGCCGCTATCCAAGTAATATAAATTCTGCAATATGAAGAATACAGACCTATATGTATACGGTAACTTATCAATATTCTTTTCTTTTGGTGCGTGAATATAACGGAGGCCTATCTCATGATATAAATTTCCCAGACTCATTTTGACAAAGTTACGCACATCGTTTTTCGTGTATTCCGGGAGAAGCTTTGCAAGTGTTCCGTAATAATCCTTCGTTGTATGAAGAAGATGACATATCTCAAGAGGATTCCAATTTTTAAGTTCTTCTATACCGCAAATAAATCCACACGATTTATCATAATCTTCAAGTGATGAGATAGCTTCTCTATACTTGGCAAGATCAGCAACGCTCATATCACTGATCACAACCATTATATCAATATCGCTATGTTCCGTTGCTTCGCCTCTTAAATAGCTACCCTGCAAACCAACATAAAGTAGGCGTTCGTGATAAGTAGTCTTTAGCAATTCAATCAATGTTGAAATATATACATTGGTTTTGAACATTTCTTTTATCCTTTCTGCACAACAAATATTGTTGCAAACTCCGTGTCATGCCGATTCAAAATAGTGAATCCGGCGGCTCTGATATATTCTGCCATTTTCTCCACATTGTCGGAATATATTTTTAT
>ERZ773155.1153-NODE-1153-length-22746-cov-8.712705_pt1 | contig 22746 bp, 19 predicted proteins | sample MGYA00511262_ERZ773155 | MGnify/ENA primary metagenome ERZ773155 (study PRJEB29015, sample SAMEA2737828) | human gut metagenome | biome: human gut; feature: human-associated habitat; material: faeces | place: China | collected 2012 ... | reverse complement strand
ACTTCGAACTGCAATTGTCCGACCGTACCGATAATCTTACGTCCGTTGAACTGGTGTAAACTGGATCATGTAAAGTTTTTGTGCCCTGTTCCCGGATATGACAGACATTTTGGAATTACAGAGCATTTCGGAATTGAAATGATCAATGTACCCATGACTCCCGAAGGACCGGATATGGACCTGGTAGAGAAGCTGGTCAGCGAAGATCCCGCCATCAAAGGCATTTGGTGCGTACCGAAGTACTCCAATCCTCAGGGATATTCTTATTCCGATGAGACCGTAAGACGCTTCGCAGCGCTTACGCCGGCGGCACCGGATTTCCGTATTTTTTGGGATAATGCTTATGCAATTCATCATTTATATGATGACAGACAGGATCAGCTGTTAGAGATTCTCTCCGAATGTGAGAAGGCAGGACATCCGGATATGGTATTCGAGTTCTGCTCTACCTCTAAGGTAAGCTTTGCAGGTTCCGGTATTGCGGCTATCGCATCTTCTAAGGCCAATCTGGATGATATGAGAAAGTCCATGACAATTCAGACGATTGGATACGATAAGATCAATCAGTTACGTCATGTACGCTATTTTAAGGATATTAACGGTATTCGTGAACATATGAAGAAGCATGCGGCAATCATGCGTCCAAAATTTGAGGCAGTATTGAAGGTTTTGGATGAGGAACTGGGTGGACTTGGTATCGGCAGTTGGACAAAACCCAACGGTGGATATTTTATCTCCTTTGATGCGATGGATGGTTGTGCCAAGGCTATTGCGGCAAAATGTAAGGAAGCAGGTGTGACTTTGACGGGGGCAGGCGCTACTTTCCCTTATAAGAAGGATCCCAAAGATTCCAATATCCGAATCGCACCTTCCTTCCCGACACCGGAAGAGATGGCAATGGCAACGGATCTGTTCGTACTGTGTGTCAAGATGGTAAGTGTGGACAAATTACTGGAGAACAAATAACAGATTCGAGGATAAATAAAAGAAGGAATAACGGGTCATGGAAGAATTCAGGCGTATCAAACGGGAACTGGTGGCAAAAGGTGCGATCATTGATTATTATCAGGACACCATGCAGATTCCCAACGGTAACATTGCAAAATGGGATCTGATCGATCATAAAGGCGCAGCAGCCGTGGTTGCGGTAAGAGAAGACGGTAAACTTCTCATGGTGCGGCAGTATCGTAATGCGTTAGAGCGGGAGACTCTGGAGATTCCGGCCGGCGGACTGAATGGCAGAGAAGAACCTACGGATCAGGCAGCCATGCGGGAATTGCAGGAAGAGACCGGCTATCATACCGATCATGTGGAACTGCTGACTTCCATCTATACCACAGTAGCTTTCTGTAATGAGAAAATCGACATCTATCTGGCGTTAGACCTGAAAGACAGAGGAAGCCAACATCTGGATGAAGATGAATTTATCAATGTAGAGGCATATTCCGTAGAGGAATTAAAACAAATGATCTATGACTGTAAGATTCAGGATGCCAAGACGATTTGTGGCATTCTGACATATGCATCGAAATACTTAAGTAAATAGTCAGTACATTGAGGTAGGCAATCCGCTCCATGGATAGAATCTGTGTGGCGGATTGTTTTTTAGTTGTTACGGTTCAGGAATGATTCCCTGTGTTGTCCGCATATATTAACATAACATTGCGTGGCGTAGAGATGGGAATTTTCATGAAATGGGATAAGTCTATCGTACCGGTGGGAAAGCTGCCGCTTCGTTTTCTGTTTGTGATCGGATTCGCAGTGGGGTTTCTGATCGTATATTGGGGAAAAGGCACTTTCCTGAAGAATATGGGAATGCTGGATGAGGATACTTTGTATCATATGAAATACATGGCCGTGGACAACAAGGTGCTCTTCTGGTACGTCCTGTGTAAAAGAGGTAAAGATTTCATTGCACTGGTTCTCATGGCCACGACGTACCTGGGATTGTTATTCTGTGGTGGGATGACAGTAAAATATGGCTTTTCCCTTGGATTATTCTTAGGTACTGCGACCTGCCGTTATGGAATCAAGGGGATTTTATTATGTATTGTTGGAATTTTTCCTCACTATCTGTGTTATGTACCTGCAATGGTGATGCTGCTTCAGTGGTGCGAGGATATTTACAGAAGTATTTATTTTTATCATAATATCACCGGGCAGGGAAAAAAGTCCCTGCACGGTAGAGTTGCTTCCTGCTGCTGCAATCTATGGGAAAACCGGTGCTCATTTTGGGAGTACTGGTTCTCGGATGTGTGTTGGAAGCGTTTGTGAATCCTGTGTTATTCAAAGGCTTCCTGCAATTTTTTTAAAAAAGGGTTCGTCTTATTCGTACTCTGCGATATCGTAGATCAGACGTTCTGTATCGTCCCAACCCAGGCAGGGATCTGTGATGGACTTACCGTAACAGCCGGCACCCACCTTCTGGTTACCTTCTTCGATATAACTCTCGATCATAACGCCCTTGACCAGCTGATGGAGATCGGAACTCAGCTTGCGGCTGTGCATGACTTCTTTGGTGATTCGGATCTGTTCTTTGAACTGCTTGTTGGAGTTGGAATGGTTCGCATCGATCACGCAGGCAGGATTCTTCAGATCCATTTTTTCGTACATATCCCACAGACGGATCAGATCTTCATAGTGGTAGTTGGGAATGTTGGCACCATGTTTGTTGGTAGCACCACGCAACACGGTGTGAGCCAGATCATTTCCATGGGTATTTACTTCCCAGCCGGTATAAATAAAGGAATGGGGATGCTGTGCTGCATATACGGAATTCAGCATTACAGAGAAATCTCCGCTGGTTGGATTCTTCATACCTGCCGCTACATCAAAACCGCTGACGGTCAGACGGTGCTGCTGATCCTCTACGGAACGGGCGCCGATTGCCACATAGGAGAGGATGTCGGATACATAACCCCAGTTCTCAGGGTATAACATTTCATCTGCCGCAGTCAGCCCTGTCTCCTGGATCGCACGGATGTGCATTTTACGCATGGCCATCAGTCCTGCCAGAAAATCAGGCTTCTTCTCGGGATCGGGCTGGCTAGTGATACCTTTGTAGCCTTCACCGGTAGTGCGGGGTTTGTTGGTGTAGATTCTGGGGATCAGGATCAGCTTATCCTTCACCTGTTCGTTAACTCTTGCAAGGCGGTTTACATAATCGCAAACGGAATCCTCATTGTCAGCAGAGCAGGGTCCGATGATCACCAGAAATTTATTACTCTTACCGGTGAGGACATCTCGGATCTCGGCGTCTCTTTCTTCTTTGATCTTGACTAATTCTGCCGGAAGAGGCAGCTCCTTACGTATTTCCGCAGGAGTGGGAAGTTTTTTGATGAATTCGAAACTCATAGTATTCCATCGTGCGCGGGGCACGTCCTTTCTGCTAAATTTCTTTGCCTATTATAGAACAGAATCCCCGCAGATGCAAGAAAATTTAGCGATTTAAAGCGAAAAAGAGTAAAAATGATAAATAAGCTATCGTGTTAATGCGTTAATTTGCAAAATTTTATTGACAGGACAAAAGGTTTGCCATAAAGTTAGAGATAGTGAAATAATTGCAGAAACTGCGAAAAAACTACGAGAGAGGGCAAAATTATGTACGGAACAATTTGGGCATTACTACCGCCGGTGGTAGCAATTGTACTGGCACTGATCACAAAGGAAGTATATTCATCACTGTTTATCGGTATCGTCACGGGAGCGCTGATCTATACCGGATTTTCACCCATCGCGACGCTGGACACAGTGATCAACGAAGGATTCATCAATTCCGTTGCGGATGCATGGAACATCGGTATCTTCATGTTCCTGATCCTGCTGGGAACCATGGTGGCATTGATGAATAAGGCAGGAGGCTCTGCGGCCTTCGGTGAATGGGCGAAAAAGCATGTAAAGACCAGAGCGGGAGCACTGCTTGCCACCTTTTTATTAGGTGTTCTGATCTTCGTGGATGACTATTTCAACTGTCTGACCGTAGGATCCGTTATGATGCCGGTCACAGATGGACACAAGATCTCCCGTGCAAAGCTTGCATATATCATTGATGCCACGGCAGCACCCATCTGTATGATCGCACCGATCTCTTCCTGGGCAGCAGCAGTATCAGGCATGGTGGACGAGGGTGTGTATTCCGGTATCGAACTGTTTGTAAGAGCGATCCCCTATAACTATTATTCGCTGTTAACCATTGTATTTGTCGTCGGAATGGCACTGATGGGATTCGATTACGGTCCTATGGCTAAGCATGAGCGTAATGCCAGAGAAAAGGGTGACCTGTTCACTGAGGGAGAACGCGTGACCAATGCGGACAATGCACCGAAGGGTTCTGAGAGAGGAAAAGTATATGATCTGTTGATCCCTGTGATCGTACTGATCATCTGCTGTGTCGTTGGTATGATCTATGTCGGCGGATTTTTCGAAGGTGTGGGATTCATCGATGCCTTCAGTGCTACCGATGCTTCTGTAGGACTTCCCTGGGGATCTCTGATCGCGTTGCTGTTTGCTATCGTATATTATATGTGTAGAAGACTGGTATCCTTTAAGGAGGCCATGAATTGTCTGACCCAGGGCTTTATCGCTATGGTACCTGCCATGCTGATCTTGACCTTTGCCGTTACCCTGAAGACCATGACCGGACTGTTAGGTGCGGATGTTTATGTGGCAGGTCTGATGCAGGGCGCATCTACGGGACTGACCAATATGCTTCCCGCGATCATCTTCCTGGTAGCGTGCTTCTTAGCTTTTGCTTCCGGTACCAGCTGGGGAACCTTCGGTATCCTGATCCCTATTGTAACCGGCGTATTTACCGATCCTGCTACCGGAGCCATCGTACCAGGAGCCGAGCATCTGATCATCATCGGTGTGTCTGCATGTCTGGCAGGCGCTGTTATGGGTGACCATTGTTCTCCCATCTCCGATACCACGATCATGGCTTCTGCAGGAGCACAGTGTAATCATATCAACCATGTGTCCACTCAGGTACCTTACGTACTGACTGTGGCAGCAATCTCTTTTGTGACCTATATTATTGCCGGATTTGTACAGAATGTGGTGATCTGTCTGGTGATCGGTATTCTGCTGACACTGGCGACACTGCTTGTACTGAAGCGTGTCTTTGGACAGAAGACTGCTACGCAGCAGTAACGCAAAACGGGAATCATATTAGTACAGAAATGTGTCTAAATGTGTCTGTGGGAAAGGAAACATATAGAAGCTATGAAATACGATTATCTGGTCGTCGGTTCCGGCCTGTACGGAGCGGTGTTCGCGAGAGAAGCGGCTGACAGAGGAAAAAAGGTTCTGGTGATCGACAAGCGTCCCAATGTGGCGGGTAATATTTACACGGAAAAAGTGGAAGGGATCCATGTCCACAAATACGGTGCGCATATTTTTCATACCAATGATACGAAGGTGTGGAAGTATATTACGAGATTCGCAGAGTTCAACCGGTTCACCAATTCCCCGGTGGCAAACTATCGTGGAGAACTGTATTCCCTGCCCTTTAACATGTATACGTTTAATAAAATGTGGGGTGTGGTAACGCCTGAGGAAGCAGCGGCGAAGATCGAAGAACAGAAAAAAGAAGCATGTATCACGGAGCCGAAGAACTTAGAAGAGCAGGCAATTTCCCTGGTGGGAAGAGACATTTTTGAAAAGCTGATCAAGGGTTATACAGAGAAGCAGTGGGGACGTGATTGTAAGGATCTTCCGGCATTTATCATCAAGCGACTTCCGGTTCGACTGACCTTTGATAATAATTACTTCAACGCTCTGTATCAGGGCATTCCCATCGGCGGTTACACGCAGCTGGTGGAGCATTTGTTAGAAGGTATAGAAGTACGTCTGAATACAGATTATCTGGAGCAGAAGGAGGAACTGGACAGACTGGCGGAAACAGTCGTCTATACCGGTCCCATCGATGCGTATTTCGGATATTCACTGGGAGCATTGGAATATCGATCTGTAAGATTCGAGACAGAGGTGCTGGATATTCCGAACTTCCAGGGCAATGCGGCAGTGAACTACACAGACCGTGAGACTCCCTGGACCCGGATCATTGAACATAAATGGTTCGAGTTCGGCAAGGACGAACAGGGACTGGATCTCCCGAAGACGGTCATCAGCAGAGAGTACAGCTCCGAGTGGAAACCGGGAGATGAACCTTATTATCCAGTAAATGATGAGAAAAACGGTGCTCTGTATGCAGAGTATAAGAAGCTGGCAGATGCCGAGCAGAATGTGATCTTCGGAGGAAGACTGGCGGAATACCGTTATTATGATATGGATGCAGTCATTGCATCGGCACTGCAGAAAAGTGAAGAAGTACTGTGATCATTCAGACCACGGTGGTGAGCATACCTGGTGTGACTCATAAAAAAATGCAACGGTGAAAACGCCGTTGCATTTTTGTTATCTAACCAATCTGCGGTTTTGCTTTTCTCTTGTTGCGGAACTCTCTGACTGCGATCAGCAGGTCATAACGATATACCAGGGTGTACATCACAGCCGCCATAACGAAAGCGGTGAGCACATCGAAGACGGAGTGCTGTTTGATGAACATGGTTGCCATGATGATCGAAGAAGCCAAAATCAGGGATCCGATGCGGATGCCCTTTTTCTTCTCGAAGCATTTACTGCGGATGATCGCAAAATGTGCACCCAGGGAATTATATACATGAATGCTGGGCCATAGGTTGGTAGGTGTGTCTGTCCGGTACAGAGCGGCTACCATGCGGGTGAAGATATTGTCTCTGGGCATTACTGCGGGACGAAGGTGCTGTCCGTTGGGCCACAGAGTGGATACGATCAGGAAGATCGTCATGCCTGTAAAGAGGAAAATACAGGCGCGGAAGTAATCCTCTTTATTTTTGAAGAAAAAGTAGATGACCACTGCCGATACATAGGCAAACCATAAAAAGTAAGGAATGACGAACACCTCACAGAAAGGGATGTAATCATCCGCCGCCATATGTATGATCCGGTAGTGTCCGGTGGTGTTCTTCTCCAGCCAGGCGAACCATGTCATATAAATAATGGCATATATAATAAGAGGAACGGCATGTTTATATTTTAAATAGAAGATCTTAAGTTTTTCCATAAAAACCTCATTTCTCTACCAAACCTATGCTTCAAAATTAATTTTAGTATAATCACCAGAAGAAAAAAATCAAGGTTTTTTTGGAATACTTAAGCATTCTTAAGAAAATCTTTAGAGTGTGTTTATTTCACTTCGGGAGTGATCATGCGAATGGCGCCGGGAAGACATTCCACCCGGAATCCACAGCTTTTCCTGGTTACTTCGCCGTCCGTATGTACCCATAGGGGAGCGGAGGCAGTGATAGACATTTGTGTGGCTGTGTAAGCATCGATCCCCTTTACGAAATAGTGTTTACCGAAAAAAGCGGTGGGAAGAGCCAGCAGGACCAGTACTTTGGAAATATTGCCAACGCAGCACAGATCCAATATGCCGTCATTATCCATGGCGGGAGGACAGAACATGAATCCGCCGCCTTCATAGCGATGACTCATACAGGTTACAAACAAAAAGCGGGGGAGCTGGAATGCGGTCTGCTTTCCGTTTATTGCGTTTTCGATGGTCAGGGTACAGGAGACCTTGCGTGCGGTGATCAGCTGCTTTAAGGCGATTCCTAAATACGTCAGCTTGCCAAGACCGATCCGGTTCATGGTATCCTTGATGGGGGAATGCATGGCTTCTGCACAGACAGCTGCGTCAAAGCCGATTCCACAGCTGACAGCGAACAGCCGGGATTCTTCCGGCTGATCCTCATCGAGATAAGTAAGTCTTCCTAAGTCCATGACTCTGGGAGCAGCATTCCGAAGAATCAGATCAAGGGCTGCTTTCGGCTCTTTGGGGATGCCGAGATCCCTGGCCAGATCGTTGCTGGAGCCGGTGGGAATGTAACCCAGGATTACTTTGGAGGGATCAGCGATTCCCTGCAGGGCTTCGTTCACCGTGCCATCTCCACCTAGGACAATGAGCTTTAAATCAGGATCGTCTTTATATTCTGCGGTGATCTGTGCAGCCAGATGCTTTACTTCTCCGGCTTTTTTGGAAAAATAGGTCTGATATACGGCATCGCTTTTTTTCAGAGCAGGTTCGATCTGTTCAGACCAGATCTTCGCACCTCTGCCGGAGCGGGAGGCTGGATTGATAATAATATGATACATGAGGATACCTCATCTTTCGTAAGAATGTAACTAAAGTTTATTCTAACACACTCATGGGCTTCTGCCAACATTGTTCATTTTCTATCTTTGCAATTAAAAAGTTCTATGCTATACTAAACCATAAGTTTAGCGAATTAACGTAACACAAGGAGGAATGAGGCATGTATTCATTGGATGAAGTAAAAAAAGTTGATCCCGAGGTGGCACAGGCCATTATCGACGAGGAGAATCGTCAGAACAGTCATATTGAACTGATCGCTTCCGAGAACTGGGTAAGCAAGGCAGTCATGGCGGCTATGGGCAGTCCCTTGACCAATAAATATGCGGAAGGTTATCCCGGCAAGAGATATTACGGCGGATGTGAGTGCGTGGATGTCATCGAAAATCTGGCAATCGAGCGTGCCAAGAAGCTGTTCGGCTGTGATTATGCCAATGTACAGCCCCATTCCGGAGCACAGGCGAATATGGCAGTGCAGTTTGCCGTACTGAAACCGGGTGATACGATCATGGGCATGAACCTGGATCACGGCGGACATCTGACGCATGGTTCACCGGTAAATATGTCCGGTAAATATTTTCATGTAGTACCTTACGGTGTAGATGACAACGGATTCTTAGATTACGACAGAATGAGAGAACTGGCACTGGAATGCAAGCCTAAGATGATCATTGCCGGTGCTTCTGCGTATGCCAGAACCATTGATTTCAAGAAGTTCCGTGAAGTAGCAGACGAAGTGGGTGCCGTACTGATGGTAGATATGGCACATATCGCAGGACTGGTGGCAGCGGGCCTTCATCCCAGTCCCATCCCTTATGCGGATGTAGTGACCACTACGACTCACAAGACCCTGCGCGGACCCAGAGGCGGTATGATCCTGTGTAACAAGGAAGCAAATGAAAAGTTCAACTTTAACAAGGCCATCTTCCCCGGCACCCAGGGCGGCCCGCTGATGCATGTGATCGCAGCTAAGGCTGTCTGCTTTGAGGAAGCATTAAGTGATGACTTTAAAGTATATCAGCAGAATATCATTGACAATGCCCAGGCACTGTGCAAGGGTCTGATGAGCCGTGATATCAAGATCGTATCCGGCGGCACCGATAATCATTTAATGTTAGTGGATCTGACTCCTTACGGTCTGACCGGTAAGGCAGTGGAGAAGCTGTTGGATGCTGCTCACATTACAGCCAATAAAAATACCATCCCCAACGATCCCCAGTCTCCGTTTGTGACCAGCGGTATCCGCCTGGGAACCCCCGCGGTTACTTCCAGAGGTCTGAACACCGAGGACATGGATCAGGTGGCAGAAGCTATTGCCCTGGTCATCAAGGGCGGCGAAGAGCAGGTTCCTGCAGCCAGAGCCATCATTCAGAAATTAACAGACAAATATCCTTTGATCTAAAGCTTGGAGGAGTATAAGAAAAGAGCCGAAAGGCTCTTTTCTTATACTCAGAAATGTTCAGAAATGTATTAAAAAGGCCTGAAAAAGATAAAAATGGGGGTTGCCTTTCATACTTTACTGTGCTAGAATATCCCTCAGTGAAAAACAAGTGTCCGTACTACAGATACGAACTGCAGAAAGGATAACATATGGGAGAAGCGACCAAGTATTTCGTGGTGAAGCAGAAGGCGATCCCCGAGGTGCTGTTAAAGGTAGTGGAAGCAAAGCGGCTTCTTGAGTCAGAGAAGGTTCTGACCATACAGGAAGCGGTTGATGCAGTTGGCATCAGCCGCAGTTCTTTTTATAAGTACAAGGATGATATCTTTCCGTTCCATGACAATTCTCAGGGAACGACCATCACGTTGACTTTCCAGATGGATGACGAACCGGGAATTCTGTCGGATGTGCTGAAGATCATCGCAGAGTACCGTGCGAATATTCTGACGATCCATCAGAGTATTCCCATCAACGGAATCGCATCTCTGACACTGAGTATACAGGTACTGCAGACTACGGGAGATATCTCCCGGATGATCGAACAGCTGGAGGGGCAGACCAGTGTGCATCATGTGAAAATACTGGCAAAAGAATAATGTCGGAACGAAAAAGATAAAAGTGAGGAGAATATTATGATCAATGTTGCGGTATTGGGCTACGGCACCGTCGGTAGCGGTGTGGTAGAAGTTATCGAGAAAAATAAGGACATGGTAAATAAAAAGTCCGCACAGGAACTGGAAGTGAAATACATTCTGGATCTGAGAGATTTCCCCGGAGACCCTTATGAGAATAAGGTCATTCATGATTTCAATACGATCTTACAGGATGACAGCGTAACCATCATCTGTGAGACCATGGGTGGTGTCGGAGCTGCTTACCAGTTCACGAAGCAGGCACTGGAACTGGGCAAGAGTGTCTGCACCTCCAACAAGGAGCTGGTAGCAAAGCATGGTCCCGAACTGTTGCAGATCGCCAGAGAGCATAACTGCAACTACTTATTCGAGGCAAGTGTGGGCGGCGGTATTCCCATTATCCGTCCGCTGAACTACTCCCTGACCGCAGAGAAGATCGAGGCTGTCAATGGTATCTTAAACGGTACCACGAACTATATCCTGAGCAAAATGGAAAAAGAAGGCGCGGATTTCGATACCGTTCTGAAGGAAGCACAGGACAAAGGCTATGCGGAGCGCAATCCGGAAGCAGATGTGGAAGGTTATGATGCCTGCCGTAAGATCGCGATTCTGTCTTCTCTGATGTTTGGTAAAAACGTGGATTCCGAGAAAGTCCCTACCGAGGGTATTACGAAGATCACCGCAGCGGATTTTGAATATGCCAATGCTGCAGAGTATACCATCAAGCTGTTGGGCAGAAGCCGTGCGATTGACGATGACACGGCGGAAGTTATGGTGGCACCGTTCATGCTTCCCAAGGACCATCCCCTGGCCATGGTATACGGAGTGTTCAATGCGGTATTTGTCACCGGCAATATGCTGGGAGATTCCATGTACTACGGACGGGGCGCAGGCAAGCTTCCCACTGCCAGTGCAGTGGTATCGGATGTCATCGACTGTGCAAGACATCAGGGCAAGGTGATCATGTGCTTCTGGGACAAAGAGGAAGTAAAGCTGGTAGATACACGTGAGTCCGTAAGAAGCTTTTTTATCAGAGCAAAGGCAGGAGCGGAAGGCGCGGTAGAGGCAGCTTTCCCCGGAGGCAGAGAGCTGCATTTAGCAGACCGTAAGGAAGACTTCGGATACTTCACACAGCCCATGAAGGAGAGCGAGTTCCTGGCAAAATACGAAGCACTGGGTGAGCAGATGCTTGGCAGGATCCGCATAATATAATAAAAAAGAATATTATAAAGAGCATTAAATATATATTTGAGGAGAAAATGTTATGTCAAAAGTAGTGAAATTCGGTGGAAGCTCTCTGGCAAGTGCAGAGCAGTTCAAAAAGGTAGGAAATATCATCCGTGCGGATAAGGAGAGGAAATATGTGGTACCTTCCGCGCCGGGAAAAAGATTTTCCAATGATACCAAGGTGACGGATATGCTGTATGCCTGCTATGATCTGGCAGATCAGGGCAAGAGCTTCAAAGCAGAGCTGGATGCCATTAAGGCGCGTTACCAGGAGATTATAGATGGTTTACAGCTGGATCTGGATCTTAGTGAAGAGTTTGGGACCATTGAGAAGAATTTCAAGGCAAAATCCGGAAACAATTATGCAGCTTCCCGTGGCGAATATCTGAACGGTATCATCATGGCAAATTACTTAGGCTATGATTTCATTGATGCGGCAACCGTAATTTTCTTCGATGAAAACGGTGAGTTTGATGCAGCGAAGACCAACGAAGTACTTCGTGCCAGACTGGCAGAGAGCAAGGAAGCGGTAGTTCCCGGATTCTACGGTTCGATGCCTGACGGAACGGTAAAGACCTTCTCCAGAGGCGGATCCGATATTACCGGTTCTATTGTGGCTAAGGCTGCCAAAGCGGATGTCTATGAGAATTGGACGGATGTGTCCGGTTTCCTGATCGCAGATCCCAGAATCATCGATCATCCCGAGGCTATTGAGACCATCACCTACCGCGAACTTCGCGAGCTGGCATATATGGGAGCTACCGTACTGCATGAGGATGCCATTTTCCCGGTACGCCAGGAGGGTATTCCCATCAATATCCGCAATACCAATGCGCCGGAAGACAACGGTACCTGGATCGTGGGAAGCACCTGCCAGAAGTCCAAATATGTCATCACCGGTATCGCCGGTAAAAAAGGCTTCTGCTCTGTGAATATTGAAAAAGATATGATGAACTCCGAGATCGGTTTCGGCAGAAAGGTACTGCAGGCGTTTGAGGAGAACGGAATCTCCTTTGAGCATGTTCCCTCCGGTATTGATACCATGACCGTATTCGTACATCAGGACGAATTCATGCACAAGGAGCAGAAAGTAGTGGCAGGCATCCACAGACTGGCAAATCCCGATATGATAGACATTGAATCGGATCTGGCGCTGATCGCCGTGGTAGGCCGTGGCATGAAGTCCACCCGCGGTACAGCAGGCAGAATCTTCTCCGCACTGGCACACAAAAATATCAATGTCAAGATGATCGACCAGGGATCCTCTGAGCTGAACATCATCATCGGTGTGGCAAATGAGGATTTTGAGACTGCGATCAAGGCAATTTATGATATCTTTGTAATTACAAGACTATAAGATGATACGATATAAAAAAGGCAGGTCATTAAGACCTGTCTTTTTATATCTCCGGATACTGGATCATGTCCAGGATCGGCGTCCGCATTATGTACTGATAAGCTTCGAAAATCTTCTCCGCAGGCACATTTTTAGGAGAAGAGAGCCAAAGCTTCAGGATCTCGATCAGTAATAGGGCATTATAATGCGCCAGAGACTGCGGAGTGATCAGATCGCAGGGCATTTTCTTCATGGGATGTCTGGAGAGAATACAGAAAAAAGTCTTTTCACAGTAATGGGCAAAAAATTCTCCGAAGCTGTTCTGACCTGTGATCTCAAAAAGTCTGTGGTAATATTCCTTATTTTTCTCAAAGCAGATAAACATCAGTTTAATAGCTTCCTGTTCCATGTCATTTTCAATCATGACTTCGACCTTGCTGCCGATATCCCGGTCGAACAAGAACTCGATCACTTCGTATTTATCCTGAAAATAATTATAGAAAGTCGGGCGGATCACATGAGCACCATCCGTGATCATTTTGATGGATATCTTCTGAAAAGGCACGGTAAGCACAAGTGTCCGAAAGCTGTCTGCCAATAATTCCTTTGTCTTCATCACATGACTCCTTTTTCCATAAAAAGAACCAAGATAGAAATATTATAAACAAAAAATTACCGTTTCTCAACCCAAAACGACACTTTCCGCAAAATGTCGCGGATTATTTACATTTATCGGAATAATGTAAAAGCAGGAAAAACTCTGTGCCGGGGTTGTATCTTACTATATGTCCGGAAATAGCATATCATAATCGCAGAAAGGAGATATATGGATGGCGTGGTATGAAATACTGATCGTATCGGTAGGACTTTCCCTGGATGTTCTTACCTATGCATTATATAAAGGTGCAATGCTTTCTAAACTGGATAAAAAACAGATCCTGAAAATGACTCTGTTGTTCACCGGCTGGCAGAGCGGAGCGATGCTATTAGGAAGCCTGATCTCGGAGATTCCCTATATAGCCATGAATTATCAGCGGACAGAGAGACTGTTCCGGGCAGCCTCCGCTGTTATTTTTTTCCTGATCGCGATCTGGCTGATCGTACGGTCATCCCGGATGCGGGATCCGGTAGAACGCAGGGAGGATGTATTTGCCTGGAAGCAGCTATGTGTCTGGGCCATGCTTACCAGTGTGGACTCTTTTCTGTCGGGAATCGGCATGGGATTTTTAGACACCGGAGTAACCGTACAGATCATACAGCTGGCGATCATGGCTGCGTTAGCCGTGGTTACCGGTATCTATGCTGGATACCGGATCGGATGTCACGGGAGAAGCCGTGTGCTGATCAGTGGTGCGATCATCTTCCTGTTGGCAGGGATCGATGTGCTGTTCCGCTATTACAGCTAGAAATAGGGATATTTATGTAAAAATACAAAAGAGAGGTAGATAATATGGCAGACGTAAAACACAAGGTAGAGAGAGCTGCTTTCGGTGCAGCGATCGACGGAATTTTAAAGTATGTGAACAAGGATGAAGAGGACAGGGAAAAAGCTTTCTTAAAGCTGGTGGATCTGTCCGAAAAATTTATGGGAAATACGTTTTCGAAGGAAAGCTACGATGCGGCGAGACGTATGATCCGGGAACCGGACAGCAAATGGATGCAGTATGTGAACCGCATCTTAAATGAAGTAGATCCCCACGTCATCAAAATGTCTGCACTGGACTATGGCTTTGAGGCTGCCTTCTGTGGCAAAAAAGAGATCAATGAGATGCGTGTCAAGCATCAGTGTAATATTCCCTGGCTGATCCTGATGGATCCCACCAGTGCCTGCAATCTGCATTGTACCGGATGCTGGGCAGCAGAATACGGCAACCGCCTGAACTTAAGCTTTGAAGATATGGACCGTATCGTTACCCAGGGTAAGGAGCTTGGCATTTATCTGTATTTCTTCACCGGTGGCGAACCTCTGGTGCGTAAGGACGATATCATCCGTTTATGTGAGAAGCATGATGACTGTGGCTTCCATGCATTTACCAACGGCACCCTGATCGATGAAAAATTCTGCCAGGATATGAAGCGTGTAGGCAATTTCTCCGTAGCTATCAGCCTGGAAGGCTTCAATGAAGTAAACGATCTGCGCCGTGGCAAGGGCGTGTTTGATAAGGTCATGCATGCCATGGATCTGATGAAGCAGTACGGTCTGATCTTCGGTACTTCTATCTGCTACACCAGCAAAAACTATAAGGTAGTCACCAGTGATGAATTCCTGGATATGATCATTGAAAAGGGTGCCAGATTCAGCTGGTACTTCCATTATATGCCGGTAGGAAATGAGGCATCCTGTGAACTGCTTCCGGATCCGGATCAGAGAGAGTATATGTATCACCGCATCCGTGAGATCCGTGCCATGAAGGGCGGTAAGCCCATCTTCGCCTTTGACTTCCAGAACGATGGTGAATATGTGGGCGGCTGTATCGCAGGCGGCAGAAACTACTGTCATATCAATCCCAATGGGGATGTGGAACCCTGTGTATTCATTCATTATTCCGGTGCCAATATCAAGGAGGTGGACCTGCTGACCGCACTGAAGCAGCCTCTGTTCATGGCGTACCGTGAGAACCAACCGTTTAACTGTAATCACTTAAAACCCTGCCCGATGCTGGAGAATCCGGAGATCTTACAGCGCATGGTACATGAAACAAAAGCTCATTCCACCGACTTGCAGTCACCGGAATCCGTGGAGCATCTGTGTGGGAAATGTGCGGAGTATGCAAAAAAATGGGACGTGCGTGCACAGGAGCTGTGGCAGAAGGACCGGAATAATAAATAATAGTTCTTTTACAAAAGTTTATATTTAGTTAATTGCTTTTTACTTTTCGGCAGACCATAATGTAGGTAATGTTCAGAGCCGGCTTCGCGAACGAGGCTCTGAAAGATTTGGATAATGTGTCCCCTGCATGGTGGCAGACGAAAGGTGGTACTTCATGAAAGAGAAGTTACAGCGTTTCATGTGGGGGCGTTATGGCAATGACCGCTTCAATCAGTTTTTGATGATTGTAGCTCTGGTCTGCCTGGCGCTCTCTTTTTTTGGTCTGAGAATATTTTATGTGTTGGCTCTTGCCCTGCTGGTCTATGTCTATTACCGGATGTTTTCCAGGAATATGAGCAAGAGAAGTGCGGAGAACCAATGGTATCTCAAAAAAGAAATGAAGGTGCGCAGCTGGTGGCAGCGCCGGAAGAAACTTTTTGCCGGACACAGGGATTATAAGATCTTTAAATGTCCGAAATGCGGACAGAAGCTCCGGGTGCCCAGACACAAAGGAAAGATTGCAATCCACTGCAGAAAATGCGGAGAGGAATTTATCCGCAAGACCTGACAGGACAGGCAGGATTACAAATGGAAAATAAGCAAAACCGGGAAATAAGAAAGGATGGTGAGTCAGATGTTCGGATATATTGTGGTCAATCAGTCGGAGATGAAATTCAAGGAGTATGATGTGTATCGATCCTATTACTGTGGATTATGCCAGAGCCTGAAGGAGCGCTATGGTGTGCTGGGGCAGCTTTCCCTGAATTATGATATGACTTTTATTCTGATGCTGCTCACCGGACTGTATGAACCGGAAGATGTCGTAGGACAGTGCAGATGTGTGGCACATCCTTTCGAAAAGCATCAGATCAGAAGAAATCTTTTTACCGATTATGTGGCGGACATGACGGTGTTGTTTGCCTGCTATAAGGCAGAGGATGACTGGGAGGATGAGCATAGTCTGAAAGGACTGGCATACAGTTATCTATTGGGGAAAAAGTGCCGGAAAAAGCCTTTGCTCTATGCGGATAAAGTGAGGAGCATCTCCCTGGCCATGCAGGATTTTGTGGATGCGGAAAAGCAGGGTGATGCGGACATCGATACCATGGCGGGACTGTTTGGAAAAGTCATGGCACAGATCGTATCCTGCCGCGAAGACGAGTGGAAGGATAATTTGGAGAGACTTGGATTTTTTCTGGGAAAGTTCATTTACCTCATGGACGCCTATGAAGATGTAGAGCAGGACATTAAGAAGGGGACTTATAATCCGCTAAAGAAACGATATGAAGAACCCGGATTTGAAGAAGAATGCAGACAGATCCTGACCATGATGATGTCTGAATGCTGTAAGGAATTTGAGCAGCTTCCTATTTTACAGAATGTGGATATTCTGCGGAATATTCTGTATTCCGGAGTATGGTGCCGCTATGAGATCGTACGGGAAAAACGGGAAAAAGACAGTGTAAACGAGGTAACAGGAAATGACTTATGATCCGTATAGTGTTCTGGGAGTGAGCAGAGATGCTTCCGAGGAAGAAATCAAAAAAGCATATAAGATCCTGAGCAGAAAATATCATCCCGATGCCAATATCAATAATCCCAACAAGGCTCAGGCGGAAGAAAAGTTCAAGGAGATTCAGGCGGCGTATCAGCAGATCATGAAGGAACGGACAGAAGGACAGGGTTATGGCGGATTCAGCCAGGGCTTTGGAGACTTCTGGCAGCAGGCAGGCTGGCAGCAGCAGACTTCCGGATATGAGGAAGAGACGAGACTGCGGGCAGCCGGTAATTATCTCAGAAACGGTTATTACAGAGAGGCCAGAAATACCCTGGACGGCATGGGAGAGCATGAGAAGACGGCCAGATGGTATTATTACAGCGCCATGGCCCATATGGGACTTGGTAACAATGTGGCAGCACTGGAGCATGCAGGTAAGGCAGTGGCACTGGAGCCTCAGAATATGGAATACCAGATGCTGCTGCAGAGACTTCAAAGCGGCGGACAATGGTATGAGAGCAGACAGGCAGCTTATGGCTATCCCAATGCGAGTGGGAATGACCTGTGCCTGAAAATCTGTCTGGCGAACGTGTTCTGCAATCTGTGCTGCGGTGGTGGCGGTCTGTGCTTCGGAGGGTATGGTGGAAGAGGATTGTTTTAAAAAAGGTACTTGCTTTTTCCGGGTTTCCTCACTATAATAAATATACAAGATGTAGATGCGAAATGAATTGCGAAACACAAAATCTAGTAACATGCTATGATTTGCGTAGACAGTCGTATCGGGAACTTGCTTCCGATGCGGCTTTTCTTTCGGCTTATGCAGGAATTCGCATCTCGATGGGAATGATATAAAGTGAGGGAACAGCAATGAAGATTCAGAAGAGAGACGGCAGAGTAGTGCCTTATGAAGAGGACAAGATCCGGGAAGCGATCCATAAGGCGAACAACGAAGTGGAGGAGCGGTATCGTGCCAGTGAGGGGTTGATTGAAGAGATCCTGGAGGATGTGCAGCAGGAGGGCAGACAGACTCAGACCGTGGAGCATATTCAGGATATGATCGAGGAACATCTGGTAGAGCACAACAAGTATACCCTGGCGAAGAAGTATATCGTATACCGTTACCAGAGAAGTCTGCTCCGCAAATCCAACACCACGGATGAATCTATTTTAAAACTGATCCGGAATGAGAATAAGGAGCTGGCAGAGGAGAATTCCAATAAAAATACCCGCCTGGCATCCACACAGAGAGACTATATTGCAGGTGAAGTGTCTCGTGATGTTACCAGACGTCTGCTTCTGCCGGAGCATATTGCCATGGCACATGACAATGGTGTGCTGCATTTCCATGATGCGGATTATTTTATCCAGCCGATCTTCAACTGCTGTCTGATCAATATCAAGGATATGCTGGACAACGGTACTTCCATCAACGGCAAAATGATCGAATCTCCCAAGAGCTTCCAGGTGGCATGTACTGTGACCACCCAGATCATCGCAGCCGTAGCCAGCAATCAGTATGGCGGCCAGAGTGTGAATATCAAGCATCTGGGAAAATACCTGCGTAAGAGCAGGGAAAAATTTGCAAAACAGCTGGAGGACGAGTTCGGAGATACCTTGGATCAGGCAGCCAAGGATAAGATCGTACAGATGCGTCTGCACGATGAATTAAAATCCGGCGTACAGACCATCCAGTACCAGATCAATACCCTGATGACCACCAACGGACAGTCTCCGTTCGTGACATTGTTCCTGCATATTGACGAGAACGACGAATATGTGGAAGAGACCGTACAGATCATTATGGAGATCCTGCGCCAGCGCATTGAGGGAACCAAGAATGAGAAGGGTGTCTATGTGACTCCCGCATTCCCGAAGTTAGTCTATGTGTTGGACGAAAATAACTGCTTAAAGGGCGGAAAATACGACTATGTGACCAAGCTGGCCGCACAGTGCTCTGCTAAGAGAATGTACCCCGACTATATCTCTGCCAAGAAGATGCGTGAGAACTACGAGGGCAATGTATTTTCCTGCATGGGCTGCCGTTCCTTCCTGTCTCCATGGAAGGATGAAAACGGAGAGTACAAGTGGGAAGGCCGTTTTAATCAGGGCGTTGTCAGCATCAACCTGCCCCAGATCGGTATCCTGGCAAAAGGAAATGAGGAGAAGTTCTGGAAACTGTTGGATGAGCGTCTGGAGCTGTGCTATGAAGCACTGATGTGCCGTCATAAGGCACTGGAGGGCGTGGTATCCGATGTGAGCCCCATCCACTGGCAGTACGGCGCTATCGCCCGTCTGAAGAAGGGTGAGACCATCGATAAATACCTGCACAACGGTTATTCCACCATGTCTCTGGGATATATCGGATTGTATGAGATGACCTATCTGATGAAGGGCTGCAGCCAGACTGTGGAGCCCGGTAAGGAATTCGCCCTGCGCGTCATGGATTACATGAAGGATCGCTGCGCAAAATGGAAAGAGGAGACCGGCATTGCTTTCAGTCTCTACGGAACTCCCGCAGAGACACTTTGCTACCGTTTTGCAAGGATCGACCGTGAAAAATACGGTGATATTTCCAATGTCACCGATAAAGGATACTATACAAATTCTTATCATGTGGATGTACGGGAGAAGATCGACGCATTTACAAAATTTAAGATCGAGAGTGAATTCCAGAATAAGTCTTTGGGAGGCGCTATCTCTTATGTAGAAGTCCCGAACCTGACCAATAATGTGGAAGCCATCGAGGAAGTGATCCGCTTCATCTATGACAATATCCAGTACGGAGAGTTCAATACCAAATCCGATTACTGTCAGGTATGTGGCTATGATGGTGAGATCATGATCAATGATAACATGGAGTGGGAATGTCCCCAGTGTCATAACAAGGATCATGCGAAGATGAATGTCACCAGAAGGACCTGTGGCTATCTGGGAGAGAACTTCTGGAATGCCGGCAAGACCAAGGAGATCAAGGCAAGAGTTCTTCATCTGTAATGTGCAGATAGTACAAGGGAAGGAAATGTCCTATGAATTATGCAACGATCAAGAAAACAGATGTGGCAAACGGTCCCGGTGTGAGAGTGTCGCTGTTCGTCAGCGGCTGTACCCATCATTGTAAGGGATGCTTTAACAGCGAAGCCTGGGACTTCCATTACGGACAGGCTTACACAGAGGAAACAGAGCAAGAGATTCTGCAGGCACTGGCCCCGGACTATATCCGGGGCTTGAGCTTACTGGGAGGGGAACCCATGGAGCCTGAGAACAGAGGAGCCGTACTTTCTCTGGTGAAGAAAGTAAGAGAGCGATATCCGCAGAAGACCATCTGGTGCTATACGGGATATCATTTTGACAGGGATCTGCTTCGTTGGATGGAAGAAGGGGATCCGGTGATCACAGAGCTTCTGCCGCTTTTGGATGTGATCGTGGATGGAGAATTTATTGAGGAGAGGAAGAATCTGCGGCTTGCTTTCCGGGGATCAGAGAATCAGAGGATCCTGGATGTGCAGTTGTCTTTAAGAGAAAAATGTGGTAAACTCTTAGCTGTATAGAGGATGTGGGACGAATGGGGATATCGTTCCTGCGTAAGGGAAATAAAGCATGAGGGAGTAAAATTAAGTATGGAGAGTTTTCTGGATACGATATGGAATAGAAACCTCTATATTGGTATTCCGTTGGGAGCTTTTTGCTGCTCCCTTTTTCTGTTGTTCAGCTTTTTCCATACCATGAGGAACCGGACAATCCGTGGTCTTCGGCTGGTGCTGACCGCCTGTCTGGTCTGGACAGGCAGTGTGAGCCTTATGAGACTTGGGATATTTCCCGGAATTTCCTTCTGGCATAGTTTTGCCCTGCTTGGGCTTTTGTCGATCCCGATGTTCATGTATGTGTTTCTGTTTGGATTTTTGGAGATTACGGAGCATGATGCCCTGATCTACATATATGGTGTGTTGACGCTGGCGCTGGTGTTGGGAAATGCAAGGAGCGGTACGATCCTGCCGGCACCTGAGCTTGTGAACCGCGCGGATGGCACCTGCGTTTATGTGTATCATGCAACCGTCGGAACCGGTGTTCTCATTGCCATGGAGATCGCAGTAATGATCTATGCCACTTATCTGGCACATTGTAAGATAGGAACAAATGTGGAGCTGCGTAAAAAGCTGTTTCCGCTGCTGCTGGGAACGGTATGTATTCTGGGTGGAAATCTGCTCTGCATGCTGCCCGGAAGTGTATTTCCTTTTGATATGTTGGGCAGTGTGGGGATGGCAATATGCATGGTATATATCATGTACAAGCAGTATCTGTTTGATTTTTCGTATCGGGCAACGGTAGGTGCGGTGTATTTCCTGGCAGTGATCGTAGCAGCGATTCCGGTGGTGATCCTGTCTTATAATCTGGAAATCGTGACAGGGAGCCTTGGACAGGCTGCAGTGCAGAGGCTGATCCTATGCATTGCCCTGCAGTCGGGATGGACAGTACTTGTGATCCTTTTTGCCAGGAAGCGGCTGGATAATATTCTATATCAGAAGCAGAAGCATATGTTGGAAGGAATCCGGCAATTTCAGGACAGGGCGGCATCCATTCTGAGCCGCAGAGAGCTGTTTGCCACACTGCATGATATTCTGGGCGATGCAATCCCCGGATGTGAAGCCAGGATCTTCGAGAAGAATTCGAATGGAGAAGGCTATCGCGAAGCGGTACAGAGCGGACATATTCCATTAAGCAAGGAAGAAGAGGAACGTATTGGTGACCTTGTGAAACAGAATGGTATGTGGGAGCAGTCTGTGATCACAGGCTTAAAATATGATAATCAGATCTGCGGGTTTATCTATATGGAGCGGATGAGGGCAAATAAGCTCAATTATCAGGAAGTGGACTGCATAAGACAATTGGCGAATATTGCATCCGGAAGCCTGAAAAATATTGATGCCTATGAAAGAGTATATCAGGTATCTATTCACGATGAACTGACAGGCCTGTACAACCGCACTTATTGCAACAGATGCCTGCAGAAGGAGGACGCTCTCGGAGATGCGAGAGGCTTCCTGTATCTGGATATGGACAATTTTAAATTGTATAACGATCTGTACGGAGAGCAGACCGGAGACCGGATCTTAAAATGGTGTGCGGAGAAATTGCAGGAAAATGCAGAGAACGGCAAAGTGTTCCGCGTCGGCTCCAATGAATTCCTTATCTCTGTGCCGGAGGCCGGCAGTAAGACGTTGGTGGCACTGGCGGAAAAGCTGGCCCATGCAGTGCAGGAGAATGGCTTGGACAAACCACAGGTCATGCAGCCGATCACCTTCAGTGTCGGCGTGGCATGGTATCCCGAACTGGCGTCGGATGCACCTGATCTTTTTCAAAAAGCTAAGCGTGCAGCTTTTTATGCAAAGCAAAACGGCAAGAACCGGATCCAGGTATATGAAGGAAATATTGACGAGGAGCGCAGGAATAAAGGGACCGGATATGAACAGGTGGCGCCTACGGTGTATGCACTGGTGGCAGCCATCGATGCGAAGGATTCCTTTACCTTCCAGCATTCTACCAATGTATCACAGTATGCGGTGCTGCTGGCACAGAAGCTGGGACTGCCGGGAGATGATATCCAGACGGTAAAGGTG
>ERZ773155.1148-NODE-1148-length-22780-cov-4.202772_pt1 | contig 22780 bp, 14 predicted proteins | sample MGYA00511262_ERZ773155 | MGnify/ENA primary metagenome ERZ773155 (study PRJEB29015, sample SAMEA2737828) | human gut metagenome | biome: human gut; feature: human-associated habitat; material: faeces | place: China | collected 2012 ... | reverse complement strand
GAAAGTCTTGTGCAATTATTCCCCAATTATGATTTCATCTCACCATACCCCATGCAACTCTTGTCAATAAAATTATCCTCTTTATATTCTGAATAAGATTATAAAGAGGATTTTTTTAACGAATATTATTCATTTCACTTTTCCAAAACAAAGAAACGAGATCAATACTATAATAGTAAGAAGAGGAAAAAATAAGCAAAAACGAGTATAATTTGTTCAAACCACTTATCGAACTTTCTATTCTGCATTGTTTTATCTATTTTTGCTATAAACATTAAAGCAACTACTATGAAACGGCTCCATACTTTATTTCTTTTTCTAACAATAGCGATCACTCTAATTGCTCAACCGATCTGCCAGGTGAAACATTTTTCGGTGAGTGACGGTCTTGCCCAAGGAGTAGTAATGAACATATTGCAAGATCAGAAAGGACTCATTTGGTTTAGTACCTGGAATGGGCTTAACAAGTTTGACGGCTACACGTTTAAGACTTACAAAACTTCACAAGAAAGCAAATACGCATTCGGAAGTAATCGTATGGGAACTATTTCAGAAAGCAAATACGGAGATATATGGTGCCCCACTTACGATGGGCAAGCTTGCCTTTTTGATGTAGAGTCCGAGAAGTTTATTGATGTGCTTCAACCTATTGAACTTTCCACGAAACAAACTAATTATGTTACACGTATCTATTCATTGGAGAAAGGGATTGCCTGGATTCTCTGTGAAAACGGATATGCCTTCAGAGTAGACGAACAACTATGTAAAAAGGGAGAAGGTATCACACTTTATGCACCTTCGAATCACAACCTGAAAGGTGACCAGATATTTAACGTATACCAAGACTCTGAAGAAGACGAATGGATATTGACGGACAAAGGCGTTTCCATCATAGGAAAGAAAACATTGGATACCGACTTTCCTTTTCAATTTATCACTCAAATAAAAGAAAGTATCTATCTGATCGCAGAGAATGATAAGTTAGCCAGATATGATTTTCATACTAAAAAGCTGAAATTCGTAGATATTCCTTATCCGCACGATAAAATAAACAATGTTACTACGATAGGGAAAGATATGTTGGCATTGGGAACAGACAATGGACTGATATTGTATTCCATTCCCCAAAACAGTTTCCAGCAAATCGATATCCGCACCGCTACACAGACTTCTAACTTTGTAGAATCCGTCTATCAAGACCGTCAAGGAGAGATCTGGATCTTTTCAAAAGATCCTGGTATCGTCCGTCTTAATCTAGCGACCAATGAGAAAGAACATCTGTTCACTCCCAAAGATGAAATTATCAAGCATGGACGCAAAAGTCGCAAACTTATATTTGAAGATAATGCCAACAACTTATGGCTACTCCCCACAGAAGGAAACTTCTGCTATTACGACAGAAAAGAAAAAACTCTCAAACCGCTTCTTACAGACATCAATAATCCCAAATCCATTTTCAGCCCGTTAGTCAGGTATTATACATTGGATAATCAGGGAAACTGCTGGTTTGCGACAGCACGCGGCGTAGAAAAGTTATGTTTCTTTCCACAAAGTTATCAATTCAATTTGACTGATTACGAGGCGGAAACACGGGCATTCCTGCAAGACAGTCATAATCGCCTTTGGACCGCATCGAAATCTAATTATATTCAAATATTTGCACCGGATGGCAGCCTGGTGGGATATTTATCCAAGCAAGGGAATATCACAAAAGAAAAGCAAGCTTTCTTTAATGGGGTATATTCTATTCTGGAAGATAAAGAAGGAAATATCTGGTTGGGGACAAAAGATATCGGTCTCTTCCAACTAAAAAGCACAGGAGTTTCCCAAAAGATAGGAGTAAACCAAAAAGCAAGAGAAAATCATTACTCTATTCACCATTTTGAGCACCAACCCAATGATCCTTACAGTTTAAGCAGCAACAGCATTTATACAATCTTTCAGGATAGTCGCAATAATATCTGGGTGGGATGTTATGGAGGCGGATTAAATTTGCTGACACAAACTAAAGATGGAAAAACCTCATTTATCCATAGCAATAATGAATTAAGAAACTACCCCATAGCTTACGGAATGAAAGTACGTAATATCACCGAAGCTCCGGGAGGAGTCATTCTAGTGGGAACGACTAATGGATTGCTTACATTCTCGAACAACTTCGAACGGCTGGAAGAGATTAAATTCTACCGGAATATCCGCAGACCGGGAGATAAAAACAGTCTTAATGCCAACGATATCATGCACATTTATACAGACAAAAATAAAACCACTTATGTGATTAGTTTTACCGGAGGCGTAAACAAAGTGATATCTCCCAACTTGCTTAGCGAGAATATTCAATTCAAGAACTATGACAAGAACGACGGATTGGCTTCCGACTTGGCACTATCGATGATTGAAGATGCGCAGAATCAATTATGGGTTGTTTCGGAAATTGCTCTTTCCAAATTCAATCCTGTCAAAGAAACATTTGAGAATTATGAATTGAGTTCCATCTATCAGGAGTTCAATTTCTCTGAAGCTCTTCCTATTATCAATGCCCGCAATCAAATTGTGTTGGGAACTGATAAAGGTTTTCTGGAAGTTTCTCCGGAGAAGATGCGGAAAAGTGGTTATGTTCCTCCCATTGTTTTTACAGGACTTAAGATTCAAGGACATTCCACCGCTCATTCTATCGACAATCTGAAAGAACTGGAATTGAAGCCATCGCAAAGGAATGTTACTTTCCAGTTTGCTGCGCTTGATTACGTCAATCCGAAAGGGATTCTATATGCCTATCGCCTGCAAGGGCTGGAGAATGAATGGAATGAAGCCGATAATAATCGTTCTGCAAGTTACATCAATTTGCCTGCCGGCAAGTACCAGTTGCAGATAAAATCTACAAACAGTGAGGGAGTTTGGGTAGACAATGTACGGACTCTGCAAATACATGTACTCCCCACCTTTTGGGAAACATATTGGGCATGGTTACTCTATGTCATTCTGTTTATACTTTTCACAGCAAGTATCGTATATGTGTTGTTTTACATCTACCGGTTACGCCACAGAGTAGATATGGAGCAACAATTGGCAAATATCAAACTGCGATTTTTTACTGACATATCTCATGAGTTACGCACTCCGCTGACATTAATCAGCAGCCCTGTAACGGAGGTGTTGGAGAATGAACCTCTTTCTCCTTCCGCCCGTGAACACTTAACTTTGGTACATCAGAATACAGAACGCATGCTCCGGCTGATGAATCAGATTCTGGATTTTCGCAAGATTCAGAATCAAAAGATGAAACTATTGATTGAAGAAACCGATTTGATTCCACTTTTGCAAAAGGTGATGAGTAGCTTTAAATCGATAGCCGAAGAAAAGAATATAAACTATCAGTTGACCTCTACCATCCAATCGGTGTATAGTTGGGTAGACAAAGATAAATTTGAAAAGATATTTTTCAATTTGCTTTCCAACGCGTTCAAGTACACACCTGCCGATAAATCAATAACGGTCAATATGACAACGAAAGAAAAGACGATAGAGATAGAGGTGGCAGACGAAGGAATCGGAATTGCAGTAGAAAAGCAACATTCTTTGTTCCAACGTTTCGAATCATTGGTCAAACAGAATATTCTGCAACCTTCTTCCGGCATCGGATTATCTTTGGTGAAAGAGATGGTGGAAATGCATCATGGCACTATTACAGTGGACAGTCAGCCGGGAGTAGGCAGTCGTTTCACCGTAAGTTTGCCTTTACAACGGGAGGTTTTCGAAGAAGATGTGCAGGTAGAGTTTATCCTGAACGACAGCCAAAGTTCAACGCCTCATCCGGTTGACAGCATGAAAGCACCGGAAGAAATGGAGGAAAAAGAAGACCTTGAGACTAATTCGGATGGTTTCTCCATATTGGTAGTAGAAGATAATGAAGAGTTGAAAGCATTTCTGAAGAACATTCTATCGGAGAACTACACAGTGATAACCGCTTCCAACGGTGAAGAAGGATTGCAGCATGCTGTTGACGATTTGCCGGACCTGATTATCAGTGATGTCATGATGCCTGTAATGGATGGTTTAGAGATGATAAGGCAAATCAAAGAGAACAATAATATTTGCCATATCCCTATCATTGTGTTATCTGCGAAAGCATCTTTGGACGATCGCATCGCCGGATTGGAACAAGGTATTGACGATTACATCACCAAACCTTTCAGTGCCACTTATCTAAAAACCCGTATCGCTTCCCTACTACGCCAGCGCAAAGCATTGCAGGAAATTTATATGAACAGGCTGATGGAAGGAAAGACTGCCTCTTCTCCAGATCTTCTTACTCCTTCGCAACCGCAAATTACTCCGTACGATGAGCAATTTATGGAGAAAGTAATGGCATACATGGAAGAGCAGATGGACAATGCCGAACTAACCATTGACCAGTTTGCAGAACAACTGATGCTTAGCCGCACCATCTTCTACCGGAAATTAAAATCAATCGTCGGACTGACGCCTGTGGACTTTATACGGGAAATACGTATCAAACGTGCCGTCCAATTGATTGACAGCGACGAATACAACTTCTCGCAGGTAGCATATATGACGGGGTTCAACGATCCGAAGTATTTCAGCAAATGCTTCAAGAAAGTGATAGGAATTACGCCATCAGAATACAAAGAGAGGAAAAAGTGAAGAATTCCTCCTTTTCTACCGGATAATCCCCACAAAAATAATGAAAAGCGCGTACTATTGCAGCCTCAAATCTAAAAACCAAAAGAACTAGAAAATGAAAAAGCAATGGATCATTGCCTGTCTTATCGGAATTCAAGGGGTAAATGTACAGGCACAACAACCCAGCAAGTATCCCTATCAGGACACGAAATTAACTGCGGAACAACGGGCGGACGATTTACTTCAACGCCTCACATTAGAAGAAAAAGTAGCGTTGATGCAAAACAATTCCCCGGCTATTCCCCGGCTTGGCATTAAGCCGTATGAATGGTGGAACGAAGCTCTTCATGGAGTAGGCCGAGCTGGAATTGCCACTGTATTTCCTCAAACAATCGGTATGGCTGCATCGTTCGATGATGAATTGATTTACAAAGTCTTTACAGCCGTTTCCGATGAAGCCAGAGCCAAATATACAGAATTCAGCAAATCGGGCAATCTGAAACGCTATCAGGGACTGACATTCTGGACTCCCAATATCAACATATTCCGCGACCCTCGCTGGGGAAGAGGACAGGAAACTTACGGAGAAGATCCTTATCTCACTTCACGAATGGGAGTTGCCGTAGTTCGAGGTCTGCAAGGTCCGGATAATATGAAATACGACAAGCTTCATGCATGTGCCAAGCATTATGCCGTTCATTCAGGACCGGAATGGAACCGACACAGCTTCAATGCCGAAAACATTGCGCCACGTGATTTGTGGGAAACTTACCTGCCGGCTTTCAAAGCATTGGTTCAGGAAGCAGATGTAAAAGAAGTAATGTGTGCCTACAACCGTTTCGAAGGTGAACCTTGCTGTGGAAGCAACCGCTTGCTGATGCAAATCCTGCGCGATGAATGGAAATACAAAGGCATAGTAGTATCCGATTGCGGCGCTATCAGTGACTTCTGGCGCAAAGGCGATCATGAAACACATCCCGATAAAGAAACGGCCAGTGCAGGAGCTGTATTGAGTGGTACAGATCTGGAATGTGGAAATAATTACAAATCACTTCCGGAAGCTGTACAAAAAGGACTGATAGACGAAAAACAAATTGATATCTCTGTAAAACGTCTGCTGACAGCTCGTTTCGAATTAGGCGAAATGGACGAACATGTCTGCTGGGACAGTATTCCATATTCTGTAGTCGACAGCAAAGCACATAAAGACTTAGCACTGGAAATTGCACGAAAAAGCATTGTCCTGCTGCAAAATCGGAATAATATCCTGCCGTTGAAAGAAGACATGAAAATCGCTTTGATCGGCCCCAATGCCAACGACTCTGTTATGCAATGGGGTAACTACAATGGTTTTCCTTCCCATACCTCTACCTTGTACGAAGCTTTGAAAGAACGTATTCCGGCAAACCAACTGATTTACGACTTCGGATGTGACCGTACTTCTGATATCAGTTTGGAAAGTGTATTCAGCCAATGTAGCATCGATGGGAAACCTGGATTCCGCTCTACCTATTGGAACAACATCAAGATGGAAGGCAAACCTGCTACCGTCACCCATACCAGTACTCCTTTCAAGTTTACCACATTAGGAGCAACAGTATTTGCAGCAGGAGTAAATATTCAAGATTTCTCTGCAAGCTACGAATCGGTATTTACCGCACCCCAAACAGAGGATATCAATTTCCACTTCGAGGCAGCAGGCATAATCCGCCTGAGCATAGATGGAAAAGAAGTAGCCAGCGGAAAATATCTGAAAAACAATATGAATCTGTATACGCTGAAAGCTGAAAAAGGAAAAACATACAACATTAAAATAGACTTTATCTTCTACAGCAAAGACAGAGCAGCCCAACTGAATTTTGATATGGGACGCAATGCTCCTGTAAACCTGCAAGCTTCCATCGACAAAGTAAAAGCAGCCGATGTCATTGTCTTTGCAGGAGGTATTTCACCTTCTCTTGAAGGAGAAGAAATGCCAGTAAATGCAGAAGGTTTCAAAGGCGGCGACCGCACAACAATCGAACTTCCTGCTATTCAGCGACGATTGATAAGTGAATTGAAAAAATTAGGCAAGCCAATTATCTTTGTCAACTATTCAGGCTCGGCTGTCGGACTGGAACCCGAAAGCAAGATTTGCGATGCCATCCTTCAGGCATGGTATCCTGGTCAGGCTGGAGGAACAGCTGTTGCCGACGTTTTATTTGGCGACTACAATCCTTCGGGTAAACTTCCGGTCACTTTTTATAAGCATACCGACCAGCTTCCTGACTTTCAAGACTACTCGATGAAGGGACGTACCTACCGTTATATGACAGAAAGTCCTTTATACAGCTTCGGTCACGGATTGAGTTACACCAACTTTACATACGGTCCAGCTACATTAAGTCAGCAAACAATCAGCCAAGGTAAAGAAGTAATACTCACAATCCCCGTACAAAATACCGGAAATTATGACGGAGAAGAAGTGGTGCAAGTATATTTAAGTTGCTCGGGAGATAAAGAAGGCCCTTCACATACACTCCGCGCCTTCAAACGCGTCCACATTGCAAAAGGACAGCGCGCAAATGTTTCTTTCACCCTCGACAGTGAAACATTCCAATGGTTCGATACAAACACCAACACCATGCGTATGGTAGAAGGTAATTATGAACTGCTTTACGGAGGAACTTCACGTATAGATCAATTACAGAAAATATCTATTAGCGTAACAGACTAAAAGACATATCATTTGAGTAAAAATCATCTCGAAGGGTAATATCCGGATACGTTAAATCATTTTACTAGAAATAACGTAAGCTTCCAAAATTGGCGTATTGACTAGCATGTCTCTTTCGCATACCTTCGTGCTAAACTTAAAACTCGAAAGATTATGTTTAGCGAAAAAGATTTTGAAAGACTGTGGTTCCTCTACAAAACCGAGGGTGAGCCCAATGGAGTTTCCATCAACTCGTTCTGCATTGGCAACAATATTCCATACACGGCATTCTATGACTGGTTCAAGAAGACACAGAAAAAGGTTGTACCTGTAGAAGTTGAAGGAATTCCGGAAGAGCTGATTCGGACAGGTAATGAAGAACGGCAGGAGGTTGCTAAAGACAAGCCCAAACGTACAACTCCCCATAAAGGAAGCATTATGGTGACGATAAGAACTCGTGAGGGCTTGTGCATACAGAAGAAAGGCTTAGACTATCAGGGACTGAAAACACTGGTAGAGAAACTGGAGGGCTTATGCTGAGCATCAACGGTCTTCACAACTTCTACTACCTTCCTGAGCTTCACGATATGAAATGCAAGGCTCAGCGTATATGCGAGATAATCCGAGGTCGATACCACCGTGATCCATTGAATGGTGATGTTTACATGTTCATGTCTAAAGACCGGCGCAAGGTTCGTATGATACACTATGAGCGCAATGCCTACTACCTTCATGAGAAGTCTTTCATTAAGGGCTATAAGTTCATGAAAATAGAGCGCAAGGACGATGTGACAGTATATAAAATAGACTGGAAAGACCTGGTCACAATACTTGAAACTCCAGTAATAACGAGTATAAGAATTTAACTATAAAACTCTGGCAATCAGTGATAAAAGCCCTCTAAACATTTGTATATCTCATTGAAAATGAGTATCTTTACATAAAATATCAGAGAACATGGAACTGGAAGAGCTCATAGAAAATACACTCAGACGCAAGCATCTTGAAGAGATGATGAACAGACCCGAAAAGGAGCATGCACCCCTTGAAGGTATGGATAATGAGCAGATAAAGAGGTTCGCCCTGTTCCTGTTTGAGGAGAATCAGAAAAAGAGCAGGCAGCTTGATGAAATGATAGCACGACTTGATGAAATAGGAAAAGACCTGAAGGAAGTCAAACGTGAGAATGCCTCTCTTTTGAAAGCCTTGCTTAAGGCAAACAGCAAGGTTGAGAAGGCTGCTATTGAATACAAACTTCGCGACAAGGAATACAGAAAGCTTGAGAAAAAGTATAATGCCTGTAGACGCGGCATACATGTCCTGATAGCCTGTATCACGAGTGAGAATACAGCAAGCTGCGCCTTCCATGAAGCTTTAGGATTCAGAAAAGCGTCTTCGTTCGAAGAGGTCGGTATGAAATTCGGACGATGGCTTGGGGTGACAGACTACCAGCTTATTCTGTAAACCAACATTTATCTGATGCTGTCGGGATATAAGATCATCTCTCTAGCCTTCCCCTTTACTATTATCTCCGGACGAACAGCCGCAGCTTTCTCTTCTGTAAGCAATCCTTTTGCACACAGTCTTTCGGCTATCAAGCGGAAATAACCTCCTTGTGAATCACGCAAAGTAGCATCTTCATTGAATGAAGAACGGAAATGTTTGGGCTTCGGTACAATGGAAGCCAGAAATATAGCTTCTTCTACGGTAAGGTCGGAAGGTTCTTTTTCAAAATAAAAATGTGAAGCTTCACAAGCACCGTATACCAAAGGAGCCCATTCTACCAGATTCAGGTATACTTCGTACATACGTTCCTTTGAAGTAAGATGCTGGTTTTCTATCAGCCATACGATAAGAGCTTCCTCCAGCTTTCGGGCAATATTTTTATGACGGTTCAGAAAAACATTCTTTACCAGCTGCATGGTAATAGTACTTCCTCCGCGTGCAAAGCGTCCTACCTGCAAATCATAGGCTAGAGCTTCCTGAATAGCTCCAGGAAGAAACCCTTGATGATAATAAAACCCTCCGTCTTCCGACTGCATGATTGCCATCTGAAGCAAAGGAGAAATACGGTTGAGCGGACGGAAATTAGGATTCGACGGTCCGATAAAGAATGTTCTTACCGGCAAGTCGTTCTCGTATGCCGTATATTCAAACTCCTCGTTCATCTTGGTAAGTTCACTGCCACCCAGGCTTTCGATACGGAAACCATGCCCGCGCAAATCGGAAGAGAATTGCAGACTATCCAGATGATTGAAGTCAACATCCAACAATAAATCATAACTCAGTTTGCCTGATGTACGAATACCCTGTACATGACGGAACAAACCTTTTGGCAAGGAAGCAAACAAATCTTCGGAAGGGAAAGGCGAACGATGGATGCTTGCCGTATAATGCCACTTTTTTTCTTTTTCTACCCGTAAATAAGGATGGAAATCAAGGCGGTTGAATATAACAGTAGAAACACTGTCCAATTCGAAATAATTACCTCCTACATGGCAGGTATATTCCAGCTTTCCTTTATCTAGATCAATCGTATCGGGTGAAAGTGCTGTATGATAAACCTCCAGCCCGTCTACAGATGCCATCCCCTCCAGTGTAAGAGGCGTAGCAGAAGCAGACTTTTCTGAAAGCTTAAAGGCTATGGAATCGAATGCAACCGTCGCATTATAATGGGGACGGATGTAGGGAAGTATGATTTTTTCATTTGTACTGCCGGAAGCAATGCTGCCTTCTATCAGGCGCATACTGCGTGCAAGCGTACCTCTTACTTTCCATTCTCCCTTAATAGCTCCCTCTTCCACCTGAATAGCAGAAGCAAACTGACTGTTTGCCAGTATAAGCTCAGGAATATAAAAACTTGTTTGCAGCAAGTCCCGGCGCGCCGTCACACTCAAGTTGCGTAATTCTCCATTTTCCGGCAATAATCTGAATACCAGGCTAAGTATTTTACTTACCTGCACATCGTATCCAGCCAATACACTTTCTACTTTACCCGGATCAGCTTCCGATACAGTCTGTTGACGGAAAAGAAAATCATAGTTCGAAACATTACCTTGCTTTACAAAAGAAAGTTTCATACCCTCTACATCAACCTGATGTACGGAAACTCTTTTTCTAAGCAAAGGAAGCAAGTCGATATCGATCTCGGCTTTTTCGAGAGTCAGTAAGGTATCGTAATCTTCAGGTACTACTGTCAATCCTTCCAGGCGGATGACAGACAAAGAAGGCATTCCCAATTCACGATAGGCAATACGCAAGTTATAACGCTGCTCTAAAGCAGCCAACTTTTCATCGGCAACACAGCGCAACAGGGCTCCCCGAAAAAGAAAGAGTCCTGTTCCTGCCACAAGCACAACTGCAATCAATCCTGCGGCAAACCATTTAAGTACTCGACTTTTCATAATATCTTTATTGATATCTGCCGCAAAAATACGTTTTACTTACATGTTGTGCAAGAAAGATTTTTCTTTTATTTGTTTAACTGGTTTCCTGTTTTCTTTTCTTTCCGGACGAACAGACGGACGGTTATCCTTACGTTCTGTCCTTGAAGGTCTTGTCACCCTGTTGGGAGCTTTATCCGACGGTCTGGAAGTACCGGGTCTGACCGAATGATGATTTCCGTTTTGAGGCGGACGGATACCACTTGCATGAGGCGGACGTTTGTCTGGCTTTGGTACCGGTTTGGGAGCAGGTTTTGCACTTATACCCGGACGATATGGCGGACGTGCCTCAGGACGATGAGAGGGTGCTGCCGGAGCTGAAGGTCGTGCCGGAGTAAAATGATATCCGGGATTCTTAACCGGCCGAGGAGCGATAAAGTCATGTTTTCTGAACTCCGGACGAGAGTGGAAATGACCTTTATACACCGGATGATGATAACGGTCGGTATAATGCGCACAGTAATAGCCTGTATTCCGGTAAAAACGGCGGCTGTGTGCTCCATGGTAAGTAAGGTAATGTACCGGACGTCCGAAATAGAAGAAACTTCTGTTAGGGTATACCTTATACACCCGCAGATAACAAACATTATTCATCGCATAAATCGGACGGAAAAAGTATTCGATTGCAAGAAAACGAGTGTATGCCGAACTGGAAAGAATCCAGCGAAGGTCATCGTTTCTTTCATCCAAATACCGATAATAAGCATCAAGTGCAGCAGCATCGGCACATGCCATACCCGTCAGATAAGGATCCACTCCACTCAGAAAGTCAAAGTTTATTTCAAACAAATCATTGTACTGACTCTGGTTCAGATTCAGTTCGAAAGCCATACGGTCTGTCAGAAAACGAGCGTTGACGCGTATATCGCCTAATGACGAGGCATTTGCCGGCAAACAACATGCACAAAGCGCAAGGCAAAGTAATAATGCGAACTTCTTAATCTTCATATTCAATATTTTTTTAATTTCCTGATACAAAAATAGGAGGATAAAAATCCTCCTGCAACGGAAACTCTCCATTTGCCGATAGGGAGTTTCCTATTTCTTTTAGGGATAATCATCTACGCCGGCGCTTACGATGCTGCTTGCGTTTACGCTTGTACGTCTGAATACGGCGGTGTATCTGCCATCCGCTCAGTCCTGCGACAACAACCAGAATAAGAATAACAATCCCGCTATTCAAATTATCCCCTTTGATACGTGACCATATTTCAAGCACATTGACCGTCTTGTCACCAAAATCGCGTATCATGGAACAACGGTTTACGACAGAAATATCAGGATATTGCGTATTGCGTAATTTTACATCACGTCCTTCCGGTCCGAAAAAGTAGCTTGCATCCACCGTTTCAGTCAGTGTTGTATCAATGCATGCTTCCATGATTTCGGGAGCTGCTATTGCGCTGACATAGCCATTTTCTTCCATATTGCGCAAAGCAATATCGGGACGGCACAGAAAGTTGATAAAGTAACTTGCAGCTTTTACGTTCTTGGCATACTTCGGAATCACCCATCCGTCGTACCAGATATTACTACCTTCTTCAGGGATAGAATAAGACAAATCGACACCCACCTGTTCAGCTTCTTCGATAGCCCATTGTGCATCACCGCTCCAAGTCATATTTATCCATGCTTTTCCCTTTGTCATCATCTCCTTTCCGAAATCGGCTTCCCAGCCAGCAACATTGGGTTTCAACAGTTTCAGATACTTTTCTACCGTATCCATAGCTGCCGGAGAATAATCGTTCATCAATTCAGGAACAGTAACGGTACTGTCGGCAAGCTGCTTGCGGTAAGCATACAGCATAGCTGTACCATAAGCATCACGATAGGCGTCTTTCATCAGAATACGTCCTGCAAAACGTTTGTCCCACAGACAGCCCCATGTTTTCATATCCTCGGCAATAACATACTGAGTATTGTACAACAGTCCGGCAGTTCCCCACATATAACATACAGCATATCGGCTTGCCGGATTTTCAGCAGTTCCCAGTTTATTTATTTGTCGAAGAATATACGGAGAAATACCTTTCATGTAATTAGGAGAATGTGCAAAGGTAGTATCGATAGGCAGCAACAAACCTTTATGCAGCATTCGTTCGATGATATATTCCGAAGGACATACCACATCAAAATCCTCATGCCCTTTTTCGATTTTGGTGAGCATGATTTCGTTTATATCGAAAGTCTGATAAACGATACGTATATCTTCTCCTGTCTGTTCTTTATAGTATTGCTGAAAATCTTCCAGCACGCCTTCACCAATATAGTCTGCCCAGTTATATACTTTCAATATATTCTGGCGTGACTCATCAGCATTATAGCAGCTTGCCATCGTAAGGCAAGCCCACAGACATACGATAAATTGATATAATCTTTTCATTCTATGTTTCAGCACACGGTTTCTACTCCGGCAAAGCCTTATTTCTTCTGAGCTTTTCCGGCTCTGCGGTTAATAATAATCAACAATACCAATATAACAACAAACGTAAGGGCGGACAACGGACGAAGCTCAGGAGTCAGTCCTCCCTTTCGGGCATCGGCATAAATATAAGTAGAGAGGGTTTCCAGTCCCTGATTACCGATGGTAAACACTGTTACGGCAAAATCATCGAACGAGATAGTCAGTGCCAGCAGGAAACCGCTGATCATACCCGGACGTATCTCAGGAATAATCACTTTCCAGAGTGCCTGCATCGGTGTTGCTCCCAGATCGAGTGCTGCTTCATACAGGTTCGGATTCATCTGTTTCAGACGGGGAAGTACACTCAGCACCACATAAGGCGTACAAAAAGTAATATGAGCCAGCACAACAGTTGTAAATCCCTGTGTTACTCCCAAAGAAACAAACAGCAGGAACAGCGATATACCCGTAATGATATCCCCGTTTAAGATAGGAATCGTATTGATAAATCCTACAGCTTTCCGGCTGCGAGCCCGCAAGTTGAATATTCCAATAGCTGCAATACTTCCCAACAAAGTAGAAACCGTAGCAGCAATGAAAGCAATGGCGATCGTATTGATACAAGCATTCATCAGCGAATGGTGTGCACCGGTATTCATCAGTGACTCATAAAGCTTAAATGAAAAACCTGTCCAGTTACCCAGCACTTTTGCTTCGGTAAACGAATAAACCACAATAATCAAAATAGGTGCATAAAGCAAAATCAGCAATATCCACAAATATGTCTGCTCGATGATTCTTCTTACCATACACCACCTCCTCTCTCCGACTCATCCTTATTTTCGGGAGTAAACAAGGAAGTTGCGGCAATAAGGAACAACATGATGAGCGAAAGAGCTGCTCCGTAGTTCCACAAGCTGTTGTTTATATTTTCCTGTATGGTAGTTCCGAAAAGCTTGATATTGTTCATGGTCAACAGCTCGGCAATGGCAAAAGTCGAAATAGTAGGCATGAATACCATCATGATACCGCTTACCACACCCGGCATGGACAAAGGAAATATAACCTTCCAGAATACCTGGAAAGAGTTTGCTCCCAAATCCTGTGCTGCTTCAATGTAACTTCTGTCCATCTTCTGCAAGGTATTGTAAATGGGATAAATCATAAAGGGAATAAAATTGTATATCATACCGAAAATCAAAGCTCCCTCTCCCAACGGCAGCCTGCAAAAATCGAACAACGCTACCGTGGCAAGTGTACGTACCAGAATGTTTACCCACATCGGAAGGATAAACAACATGATCAGCGTACGCGAATAACTCAGATTCTTGCTGTTGTTCAGAATCCAGGCTACCGGATAACCCAGTAATATACAGCCAAGAGTAGTAAGAATGGCAATACCTATAGAGTACACAAATGTATTGACAGACTCCGAATGAGCAAAAAACTTACTGAAATTAGCCAGTGTAAGATGTCCCATATCGTCGGTAAATGCATATACTACAATCAGCAACAGCGGAATAATTACGAATATGACCGAAAAAATGAGATACGGCAAAACCCAACTCTTGCGTGAAGAGAAAAAATGTTGCAATTTCTTCATTATCCTTATATTAACATATTACACGAATAGCCTCAGCAGGAATAGTGATACCTACACGGTCACCATCGTCCCACACATCATTAGTATCGACGAATACATTCTCGTCCCAATCGGAAAAGACAGTAAGATGATAATGGTTTCCTTTATAAAGTATGAATTTCACCTCACCGGTAAGCATACCGTCTTCTTCATTATCCTGCAATATCACTTTGTCGAAATCGACCTCTACCTTCACATTTTTCCAGTCGCGTGACGAGTCACTCATGTCCACCCGAGGACATTCGAACTCGCAACCGAGAAATTCCACATGCGTTTCATCCATCATGGATGCCTCAAACGTATTACATACACGTTCCTTCTGCATGATATGTATGTCCATCGGCTTAATCAGCAGACCGACTTCCGAACCTGCTTCGAAAGCATGATAATCTTGTACCAGAAACTCATAATCGCCCACAGCAACTGCCATTTCGTAATGCACTCCCTTAAAGATGCACGACTGAACGATACCGCGAAGCTGTGCAGCATCGGAAACAGGAAATATATACAAGTCTTCCGGACGTATCACCACATCGACAGGAGCATTTTCTCCAAATCCCTTATCCACACACTCAAACTCCTGACCGCAGAAACGAACCAGACAGTCACGCACCATCGTACCGTTCAAGATATTACTTTCACCAATAAAATCGGCAACAAACGAATTGATCGGCTCATTATAGATATCTGTCGGTGTACCTATCTGCTGGATTTTTCCTTCGCTCATTACCACGATGGTATCACTCAGTGTCAATGCTTCTTCCTGATCGTGAGTAACATAAACAAAGGTAATGCCCAGACGGCGGTGCATTTCCTTCAACTCCATCTGCATATCCTTACGCATTTTCAGGTCGAGTGCAGCAAGAGGCTCATCAAGCAACAACACTTCCGGCTCGTTTACAATGGCACGGGCAATAGCCACACGCTGCTGCTGTCCGCCCGACAAAGAGTTTACGTCACGGTACTCATAGTCGGTCATACCCACCATTTTCAACGCAGCCTTCACCTTTTTCTCCATTTCTGCCTTAGGCATTTTTTTCAGCTTCAGTCCGAAAGCGATATTATCATATACATTCAGGTGAGGAAACAAAGCATACTTCTGGAATACCGTATTCACCGGACGACGATGCGGAGGAATTTGAGTAATCTCCTTCCCACCAATGTACAACTCGCCCTCCGAGGCAGTCTGAAAACCTGCGATAAGCCGCAGCAAAGTAGTCTTTCCGCATCCGGAAGGACCAAGAATCGTCACAAACTCACCTTTACGGATAGATAAGTTTATATTATCGAGTGCCGTTTTTTCACCAAAAAACTTCGACACATTCTTTACTTCAATAATAGGTTTATTGTCTTGTTGCATACACTTGTTCTGATTTCAGCTTGCAAAGGTACACATTATTATTAATTTATCCCGCCAAAATAAAACAGTTTTAGCAGTACAACCCAACGAGAATATTTTTAATTCTCTTTTCTGAAATCGAACATCAGGTTCAGACGTAACCCTTCATCTCCCTTCTTGATACGTATATTTCCCGGCTGACTGTTCGGACCTTGTTGTTCAATCGGCTTGAACGAACAGATGGCAGGGATATCAAGCAAGAACGATATATCCCCTTCAGGAAATTCGGGCATGGTCCGTTTTGCACTGCCTTTCGGTTCTTCGGGTGTAAAGACACGATAGAAAATACCGTCCGTACGCGAATAAACAGTAAAAGGTGCTGTATCGCTTTCGAACGTAGCCCAATACATATTGGCATGATAGCCCTTAAATTCAGGGTAAACGAGATTGTCGTAACTCTCGCCCGTAATGGTATTGTTGTAATCTTTATGCCAGATACCATAATTCGTACCCGGAATACGATTTTTCCACACCCGGTAAGGTCCTCTGCCCAGCCATTTCATCCCCTTACAAATGCGTTCCGGATAAGAAAAAGTCAATCCCAGATTATATACCTCCGTATCCATGAAAGCATCATCGAAACCTCCGCCTCCCGACGCACGGTTCAGCAGTACCGCATCCATGTAAAGCAATCCCTGAGAGGTAAGCCGCCAGACAATCGAATCAGCTCCTCCCTTGTAGCGGGCACAAAAAACGGCTTCTTCCGAATCCTGACGCACATAACTGCTGGCAGGCTGGTAGAGCATCTTCATGCCGACTGCTACCGGACCATTGGTTAAAGGTATCTCAGTATTCCCCGAAAGCACACGGAGAATCATCCCCGTAGCCGCATCGAAAGTTACGCTTACCTTCTCACTTTTCAGTACAATTTCTTTTCCGTTGTTACGTGCCGAAACAGTATTACCGGACAAGCCCGTGGAAACCTGTGCCAAATGACGCTGAAAATACGGATTTGCAAGCCGGATAGGAAAAGACCAATCACAAATGCGATGTCCGTCCCTGTCGAAGGCTTCCAGTTTCAATACATCTCCTTCAACAAAAGAAGCCGGCAACGAAAAACGAGCTTTGCCTGTTTCACCCGGAGACAAGGCAGGAAGCGTAACCTCGCCACGCGCCAATATACGGGAAACAGCTCCCTGCATAGGAATGTCACACGACAAAACTTCATAAGTCATCCGGCAATCTTTTAAATTGGTATAGATATATTCATTCGAGACGAAAAAGCTTCCATCGAAATGTTCTGTTATAAGCAAGGGTTTTATCTGTACCGGCGACCACTGGGAACGTATGGCATAGAAACTTCCTTCCTTTTCCCTGCGTGGTCCCACAACACCATCGGGAGCATTCGATCCGTCCGAATCAAGCACGCCTCCTCTGTCGGAACGTTTGGGAGCCTCATCACAGAATACCCAGATAAAGCCTCCTGCAAACATGGGATTCGTCATCCACCTGTCCCAAAAGTCACGAAGTCCGGCTCCTCCACCCTGATCGTACATGGCATGCATAAACTCTGTAGGCATAAACACCTTATATCCGTTGGTAAAGCGTGCCACACCTGTAAGATAGGCCGGATAATGATGCGTATCAAGTCCGTCGAAATCAGCCCAGGGATGGATGACATGCCTACGCTGAAACTTATCGTATTTACAGAAAAGGCTGTCATTATCGGTATTCCATCCGCCTTCGTTTCCGTTACTCCATAAGATAACCGACGGATGATTCACATCCCGTTCTACCATTTCCCTGATCAGCCGTGCACCGGTTTCCGTATCATAACGTCCATGCCAGCCCGAAAGCTCATCGATATATACCAGTCCGAGAGAGTCGCACATATCAAGAAAATGTTCATCGGGTGGATAATGAGAACGTACAGCATTCATATTCATTTCTTTAATGAGCAGAGCATCCTGACGACTCATGGCTGCACTTGTAGTCCGTCCGCCGTCTACCGAAAACGAATGCCGGTTGATACCTTTCACAATCAGGCGGGTTCCGTTCAGATAAATACCGTCTTGCGGAAAAAACTCGATGGTACGGAATCCGATCCGCTCTTCACGAACCTGAATAACGTTTCCGCTGCGGTCTTTCAGTTCCAGACGCGCCACATAAAGTTCCGGAGCTTCGATATTCCATACTTTTACATCCGACCATTTGCATGTAAACCCGGTTTCTCTGCCGGAGGTGGCAAGCGGACAACTGACCTGCTCTTTGCCTTGCAGTGTCCGTAAGGGCTTTCCGTCTTTCAACCCTCTTATGGATACAGCCAGCACATGTCCTTCGGCATTACCAGCCATGCGTACCGAAGCACGCAACGAACCGTCTGCACGCGCGTCAAGTATGAAATGTTCCATCGAAACATCAGGAACAACCTCCAGCCATACCGGACGATAGATGCCCCCATACAGCCACCAGTCGGCACGTCGTTCGGCAGCATTCACCGACTTGTTTGCAGACTGCTTGGCTACTTTCACTTCGAGCAGGTTTTCCCCCTCGGCTTTCAGCAGTGAAGTTATGTCATAAGAAAAACGATAAAAAGCTCCCTGATGGATCTGTCCTGCCGGATTGCCATTTACCCTAACTTCGGCATCGGTCATCACCCCGTCGAAAAACAGTTTGATGCGGTCGTTTTTTCCACAATCGGGAGTAAGAAAACGATAGCGGTATATACCTGTTTCATCACTGGGTTTTGCTCCTTTGATAGTATAATAACGTCCATAAGTGTATTCTCCAAATCCTTGCAATTCCCAGCAGGAAGGAACCTCTATGGATTTCCATTTCCCGGAATTTTGTCCTTTGGAACAATAAAATTCCCATGTACGGGTATAGTCTGTACCTGTTCCCGACAGGTAGATACGTTCGGGATGTGGAGCCTGTGCCTGCATATTCAGTGCAGAACAGATGCCTAGTGCAAGCAAAGCACGACGGATAATGTGTGTTTTCATATAAAAAAATGCCTGAATTGGATTCTTTCAGGCAAAGATAAGGATTCGAAAAGAGCAGGGAAATAGAAATTTGTACACTTAAATGTATATCCGTGCTTTTCAATGAATTACACTTACTGTACACAGACCTAAAAAAAACATGCTCTTCTTTTCCGGAAAATATGCTCTTCTTTTGATTAAAATATCAGCATCTTTTTCTGAAAAGATGCTGATATTTTCAGAGCAGGAATAAATCTGTGTGATTTATGTCCGGAATGGTATTCTGATTTCCTGCTGTTACCCCGGTTATCGGATAGTCACCATGGTAGCTCCGAAACCGTATTCGCGGAACGAAGCGTCCTGACTGGGATAGTTTTTATATTTGCGCTTGAGTTCATCAAGTATGGCACGACGCAAGACTCCATCACCTTTTCCGTGGATAAACACGATTTTCTGTCCTTTCTTATTTTTGTATTCTTCCAGTGTCTTGCGGAATACATCAAGCTGATAGTTCAGCATTTCTGCATTTCCCATACCTGTAGTATCGTCCAGCAGTTCATGAATGTGCAAGTCTACTTCTACAATATCATTTTTTACCTTGTGCTGTTTCTTTTGCAGCTTGGCTGGAACATCCGACACATTCTTCTGCAACAGAGCTTCCTTGATATCGTTGGCCGAAACATATACTTGTTTTACTTCTTCATCATCGCGTACAATATCGTATATCAAAGCCGGTTCGGCAAAGAAATCACTCTGCTGGAACGTATGCAACTTGTAGAATTTTACGGTATCAATACGCACTTCCGTATTGATGGCATTCTTCAGAAGGAAAGTACGGTCGTCTTTATAAGCAAGCAGTTGCACGGCTACATGTTCCATACCGTTCAATTCACTCTTTTCGAACTCCTCCAGATGCATCTTCATATTCGGCTTGATGGTTCCTCTGCTGCGCAATGTCCAGCTTTTTCCTTCTGCCGACAAATACAGATAATCGACAAAATAGTTGCTGTCGTTCACCAGATAAGCATCAAAAGCAGTCGATGAAATGGCCTTTACATCCTGAGGCACATAAGCCAGATATACGTTCAATACATCATTTCCCCGTATCTCCGGAGCACGGTATGTTACAGGCTTTTCTTCCTCTATTTCTTCTTCGGCTGCTTGCGGTGCTTCGGGTTTCTTTGCTGACTTAAGCGGAATATTATAGTCATCCGTCTGAATGACAACACACTCCTTTATCAGCATAGGTATCTCAAAACCGTCTTCACCTTCTACCAGCGCAACATCTTTTCCCTGAAATCCTCTTACTATTCCTCCTCCTACTTCGCTAAGGAAGCGGACTTTATCTCCTATTTTCATATTTTCTTCTTATTTGGTTTATTACGCAAAAGTAAGGATTTTACTAGTGAGTAATGATATTTTTACCTACTTTTTAAAGCAATGTTTTTCCTTTATCTATATAGGAAATATCTGAAACCTACTTCCCCAAGAGCGGACTTCAGGCAGTTTTTCCGATAAAAAACTGCCAGCTCATGTATCCGAAAGTGTATTCCGAAAGAAACAAGAATAAAAAAAGTTATTCTTATAGGACTGAGAACAAAAACCCGAAAGAAATTCAGTAATTTTGCAGACATTAAAAAATACTACTCAACACTATGACAGAAACTAAGCATATAAAAATCAGCGATTATAACTATCCGCTACCCGATGAACGTATTGCTAAATTCCCGCTTCCTGTACGCGACCAGTCGAAATTACTTGTATATCGCCACGGGGAAGTAAGCGAAACTGTATTTACTTCTTTACCCGACTATATGGAACCGGGTATGCTGATGGTTTTCAATAATACAAAAGTTATTCAGGCACGCCTGCACTTCAGAAAGGAAACAGGTGCACTGATCGAAATATTTTGTCTGGAACCTATTCAGCCAAACGATTATGTACTCAATTTCCAGCAGACTCATCATGCCGCATGGTTATGTATGATCGGTAACCTGAAGAAATGGAAAGAAGGGCCGCTGCATAAAGAGATGACGGTAAAAGGAAAAACAATCACGCTGACCGCTACACGCGGAGAATGTCACGGTACAAGTCATTGGGTAGATTTCACCTGGGATAATCCGGAAGTTACCTTTGCCGATATACTGGAAGTATTCGGCGAACTGCCTATTCCACCTTATCTGGATCGTGAAACTCAGGAAAGCGACAAGGAAACTTATCAGACTGTTTACTCTAAAATAAAAGGATCGGTTGCTGCTCCTACTGCCGGACTGCATTTTACAGAACGCGTACTGGCATCGCTCAAAGAAAAAGGTGTAGACTTGGAAGAAGTCACGCTGCACGTAGGAGCCGGAACATTCAAACCGGTCAAAAGCGAAGAAATAGAAGGTCACGAAATGCATACAGAATACATTTCGGTCAACAAAAGCACTATAGAAAAGCTGATTGCACATCGAGGAGAAGCTGTAGCTGTTGGTACAACTTCCGTACGTACACTCGAAAGCTTATATTATATAGGAGTAACTATCAGCCAGAATCCTGATGCCAGTCAGGAAGAATTGCACGTAAAACAGTGGCAACCCTATGAATCGGATGTTACACTCAGTACCATAGAGTCACTGCAATGTATATTGGATTATATGAACCGCCATAATCTTGACGCACTCCATACAAGTACGCAGATTATTATCGCTCCCGGATACGAATACAAAATAGTGAAGCGCATGGTCACAAACTTCCACCAGCCTCAAAGTACACTGCTTTTGCTGGTTTCGGCTTTCGTAAAAGGTGACTGGCATAAAATCTATGATTACGCACTGGCACACGATTTCCGTTTCCTGAGCTACGGAGACTCTTCGCTGCTTATTCCTTGAAGCACTCTTTGATATAAATCAAGAAAAGGGCATCGGAAGTCATTTTTTTCTTATTAGATGAATAAAGAATAAACAAAACCCTGTAATTTTGTGTTGTAAAACATAAAACAAGGATAACATTAACTAGACTAACCCCATAAAAAGAGGGGAAAAGCAATACTAAATTAACTTAGTAAACGCAAAAACAAAAGAAAGGGTAACGATTATGAAACAGGTAAAAGATTTATTCAAAGCTATTAAGAAAAACTTGAATGCAAGTGCAATGGCAATGTACGGTCAGTATACAAGATAATATACACCGTACTGATTTTAGAAAAACATCAATACATCATCCATAACCAGAGGACGAAAGATTTTCAGATAAAATCTTTTGTCCTCTTTTTTTATATTCAGTAAACTGAAGCTTTACACACTCTTACAGATTATTCATTACCACCAATCAAGATATCTTCTCCCTACCTTCTCAGCCTAAGGGATATTCTATTCTTCCACTCAGACCATGCAAGTTATCGCATGATATCTTTAAGACACTCATATTTCTCCAGAGAATAAGGCGAATGATCGGGTAAGGCGTGAACCAGTTGTTACGTTAATCCGTTTTTATCTTGAGCTCCAAATACGTATCGAAAGAATATATAAAAGAAAAAAGCATCTTGGATTTTCTCCAAAATGCTTTTAATCTGTTGGGCTACTCGGACTCGAACCAAGAAAAACAGGACCAGAATCTGTTGTGTTACCATTACACCATAGCCCAAAATC
>ERZ773155.1141-NODE-1141-length-22854-cov-8.998377_pt1 | contig 22854 bp, 19 predicted proteins | sample MGYA00511262_ERZ773155 | MGnify/ENA primary metagenome ERZ773155 (study PRJEB29015, sample SAMEA2737828) | human gut metagenome | biome: human gut; feature: human-associated habitat; material: faeces | place: China | collected 2012 ... | reverse complement strand
ATATATTCCCCCTCGGATCGGAATGTTATTCGACCCAGTCCGTCCATTTTCGGTCCGGATCGGAGCCCGAGCGGACCATGGTTTCGATGAACTGCATGCCTCGGATACCGTCCTCGACGGACGGGAAATCGGTCCATTCGGGCTGCGGCTCCCTACCCTCCCGGCGAGCTCGGACCGTGCGTGCGAAATTGCGGTAGATGTTGGCGAACGCTTCGATGTAGCCTTCGGGGTGACCGCCCGGCGTGCGGGTATTGGCCCGCGCGGCAGCACCCATATAGCCGTTGCCCGTGCGCACGACTTCCATCGGGCGGTCGGGCCATTTGACGTACAGCGAATTGGGCTCTGCCTGATGCCATTCCATGCCGCCTTTTTCTCCGTATAGGCGGATCGAAATGTCGTTTTCTTCGCCGGCAGCCACCTGTGTGGCGATCAGTACGCCGCTTGCACCGCCGTCGAAGCGGAGCAGGGCCGCTCCGTCGTCGTCCAGCGAGCGACCCTCGACAATGGCCGACAGATCGGCGCACAGGCTCGCGCAGCGCTGTCCGGAAACATATTCCGCCAACTGAAGCGCATGCGTGCCGATGTCGCCCATGCAGCCCGCCTTTCCGGCTCTCGCCGGATCGGTCCGCCATCCGGCATTCGAACCGGGTTGCAGTTCCGCTCGGTCGGACAGCCAGCCTTGGGGATATTCTACGTATATTTTCCTGATTTTCCCGAATACGCCGCTTGCAACTCTTTCCCGAGCCTCTTTGACGGCCGGATAGCCCGAGTAGGTATGCGTGAGCGCCAGCGTGCGGCCCGTTTCGCGGATTTTCTCCCGCAACCGATAGGCTTCGTCAAGACTGTATGTCATCGGCTTGTCGAGCACGACGTCGAAACCCCGGTCGAGCGCGGCCATAGCCGGCTCGAAATGGAGAAAGTTGGGCGTTACGATCGATACGAAGTCCATTCGCACGCCTTCGGGCAGCGCGGCTTCGCGCTCGATCATCTCGCGGAACGAGGCGTAGATCCGCTCGTCGGATAGAAAGTATTCCCGCCCGGAAGCCAGCGAGACGTCGGGCCTGCTGCTGAAGCAGCCGCAGACCAGCTCGATCTGGTTGTCCATCAGGGCTGCCGCCCGGTGTATGGCTCCGATGAATGCGCCGTTGCCGCCGCCGATCATGCCCATTCTCAGTTTTCTGTCCATCTTCTGAAATATTAATGATTTCTAACAAAGTTAAAAAAAACTTCACAATCCGTTCCTTTCCGTCTCGTTTTGCCGGGAACTTGCACTATCTTTGATTTGAGCCGATAGGATATATTATGGAAGCAAGCATTTTCCGGATACCTTTACCCGATGATTACGAAGGTAGCGTGGCGGCGACTTTGGTCCGCTTTGCGGCCGGGCGCGCTCCGTCGCGGGCCGTATTGTATTTGCACGGATATGTCGACTATTTTTTCCAGACGCACATGGCGCGATGGTTCGTCGCGCGCGGATGGAGCTTCTATGCGCTCGATCTGCGCAAGTACGGCCGCTCGCTGGAGGCCGGCCAGACTCCGTATTATTGCCGCGATCTGCATGAGTATTATCCCGAGATCGACCGTTCGATCGAGCGGATGCGTCAGGACCGGATCGAACGGATCGTTCTGATGGGCCATTCGACCGGAGGATTGCTCGCTTCGCTGTACGCTTCCGACGGCCGGCGTCGTGCCGACATAGAGCGACTGATTCTCAACAGTCCTTTTTTCGAGTTCAACGCGTCATGGTTCAAAAGGCGCGTAGCCGTTCCTGTTGCCGCCGTTCTCGGACGGCTGTGGCCCTATGCTCATAAGAAAAACGAGCTCTCTCCGTTCTATTTCGACAGCGTTTATCGGGGGGCGCGCGGGGAATGGGATTTCGACACGCAGTGGAAACCGCGCGACGGCGTACCGCTCTATTTCATTTGGCTCGGCGCGATCCGCAAGGCGCAGCGACGATTGCGGCGCGGTCTCGGACTGCGTATTCCCGTACTCGTTCTTTCTTCGGCGGATTCGTGTCGCGCCAAAACATGGAACGATTGCTTCCGTTCGGCCGATGCCGTGCTGAACGTTGCGGATATAAGGCGTTATGCAGGTTGTTTAGGCTCCTGCGTGACGAGTGTGACGATCGAGGGAGGATTGCATGATCTGGTGCTTTCGGCCGCTCCGGTCCGGGAAAAAGTCTTGGAAACGATGACATCCTGGCTCGATTGCCCTGAAAGCCGATCAGACCCTTCGTCCGGAGAATCTTCGGCATAAATGCCGTTCATGCAGAAAGAGGCAGCGGTTTTTTTCGGCCAAGCCGGATGATCGTCGTGCTGTTTTCCTGACATTCTCTGTCATGCTTCTGAAATCGATTCGCATAGACGGGTTCGATATGCGGCGGGTACAGACTTGTATCATCGGATATTTTCTAATACCGTTCAGGAAATCGGAGGGTGGACCGAACTCCTTGTTACCCCCGTTGAAAACGACGAACCGCGTGCCTTTCAAACGGCACGCGGTTCGATGCAGGAAACGGGCCTGCCGTTTCTATTTCCGCTTGTTTCTGGCGGCGGCCTGCTGTCGCGCCAGTTGCTCGCGCTGCTTCATAAGCTCTTCGTAGCGTTGCTGGAACTTGCTCATCTTTTTCGGTTTTCTCGCGTTCTCCTTCATCCGCTGGTGAAGCTTGTCCTCGTTGACGATATAGCGGAATCCGAAGGTCTGCCCCATCGTGATGATATTGCTGACCAGATAGTAGTAGCTCAGGCCGCTCGAGTAGTTATTGAACCAGAAAAGCAGCATCAGCGGCATCAGGTAGAGCATCATGAACTTCATGCCGGCCATCTGCGGACCTGCTTGGGCGGTCTGCGAGTAGCTGATCTTCGAGGTGATGAAAACCGATACGGCCATCAGCAACGCGAACAGGCTGACGTGGTCGCCGTAGAACGGGATGTCGAACGGAAGATGCAGAATGCTGTCGTAGGACGACAGGTCGTCGGCCCAGAGGAACGGCTGCTCGCGCAGCTCGATCGACGCCGGGAAGAAACGGAACATGGCGATCAGGATCGGCAGCTGGATCAGCATCGGAATACAGCCGCCCATGGGGTTGATGCCGGCCTTTTTGTAAAGTTCCATCGTCGCCTGCTGCTTTTTCATGGCATCCTCCTTCTTGGGATACTTCTTGTTAAGCTCGTCCACCTGCGGTTTTATCAGACGCATCTTGGCCATCGACACGTAGCTCTTGTAGGTGAGCGGCGAGATGACGAGCTTCACGAGAATCACCAGAATCAGGATGATGATGCCGAAACTGCCGATGTAGTTGCGCAGGAAGTCGAAGACCGGAATCACGCACCAGCGGTTCACCCAGCCGAAGATACCCCATCCCAGCGGAATCAGACGCTCCATATGGAGGTCCGCACCGTTGTTGTCGGTGACTTTCTTCAGGATCGCATATTTGTTGGGACCGAAGTAGAATGCGAAATCATACCCTTCGACCTGCGCCGAGTAGGGCACAGCCATCTGTACGGAGAAACTCTTGAGCAGCTCCGAGCCGGGAGCCGCCGTATCGAAGGCCATGTTGGCGCTGGAGACGTTCTGCGGCGCGATGAAGACCGACGAGAAGAACTGCTGCTTGAAAGCCACCCAGTTCACCGCCGTCGATACGCTCTTCGACTTGGCGCCGTCGCTCATACCCAGCTCCTCGATCGAACTTTCGCCCGGAAAACGGTAGGCCAGCGTCGTGTACATGTTTTCGTTCTGGAACCCCTTCTCGTTCTGGTACGAGACATTCGACCAGTCGATGCCGATCGAAGTCTGGTTGGCCATCTGCGGGGCCATGTTCACCAGCCGGACGTTGAAATCCACGAGGTAATCGCGCTCCGGAGCCTGCTTATTATATATAAGGTACTCGTATTCGAGCCATGCGTTCTCCGCCACCGCAAGACGCATCGTCACACGCCGGGCATCGCCTGCCGTCTCCACGGGTTCAGCGCGGAAGACGTAATCCATCGTATTGACCTTGACGTTGTTCAGGCCGTTCTTCACATAGAACGACATGTCGAACCGGGCGCTCGCAGGGTCCATCAGCTCGATCAGTTGGTCGCGCTGACCGCGGGGTGCGTACTTGGTGTAGTCCTTGAGCGTCACGCCCGTGATCTGTCCGCCGCGCGTCGAGAAACGCACCGTCATCACCTCGTTCTCCACCGTAAACTCTTCAGGCTCTGCCTCCTGCGCCGCGGTCAGATACTCGCCCATCGCGGCGATCCGACGCTGACGCACGGTCTGGGCCAAATCCGCCTCCGCTTCGGGCGCCGTCGTCTCACCGGACGCCGCAACCGCACTCTCCGCAGCGCCGCCTGCCACGCTGTCCGCCGCGGGAACCGCGGGACGCGAAGCGGCGGCTACCGAATCCTGATAGGCCTGCCACGCGGCCATTTCCTGCTGATATTTCTCCTGCTGTTTGGTATTGACATAGGCGAATCCCAGAAAAAGGACCGCCACGACGACAATACCCAAAATTGTTTTTTTATCCATCTAAACGTGTTTGCTTCTTACTTTGTGCGGTTATTACTTCTTTTCCCCGGCGTATTTGAGCGCCGCTCCGACGAACGCCACGAACAGCGGCGAAGGCTTCAGCACCGTACTTTTGTATTCGGGATGATACTGCGTGCCGACGAACCACGGATGGTTCGCCACTTCGACCACCTCGACCAGCCCCGTATCGGGGTTGATGCCCACGGCCTGCATGCCGGCGGCTTCGAACTGCTCCAGATAGTCGTTGTTGAACTCGTAGCGGTGACGGTGACGCTCCGAAATATTGAGCTTGCCGTACGCCGCGGCGACTTTCGAACCCTTCTTCAGCGCACACGGATAGGCGCCCAGACGCATCGTGCCGCCCTTGGCCGTCACGCCCTTCTGCTCCTCCATCAGGTCGATGACCGGATGCGGCGTCGATTCCATTTCGCTCGAATTGGCGTCGGCGATGCCCAGCACGTTGCGGGCGAACTCGATCACGGCGCACTGCATGCCCAGACAGATGCCGAGGAACGGAATGTTGTTTTCGCGGGCATAACGCACGGCCACGATCTTGCCCTCGATGCCGCGGTTTCCGAAGCCCGGAGCCACCAGAATGCCCGACATCTTGCCCAGCTTCTCGGCCACGGTTTCGGGCGTGATCTTCTCTGAATTGACATAGCGCAGTTTCACCTTGCAGTCGTTCACGGCGCCCGCATGCACGAACGATTCGCAGATCGACTTGTAGGCGTCGGGCAGTTCGGTGTACTTGCCGACCAGCGCGATCTCGATCTTCTTCGAAGGGTGCTTGATCTTGTCTACCAGCGCGTTCCACGCGGTCATATCGGGTTCCTTGTCGGCGGGCAGGTCGAGTTTCTGGAGCACCACCTCGTCCAGATGCTGGTCGTGCATCTTCTGCGGCACTTCGTAGATCGTCGGTACGTCGATCGACTCCATCACGGCGTTGGCGTCCACGTTGCAGAACAGGGCCACCTTGCGGCGCAGGTTCACCGAAAGCGGATGCTCGGTGCGCAGCACGAGGATGTCGGGCTGCAAGCCGTTTTCGAGCAGCGCCTTCACCGAGTGCTGGGTGGGTTTGGTCTTCAGCTCGCCCGAAGCCGCCATGTAGGGGATCAGCGTCAGGTGCACCAGCGCCGTGTTCTTATAGCCCAGCGAGTAGCGCAGCTGGCGCACCGACTCGATGAACGGCAGCGACTCGATGTCGCCCACCGTACCGCCGATCTCGGTGATGATAACGTCGTAAACCTTCTTCTGCGCCAGCAGCTGGATGCGGCGCTTGATCTCGTCGGTGATATGGGGAATGACCTGCACGGTCTTGCCCAGATACTCGCCCTTGCGCTCCTTCTCGATGACGCTCTTGTAAATCCGGCCCGTCGTGACGTTGTTGGCCTTCGACGTGGGCTGGTTCGTAAAGCGTTCGTAGTGGCCCAGATCGAGGTCGGTCTCCGCGCCGTCCTCCGTCACATAGCATTCGCCGTGTTCGTAGGGATTCAGCGTTCCGGGATCGACGTTGATGTAGGGGTCGAGTTTCTGAATGGTCACCGAATAGCCGCGCGCCTGCAGAAGTCGGGCTATCGAGGCCGAAATAATACCCTTGCCGAGCGACGACGCAACGCCGCCCGTAACAAATATGTACTTGGGTTTGGAAAGTTTCATTACGTTTATTACTATTTATTTTCGTTGTTTTCGTGATTCTCCTCCTGCGCCTGACGGTCGATCAGCTTCACTTTCTCGATCGCGGCGGCCATATCCTCACGGGCGCGCTCGATCTTGGCCTTCACGTCGGCGATCAGCGACTCGGCGTTCTTCGACTTGGCGAAGAAACCGATATTGTTCTCCAGCAGGCCGATCTCCTGCTCCAACTGGCGCACCTTGCCGTAGAGCCGTTCGCGCTCCGAACGCAGGCGGCTGCCGCCCGCCGACTTGAACGACGACACCTTCTCGCGGAAACGGTTCATCGAACGGTCGCGCTCGGTGCCGCGCAGCGTGTTGAACAGCGCATCGACGGCGGCCTTGTACTTCTTCTGCACGGCGTCCTTCTGCTTGATGGGTACGAACCCGATCTCGCCCCAGCGGCGCTGGAAGTCGCGGATCACGTCGTAACCGCCCGTCTTGACATCGGCCGCGGCCATCTCTTCCAGCAGCGCGAGCTTCTTCTTCAGATTCTCCTCGTGCTCGCCGTCCACGCTGGCGAAATGCGCGCCCTTGCGCTCGAAGAATTTGTCGCACGCCGCGCGGAAACGCCGCCAGATCGCATCCGAATGCCGGCGCGACACGGCGCCGATCTCCTTCCAGCGGGCCTGCAGGGCGATCAGCTCGTCGGTCGCCTTCTTCCACTCCTCGCTGTTCATCAGCGACTCGGCGGCCTCGCATATTTCGGTCTTGAGCTGCAGATTATGCTCCATCTCGGCCTTCACGCCCGAATAGAACTGACGCTTGGCCTCGAAGAACCTGTCGCACGCCGTGCGGAAACGTTCGTATATGCGGTTGTTATCCTTCTTGGGCGCGAAGCCGATGGTCTTCCACGTCTTCTGAATCTCCAGCAGACGGTCGCTGGCCCGGTTCCACTCCTTGCGGGTGGTGAGCGGCTGCGCGGCCAGCTCCTCGGTGGCGGCGCAAAGCTCCGTCTTCAGTTCGAGGTTGCGGACCTGCTCGCCCTTCAGCGCCTCGAAGTGCTCCTGATGCTGTTTGTTGATCCGACTCGACGCCGCCTTGAAACGCTCCCAAAGCACCTCCTTGTATTCGTTGGCCACGGGACCCGTCTCGCGCCATTCGTCGTGCAGTTTCTGCAGTTTGTGGAACGCTTCGACCACCGAAGGCTCCAGCACGAGCGCCTCGGCCTGCTCGCACAGGGCCACCTTCTGCTCGTAATTCTTCTTCAGGTCCAGATCGCGCAGCTCCTTGTTGATCTTGATGAAGCTGTAGAAATTCTCGACGTGCAGGTTATAGGTCTCCCACAAATCCTTGACGTTCTGCAGGGGCACGATGCCGGTCTCCTTCCAGCGCTGCTGCAGCTCGCGGAATTTGGTAAAGGTATGGTTGAGCGTCTCGTCCGAATTGACCAGCTCCTTAAGCTCCTCGATAATCCCCAGCTTGACCTGCAGGTTCTTCTCCTTCTCGGCTTCGAGATTGGCGATGAACTCGTCGCGGCGACGGCGGTACTCCTTGAACAGCTCCTTGAGCTGCACCTCGACGCCGTCCACTGCCGGTGCGAAATCCTCTTCGGCGCCGCCTTCCTCGATGAATTTGCGGCGTGCGGCTTCGACCTCGGCGCGGCGGATGCGGTAGAAGGCGATCTTCAGCGCCTCCACCTCCCGGCGGATCGACTGCACAGGCTGCTCTTCGAGCATGCGCGTGAATAAAGCCACCAGTTCCTCCTTGCCCCGGCCCGTGAATTTGTCTTCGGTATCGGCGGCGCTTCCCGCCATCTGCTCGGCCTCGGCCTCCTCGGCGGTCTCGCCCTCCAGTTCGAGTCCGGCGTCCTGCGCCGCCAGCGCGGCCTCCTCGTCCGCGAAATCCACCTGCACGTCGGACGCCGCAGCCTCCTCTTCCGTCTCAGTTACGACCGCTTCGGCCGCAGGCTTGATCCGGGCGCGCTTCGCACGCGCCGTCTCTTCTGCGGGAGCCGCTTCCGCAGCCGTTTCGGCGGCAGGAGCTTCGGCAACGACCTCTGCGGCGGGGACTTCAGCCGCAGGCATCTCCGCAGGCGCTCCCTCCCCGTCTGCAGGCGCATCTGCGGCAACCTCGCCGGCAGCAGGCGCATCTGCGGCAACCTCGCCGGCAGCAGGAGCTTCCGCAGCCGTTTCGGCGACGGTCTCTTCGGCCAGCGCTTCGCTTACGGGCGCCTCGGCGGCGGACGCTGCGGGTTCGCCCTGCGCGACAGCGGGCGTTTCGGGTTCTGCAATCGCAGCCGTTTCGGAATCAGGGACTTCGGGAGTCACTTCGGAAGTTGCCTTCTGCACATCTTCAGCAGCCTTGCTGACTTGCTCCTCAGGAGCAGGAAGAATCGGATTTTCAGTAGCCATCTCAATACACGTTTTTGAGTTCCATATATACGGAAGTATATAAATCTCGCAAATATAACCATTTTTCCCGTGCCGCCGAACGATTTCGCCGGAAATTTGCTAACTTCGCACAAGATATGCGCGGCACACGGCCAACCGGTCGCCGGTGCGCCGCCGAAAACGCATTGACCGAAATTATGAGCCACCGCATCCTGCTCGTCGACGACGAACCCGACATCCTCGAATTCGTGAAATACACCCTCGTCAAGGAGGGTTACGAGGTATTCACGGCCCAGAACGGAGCCGAAGCGCTGAAAGCCGCGGCGCAGCACCGCCCCCACCTGATCCTGCTGGACATGATGATGCCCGTGATGGACGGGGCGCAGACCTGCCGCGCCATCCGCGAGGACCCGCAGCTGCGCGACACGATGGTCGTCTTCCTCTCGGCCTTGGGCGAAGAGGAGCAGCAGCTGGCCGGCTTCGGCGTGGGGGCCGACGACTACCTGACCAAGCCGATCAAGATGAAACTGCTGGTCAGCCGCGTGCAGGCCATCCTCAAGCGCATCGACGCCGGAAAGGCCCCCGCTCCGGCGGAGGAGGGCGTCGCCATGGACCGCGAGCGCTACACCGTCACGCGCGACGGCCGCGAAATCAGCCTGCCCCGCAAGGAGTTCGCCCTCTTGGACCTGCTCTACTCGTCGCCGGGCAAACTCTTCTCGCGCGAAGAGATATATGCCCGGATCTGGGGTTCGGAGGTGGTCGTGGGCGACCGCACCATCGACGTACACATCCGCAAGCTGCGCCAGAAGATCGGCGACGAAAAGATCGTCACCGTCAAGGGCGTGGGCTACAAATACGAACCGTAACGCCGGGCGACGCCCGGACCGCAAAGACATGGACAGAACCAGCAAATACCGCCGCATCGTCATCAAGGCTGGCAGCAACGTGCTGACCCGCGACGACGGACGCCCCGACACCACGCGCATTTCGTCCCTCGTGGACCAGATCGCCCGGCTGCACCGCGCCGGCATCGAGGTGATCCTCGTCTCGTCGGGCGCCGTGGCTTCGGGCCGCAGCGTCCTCGAACAGCGCACGGGCCGCATCGACACCGTATCGGCCCGCCAGCTCTTCTCGGCCGTAGGTCAGGTGAAGCTGCTGAACCGCTACTACGACCTCTTCAACGAATACGGCATCGTCTGCGGGCAGGTGCTCACCACCAAGGAGAGCCTCTCCACGCGGCGGCAGTATCTCAACCAGCGCAACTGCATGGAGGTCATGCTCGCCAACGGCGTGATCCCGATCGTCAACGAGAACGACACCATCTCGGTCACCGAGCTGATGTTCACCGACAACGACGAGCTTTCGGGACTCGTGGCGGCCATGATGCAGGCCGAAGCGCTGATTATCCTGAGCAACATCGACGGCATCTACGACGGCTCGCCCTCCGACCCCTCGTCGCAGGTGATCCGCCGCGTGAAACCCTCCGAAGACCTCTCGCGGTACATCGACCCGGCGCGCTCGTCGCGGGGCCGGGGCGGCATGGCGACCAAGAGCCGCATTTCGTCGCGCGTGGCCGGCGAGGGCATCGAAGTCATCATCGCCAACGGCCGCCGCGACAACATCCTGACCGCTCTGGCGCTGACCGGCGAGGAGGTGCTCTGCACCCGTTTCGAACCCGCCCCGCACACGGCGTCGGGCGTCAAAATGTGGATCGCCAGCAGCGAAGGCTTCGCCAAAGGCGTCCTGCGCATCGACGAAGGCGCCGCAGCGGCCGTCCGGGCCAGCAAGGCCGCCAGCATCCTCGCCGTGGGCGTCACGGCCGTCGAGGGCGATTTCGAACGCGACGATTTGGTGCGCATCCTCTCGCCCGACGGAACGCAGCTGGCCGTGGGCCGCATCTCGTGCGACAGCGAAACCGCACGCCGCAACATCGGGCGCAAAGGGCTGAAACCCCTCGTCCACTGCGATTACCTCTACCTCGAATAAGACGACTATGGAATACGAATCCCTGTTCAAAGCCGCCCGTCAGGCCGGAACGCTTCTGGCCGAGACCGAAACCGAACGACTCGGACGCACGCTGATGCACGCCGCACAACTGCTGCGCACGCATACGCCCCGCCTGCTCGAAGCCAACGCCCGCGACCTCGAAGCCATGGCCCCCGACTCGCCGCTGCGCGACCGTCTGCGGCTGACTCCGGAGCGCATCGCCGCCATCGCCGACGACATGGAGGTCGTCGCGCACCTGCCCTCGCCGCAGGGCGAAGAGCTGGAGCGGCGCACCCGCCCCAACGGAATGACCATCGTCAAACGGCGGGTTCCGTTCGGCGTGGTCGGCATGATCTGCGAAGCGCGGCCCAACGTCACGGCCGACATCTTCTCGCTCTGCATCAAAACGGGCAACGCCTGCGTGCTGAAGGGCGGCGGCGACGCCCGTCACTCCAACGTAGCCATCGCCGCCCTGCTGCACGAAGCCCTGCGCAGCGAAGGCATCGACGAACACGCCTTCACCCTGCTTCCTTCGGACCACGCCTCCGTCGGAGCGCTGCTGAACGCCGTGGGTTACGTCGACGTCGTCATTCCGCGCGGCGGCGCGGGCCTGATCCGCTTCGTGCGCGAAAACGCCCGCGTTCCGGTCATCGAAACCGGCGCCGGCATCGTCCACACCTACTTCGACCGCGACGGCGACCTCGCAAAAGGCCGCGCCGTAGTCTGCAACGCCAAAACCCGGCGCGTCAGCGTCTGCAACGCCCTCGACTGCCTCGTCATCCACCGCGACCGGCTCGCCGACCTGCCGGAGCTTTGCGCCCCGCTGGCCGCCGCCCGCGTCACGGTCTACGCCGACGCCGAGGCTTTCGCGGCCCTCGGCGGACACTACCCCGCCGACCTGCTGGAACACGCGTCCGAAGAGCATTTCGGCACGGAATTCCTCGACTACAAACTCGCCGTCAGGACCGTCGCATCGCCCGAAGAGGCCCTCGCGCACATCGCCCGCTACTCGTCGCGCCACAGCGAAGCCATCGTCACCGAGAACAAACAGACCGCCACGCAGTTCACACGCGCCGTGGACGCCGCCTGCGTCTACGTCAACGTCTCGACGGCCTTCACCGACGGCGGCCAGTTCGGCTTCGGCGCCGAGGTGGGAATCTCGACCCAGAAGCTCCACGCCCGCGGTCCGATGGGCCTTCCCGAACTGACGACCTACAAATACGTCGTCACGGGCGACGGGCAGATCCGGGAATCCTGAAGCCTTCCGCATCGGATTCCACCCGAAAAACAACAAAAAATATAACGATTCGTAATCATTTTTTCCGTAAATTTGCACATCCTTAAAATTAGATGTATATTTAACTTATGATTCGTGAACTTATGACCGTGGGATTCGGCGGCGCGGCGGGCAGCATCGTCCGTTACCTGCTTTCGGGCGGGATCTTGGCCGGACAGACGCTGCTGGGATTTCCGGCGGGCACGTTCACGGTCAACGCCGCGGGTTCGCTGCTGATCGGCATCCTGCTGGAAGCCAGTGTCTCCGAGACGCTGGGCTGGCTGCTCATCGTGGGATTCTGCGGAGGCTTCACCACCTTTTCGACCTTTTCGGCCGACACGGTGCGTCTGCTGCGGGCCGGATGCTACAATGCGGCGGCGGTTTATGTGGCGCTGAGCGTCGCGGTATGCATCGTTTTTGCAGCGCTCGGCATGTGGATCGGAACAACATTTAGGAATTAACTACATAGAAAGACAATGGTAATTTTGGTATTGAACTGCGGCAGCTCGTCGATCAAGTATCAGGTGATCGACATGGAAGCCGCATCGAGCACACTGCTCGCAAAAGGCATCGTGGAACGTATCGGCCTGCCGGAAGGCGACCTTATCCATAAACCCGTCGGCAAACAGCCTTTCGAGCTGCACCGTCCGATTCCCGACCACACGACGGGCATCAAACTCGTGCTCGACGCCCTCACCGCCCCGGAGCACGGCGTCATCCGCTCGCTGGACGAGGTGAAAGCCGTCGGCCACCGCGTAGCCCACGGCGGCGAATTCTTCCCCGAAAGCTGCATCGTCACCGAGGAGGTCAAGAGCAAAATCCGCTCGCTGTTCGAGATCGCGCCGCTGCACAATCCCGCCAACCTCGAAGGCGTGCTTTCGATCGAGAAGGTGCTGCCGGGAACGCCGCAGGTCACGGTCTTCGACACGTCGTTCCACCAGACCATTCCGGCCGTCAATTTCATGTACGCGCTGCCCCACGCCTATTACGACAAATACCGCGTGCGCAAATACGGCTTCCACGGCACCAGCCACAAATACGTGGCGCAGACCGGCGCCAAACTCGCGGGACTGGACTTCGAGAATTCGAAGATCATCACCTGCCACATCGGCAACGGCGCTTCGGTGACGGCCGTGCTGAACGGCAAGTCGTTCGACACGTCGATGGGCTTCTCGCCCGTGGACGGACTGGTCATGGGCACCCGCTGCGGCAACGTCGATCCCAGCGCCGTCACCTTCATCGGCGAAAAGGAGGGCATGTCCTACGCCGAGCTGAACGAAATGATGAACAAGAAATCGGGCGTGCTGGGTCTTACCGACCTTTCGAGCGACATGCGCGACATCGACCTCGCCTACGACGAGGGTAATCCCCGCGCCATTCTGGCCCGCGACATGCACTACGGACGCATCCGCAAATTCGTCGGCGAATACGCAGCCGAAATGGGCGGCGTGGACATGATCGTCTTCACGGGCGGCGTCGGCGAGAATTCGTGCGAGATGCGCGAGAGCGTCTGCACGGGTCTCGAATTCATGGGCGTCGAATTCGACCGCGAGGCCAACAAGGGCGCCCGCGGCGTAAACAAAATCCTCTCTACTCCCGGTTCGCGCGTCAAAGTGGCCGTCATCGCCACCGACGAGGAGCTGGTCATCGCTACCGACACATACAATCTCGTAAAATAATTTTCAAAGCACATTTCCACAACTTATGATCCAACATCTTACTGAAATCGTCGAGGAGGCGAGAAAAAGAGGTAAAAAACGGCTGGCCGTGGCATACGGTCAGGATTCACATACGCTGGAGGCGGTGTACGAAGCCTACAAGGAGGGCCTCGTAGAGCCTACGCTTTACGGCGAAAAAAGCGTTATCGAGCAGGTCTGCGCCGAGAACGACATCGACATCAAGGCATTCAACATCGTCGATGAAACCAGCGACGTCAAGTGCGTGCAGCAGGCCGTCGCGGCCGTCGTTGCCGGCAATGCCGACGTGCTGATGAAGGGACTGGTCTCGACCGACAAATACATGCGCGGCATTCTCAACAAGGAAGCAGGACTGTTTCCCCCGAAAGGCGTGCTGAGCCACGTGTCGATCGTCGAGATGCCCTGCTACCACAAACTGCTCGTCATTTCGGACGTGGCGGTGATTCCGCTGCCCGACTTCAAGCAGAAAACCGTGCAGATCGGCTACCTCGCGCGCACGGCCAACCTGCTGGGCATCAAGACTCCGAAAATCGCCTGCATCGCTCCGTCGGAGCAGCTGCTTCCCAACGTCATCTCCTCGACCGAAGGCGCGCTACTGGCCAAAATGGGCGACCGCGGACAGCTGGGCGACGTCGTCGTAGACGGTCCCCTGTCACTCGACGTGGCGCTCTACAAGGACGTTGCGGAACACAAGAAGGTCAAAGGCTCGTCCGTCGCGGGCGATCCCGACTGCCTGCTCTTCCCCAACCTCGAATCGGCCAACGTCTTCTTCAAGTCGGTGACGCACCTCTGCGGCGGCGAACTGGCCGCCATGGTCATGGGAACGAAAGTCCCCTGCGTGCTGACCTCGCGCGGCGACACCAGCAAGACCAAGCTCTACTCGATCGCGCTGGCCTGTCTGGCCGTGAAGCAGTAAGACAGCCTGAACCAACCCACCAACCTAACCCACCAACCTAACCCACCAACCTAATTAACCGGAACCGATTTATGGGCTTCAAAATTCTAGCGATAAATCCCGGCTCTACTTCAACGAAGGTCGCCCTCTACGACGAGGAGCGGCCTTTGTTGGATCTGACCCTGCGTCACTCGGCGGAACAGATCGCACACTACCCCAACATCATCGACCAGCTCGACTGGCGCCGTGACATGATCCTCACGGCATTGAAGGAACACGGCTTCGACATCATGTCCCTCGCTGCCGTAATCGGCCGCGGCGGCCTCATCAAACCCATTCCCGCCGGCGTGTACGAAGTGAACGACGCCATGCGCCGCGACCTGCAGCACGCCACGATGGAGCACGCCTCCAACCTCGGCGGTCTGCTGGCCGACGGAATCGCGGCGACCGCAGGCATCAAAGCCTACATCGCCGACCCCGTGGTCGTGGACGAAATGGACGATATAGCGCGCCTGAGCGGGCATCCCGACTGCCCGCGGCGTTCGATCTTCCACGCACTCAACCAGAAAGCCACGGCCCGCCTGCACTGCGACCGCATCGGCATCGTCTACGAGAAGGCGAACCTCGTAGTCGCCCACCTCGGCGGCGGCATCTCGGTCGCGGCGCACAAGCAGGGCCGCGTCGTCGATGTGAACAACGCCCTCGACGGCGACGGACCGTTCGCACCGGAGCGCGCCGGAACCCTTCCCGCCGGCGAACTGGTCGATCTCTGCTTTTCGGGCCGCTACACGCGGCACGACATCCAGCAGATGCTGGCCGGCAAAGGCGGTCTCGTGGCGCATCTGGGGACCAACTCCATGATACAGGTCATGGAGCGCATCGGTCAGGGCGACGAAAAAGCCCGCGTGGTGAAGGACGCCATGTGCTACGGCATCGTGAAGCAGATCGGCGCCATGGCCGCCGCCCTCGGCGGACAGGTTGACGCCGTCATCCTGACGGGCGGCATCGCCCACAACAAATCCGTCGTGGAGTACATTTCGGAATTCTGCTCGTTCATCGCCCCCATCGCGGTCTACCCCGGCGAGAACGAACTCGAATCGCTCGTCACCAACGCGCTGGTCGTCCTTCGGGGCGTCATCACCCCGAAGGTCTACGCCTGACGGCCGGGGAGGGTCTTCCACCCCGACAAAAAACCGCCGGTTACACCCCAAGGTATAACCGGCGGTTATTTTTACCGACGCTCCGTGAATCGGCCCCCGACGCAAGCAGCGCGAATCAACGGTGCAAAAACTGCTTCCGGACAATAGCCGCCACCTCTCGGAAGGCTTCGAGCCGGAACAGGGCCGACAGCAGGACATAACAAACCGCACCGACCGTCACTTCGGCCATCAGCCGCAGCAGGGCATGCTCCGGAATCGCGCGGGCCGTCAGCCGCACCGCGCCGTACATCGCGGCGGCCGCCAGCAGCGGAGGCAGCAGCGTCCGCACGAAACGCCCCGGCGACAGCGACGTAAACTTGGTCGTGGCGAGGAAATTGACGGACATTTCGCAGAATGCGATCACCACGAGTCCCCATACCACGGCCTGTACGCTGATCGGAATCGTCACGGCGAACACCAGCGTCATAATCACCTTCTTGACGATCTCCAGCTTCACGATCAATGCACCGCCGCTCTTGACTTTCAATACGTTGTAGGCGATTATCGACATCGGATAGAAAAGTCCCACCAGACATACCGTCTCGAAATAGGGCACCGTAGGCATCCACTCCTCGCCCAGCAGGACAGCGAACATGTCGTGCGCCACGGCCGACATGCCCAGCATGACCGGGAAAAGAACGTAGGAGACCACCATCACGACCTGCCGATAGCTCTCGGCGAACTTCGGAGCGTCGTCCTTGATCTTGGCCAGCGCAGGGAAAGTGACGCTCTGCACGGCCTGCATCGCCGAAATCGTCGGCTGATCCTTGAGCTTGATCGCCTGATCGAACGAGCCGAGCGTATCGGCCGGATAGAGCCGTCCGAGGAAAAACTGCGGAATCTTATTGTAGAACGTCGAAATCAGGTCCGTGGCGATCAGGCTGAAACTGAAGGGAGCCATTTCGCGCAGCGGTCCGCGGCTGCACGCCCCGCAGGGCCGCCAGTCGCTCAGCCACCACAGCAGCAGAGTCCGCACCGCCGCCTGCAGCACGCGCTGGGCCACGATACACCAGATCCCGAACCCGGCGAGCGCGAGACCGATCGCCGCCAGTCCGCCCGCGAGCGACGAGGCGAAAGTCACCTTCGACAACAGCGCGAAACGGAACTGCCTGACGCAGATCGTATTCTGAATGGCGCACAGCGCCCCGATGGGCAGCTGCAGGAAAAACACGGGTGCGATCTGCGCGATCTGGGGCATGTCGTAGAACCGCGACGCCGGAAACGCCAGCGCCGTGAAAAGCGCGTACATCACCAGCGAAACCCCGATATTGAAGGCGAAAACCGATTTGTAATCGTCCGCCGAAGGGGCCGCCTTGCGGATCAGCGCCTGCGAAAAACCGCTGTCCACGAGCACCAGCGCCACGGCCACCACGGCCGTCGGAATCGCCATGACGCCGAGGATGTCGCGGGTCAGCAGGCGTAGGATAATAAGGCTCACGGCCATCTGGAGGAGCATCGTACCGATCTTCTCGGCCATGCTCCACGCCACGCCGCGGGCGACCTTATCCTTCAGTTCCCCTTTCAACGGCTAACACTTTTGCGCCGCAACGATCTCCTCGTTGCGCCGGCGGATGTTGTCCACATTGGCGATCTCGACATACGACGCACCTCCGTCGGGTCCGAAGCTGCCGCCCACGATGGCCAGCAGATCCTCGCCCTTGAGTTTGCGGTACTGATCGAGGAATTCGAGCGCATCGACCAAGAAATGATACTTGTCGTGCAGCTCCTGATTGCGCAGAATCGGCACCACGCCGTACGACAGCGCCAGAATACGCTGCGCGTGGAGCTGGTAGCAGACGGCCATCACGGTCTTCCGGCCGCGGAACGCAGCGAGATAACGGCCCGTACGGCCGGTCTTGGTGTCGAGGACCACGTATTTGATCGGCAGGTTTGTCGAAGCGCGCACCGCCGAGCGGGCCAGCTGGGCCGTGATCTCGTGGTTCACCGAAACCATGTCCATGTCGATCATCGGCTTGAAATGCGTTTCGTCGCGCTCGATCTCGCGGGCCACGCGGGCCATCGTCTCGACCGACTCCACGGGATAGTCGCCCATGGCGGTCTCGTCGCTCAGCATCACGGCGTCCACGCGCTCGTAAATGGCGCTCGCCACGTCGCTCACCTCGGCGCGCGTCGGACGCGGACTCTTGACCATCGAATAGAGCATCTGCGTGGCGATAATCACCGGGCGCTTCGCGCAAATGCACTTCTCGACGATGCGCCGCTGGGTGTTGGGAATCGCTTCGGCCGGAAGCTCCACGCCCAAGTCGCCGCGCGCCACCATAATGCCGTACGACGCCTCGATGATCTCGTCGATGTTGTCGAGTCCCTCCTGATTTTCGATCTTCGAAATGATCTTGATTTTGCTGCCGTGGGCATCGAGAATCTCCTGCACGGCCTTTATGTCCTTGGCGCTGCGCACGAACGAGTGTGCGATGAAATCGACGTCGTTCTTCACGGCCCACTCGATAAAGCGGCGGTCCTTCTCCGTCACCGAAGGCAGGTCGATCGACACCGCAGGCACGTTGACGCTCTTGCGCGAACGCATCGCGCCGCCCACGACGAACTCACAGATCAGCTCCTCGTCGGTCTTCTCCACCACACGAATTTCCAGCTCGCCGTCGGCGATCAGCATGCGCGCCCCGACCGGAATGTCGCGCACGATGGTCGGCACGTTCATATAAACCACCTTGCGGGTGGTCATGTCGCTGCCGTCCGAACCCCGTACGGCGACCCGGTCGCCCACCCGGAAATTGATGCTGTTGCCGTATTCGTCAGCGATCGTCGTCACGCGGATTTCAGGCCCTTTGGTATCTATCATGATCGGAATGGCCGGATTCACCCGGTGTACGGTCTCGACGATATGCGTGGCTCCGTCCTCCGTCACGTGTGCCGAATTGACGCGCACGACGTCCATACCGGCATCGTAAAGGTTCTTCACGAACTCCTCGGTGCAGCGGAAGTCCGACATCGTCGCAACGATCTTGGTTTTTTTCATTCTGTACATAAACGTATGATGCTTATAATTTGAACATTATTGTGTGATCGACATATTTACGCGGCAGCCGCCTTAAGCCGCCTCTACAATTCCAGCCCCCCCCTTCTCCGAGGGAACCCGCTGCCGCCTGCGCGGCAGAAACGCCGGCCGTTCCCGCTCTGACAGGAAACACTCCCGAATCCACGAAAGCGGCAGCCCGCACCTGCTCCTATGCAAACGGCATGCTGCCGAAAGCGGCTTTCTACTTTTCGTTGCCAAGCAGCAGCGCTTCGACTCCCAACCGGTAGGAATCCAGCCCGAATCCCATGATCGAGCCTTTGGCCACGGGGGCCAGCAGCGAGACGTGGCGGAACTCCTCGCGCGCGAGGATCGACGAGATATGCACCTCGACGACGGGAACCGACACCGCCGACACCGCGTCGCGCAGCGCCACCGAGGTATGGGTATATCCCCCGGCGTTGAGCACCACACCGTCGTAAACGCCGTCGGCCTGCTGTACGGCGTCGATCAACTCGCCTTCGATATTGGACTGGAAGTAGCCGAATCCGACGGCGGGATAGAGCGACCGGAGCCGTTCGAAGAAGGTTTCGAAGGTCTGCGTACCGTAAACTCCGGTGTCGCGCCGCCCCTGCAGATTGAGGTTCGGGCCGTTGAGAATCAATATTTTCATAGTTCCGACTGTTAGCCGCACACGGACTCCGCCCGCCGCGATTCGCAGACAAAGATAGTGATTTTAAAGAATTTTTTAATATCTTTGTTTAATATCACCCAATATAAAGCGACCGTAACGGCGCAATATACGTCAAACCGCCCGGAAAACCATGACCGAATTCGGATTCATCGACCGCATAAAAGACCTTTTCGCAACGCTCCCCGACAACGGGTTCGAAGGTATCGGCGACGACTGCGCCGTGCTGCCCGTCGGCGGCGGCGAATCGCTCGTCTTCACTACGGACATGCTCGCCGAAGGGGTGCATTTCCTGCGCACCGCCACCTCCGCACGGGAGCTGGGGCGCAAATCCCTCGCCGTAAACCTGAGCGACGTGGCCTCGATGGGCGCCCGTCCCATCGCCACCCTGCTGTCACTCTCGCTGCCCGACGATGCGACCGGAGCGTGGGCCGAAGAGTTCATGCAGGGTTACCGGGAGCTGTCCCAAGAATTCGGCGTAACGCTCGCCGGGGGCGACACCACCCGTTCGGCGGCAGGCATCACGATCAACGTCACCGCCATCGGCCGCGCCGCCGACACGCATATCAAACGCCGCAGCGGAGCGCGTCCCGGCGACGTGATTTTCACGGCGGGAGCGCTCGGAGCCTCCGGGGCGGGCCTGCGCGACATTCTCGCGGGCCGTTACGACACCCCCGCCGCTGCCATACACCGCAATCCCCGGCCGCAGGTCGCCGAAGGCCTCTGGCTCGGCCGGCGGCATGAAGTACATGCCATGATGGATATTTCGGACGGGCTGGCGTCGGACATCCGCCACATCATGGAGCGTTCAGGCGTCGGCGCCGCCATCGACACCGAGCGGATTCCGGCCGCCGCAGATGCGGACATCCGGACCGCCGCCTGCGCCGGCGAGGACTACGTCCTTCTGCTTACGGCCGAGTGCGCAGACGCGGAACGTCTCGCCGCCGACTTCCTCGCCCGGTTCGGCGCCCCGCTCCACCCCGTCGGCCGGATCACGGACGGCAGAGAGCTGGAGTGGTTCGAAAACGGAACGCTCCGCCCCCTCGACTGGCACGGCTTCACGCATTACTGACATTTCCGCCGAATCGGAGAGGACAGCCGTCCGCACCGACAAGCCGAACGCCGGACAAACCGGCAACCGGGAAAATCAGCGGACAGACAAATCAGCCCCGGCAAACCTGCCGCCGGAAGCCGCCGGAAAAAACGCCGACGGGAAAATCGCCCCGGAAAACCAGCAAACCCAAAAACCGGCCAACCGCCCCGACAAAAAATACTCCCCGAACGAATCGGCAACCGTACGAACCGGCCACCAAAAGCCGGCGGCGGAGAATCGGCGACCGAACAAACCGGCAACCAAACCGACCGGGAATCGCACCGACCGCCCGGCCAAACAAACCGCCCGGCATATCACCTCTCAGCCAACGTTTCGCCCTTCGACAACATTTCGTCCCTCAGCAGGCCGCAACAAAAAAAACGGCACCCGAACAAACCCCTCCCCATCGCACCGCCCGGCATATCACCTCTCGGCAGGCATATCGTCCCTCGGCAGCCATATCGCCCCTCGGCAGCCATAACAAAAAACAGCGGCCCGAAGGCCGCCGCATTTCACTGACTCCGGGAGCCGCCTCCCGGCATAAGACTTATTCCTTGATAATATAGACGTGTTCGCCCCTCCGCTGCATGTGGTAATTTTCGCGGGCGTACTCCTCCAGATAATCGTCGTACTGCAACCGCTCCAGCAGCGTGCTGTCCTGCTCGATCTTCGTCCGGTAATACTCCTTTTCGCGGGTCATCGCATTGATCTGACGCTTGATTTTCACGGCATGCAGCGAATTGCGCCCCACCACGAACAGCGTGACGACGACAATGACCGCCGTGGCGGCGATCCAGAACTTCCGGCCCACCTCGAAACTCATCAGGGTATGTGCATGTATTTATGCGTCTGGATGGAGATATTCCACTTCGGATGCGCCTTGGCGTACTCGACCATCGCGGGCATCACCCGTTCGGCGACGCTCCATTCGGGCTGCAGGTAGAGCATGCACTCCGGCCGCACCCGTGCGGCGTTCCGCTCGGCCCATTCGAAGTCGCTTTCGCTCTCGACGATCACCTTCAGCTCGTGCGCCCGCTCCAGCGCTTCGTCCAGCGGAGGCTGCTGCCGTTTGGGCGACAGACATACCCAGTCGAAGTAACCGCTGAAAGGGTGCGTTCCGGAGGTCTCCAGAAAAATCTGCAACCCCTTCTCGTGCAGGGTTTCGGTCAATACGCCCAACGGATAGAGCAGCGGCTCGCCGCCCGTAATGACGATCGCCTGCGCCGGACATGCCAGCGCGCGGTCGATGACCGTCCGCACGTCGGTCGGCGGATAGAGTTTCGGATTCCACGTATACTTGGCGTCGCACCAGCGGCACCCCACGTCGCACCCGCCCAAACGGATAAAATAGGCGGGTTTCCCCGCATGGAAACCTTCGCCCTGAATGGTATAGAAATCCTCGACGAGGGGCAGCAGGCGTCCTCCGTCCAGCAGTTCGGTATCTGTGGTGAAAGCCATTATTCGGTGACCACGTAAATATCTTTCAGACTGCGGCCCAGCTGGTCGTAATCCAGTCCGTAGCCAACGATGAATTCATTGCCGATCTCCATCGCGCGGTACTTGATCGGAATCTGCTTGCGGTAGGACCCCGGTTTGAAAAAGAGCGTGCAGACTTCGAGACTCGCGGGTTTCTGCGCCTTGAGGTCGCAAATCATGTACTCGATGCTCTCGCCCGTATCGACGATATCCTCGACCACGATCACGTGGCGGCCTTCGATGCTGCCGTTCAGCCCGATCAGGCTCTTGACGCAGCCCGACGAACAGGTTCCCTCGTACGAGGCCAGCTTCACGAACGACAGCTCGTTGTTGAACTCGATTTTCTTGATCAGATCGCTCATGAACATGAACGAACCGTTCAATACGCCGACGAACAGCGGCGTCTCCTTGTCGCCGTAATCCTCGTTTATGCGCTGGGCAACAGCCGACACAGCCTCGTCGATTTTCTCGGCGGGAATCATGATTTTGAACTTTCTGTCGTGAAGTTTTATGATATCCTTCATTTCGAATCCGGGTTTTTATTGTTATTTTTGCAAAATTAATTAATTGCACGCAAGAAACGAACGTTTCAACCGAAAATAATCGCAAAAACATGAAACTTTCCGAATGGTTCAAAGCCCGGTCCGGGCAGGAGCTGATGATGATCGCCGTCGTGGCGATGCTGCTCGTCATGATCGCCACGCGCTGGGCCTACATCTCCCGCACGGCCAAAGAGGCGATCCGCCAGCGGTTCGTGCCGCCCGCCGAACAGGCCGACAGCCTGAAATGGGTCACCGCTGTGGATGAACCTATGACCGATGAACAACTGAAAGAACGGACCAAGCTGATTTTGGGGGATATTGAGTTCCAGGTGAAGTGCTTTGGCCGCAAGACCAATGCAGACGGCACCCCTTTCCTGGGTGACGATGGGAAGCAGACCCATATCACCTATGAGAGCGCATTGGAACAGGGGCTCTTCCAGGAACCCGATGTAGCGGATATGGAAGTGTATACCACCAGTGATCCGGAACGG
>ERZ773155.1125-NODE-1125-length-23037-cov-7.249891_pt1 | contig 23037 bp, 5 predicted proteins | sample MGYA00511262_ERZ773155 | MGnify/ENA primary metagenome ERZ773155 (study PRJEB29015, sample SAMEA2737828) | human gut metagenome | biome: human gut; feature: human-associated habitat; material: faeces | place: China | collected 2012 ... | reverse complement strand
GGCTCTTGATATACTCCTCCTCCGTCATGCGTTTATTGTCAACCTCGATGATGTCGTCCCACTGCTTGCCATAGCAATATCTCTTGTTTCGCTGGCGGTCCCTGCGGTAATCATCCATATTGCTGTAGTACAGGCTGGCTTCCATGAGAATGTCAAAACCTCGTCTGCGGTCGTCGGAATTCTTTGCTCTTCTCACACTATCTATAACGCTTTCGTCCAATGCCGGAGTCTTCGGCATGATATTACTCAAACGGTATAGCTTAGCTCTTTTCTTTGTTGCTACTGCCATAATAATAATGTATTAATGTGTATGGCGGCAAATATATGAATAAATGCCGCCATACTAAGTTTAACTATTTACGGCCGTTCGCCTTTAGCTCTGTCTGAATGAGCATGACCAAGTAACCGATGTCACTCTTCTCCTGCAAGTCCGTAGCCTTTGAAAGCTTCTCCTGCAACTTTGAGCGTTCCTTAATGAGGTCGTCAACGTCCATTCTCGTAAAGCTGTCCGCATAGACGAGCTGCTTCTTCAGGGCGTTCAGTCCGTCTGTAACCTCCTTGCGCTCCTTGTCACTCAAAGGCTCCTTCAGCTCCTTGTTGTATGCGTCGATGTCTGCCGAATAGTCCTCGTAGATTTCCATGCGTCGATACTCCGGTGAGTTGTAGAGCCAGTTGATTTTGTCTGCATAGTCCATGACTCCATTGTCGGTATCATCTTCATAATGCTTCAGTCGTGACTTGATCTCGTCATGTTCTTCCTTTATGCGGAAGTATTCGTTGTTGATGGCACGGTACTCCGTACGCTCGTCACCATTCTTCAACACACGGTTGAGGATAAGCCAGTTTCTAGGGTCATACTCACGTTCTCCGAACATGGTGTCAAACATCTTCGTTGTCTTGTCGATGGTGTTGCTGACACCACCAAAGTAACCATTAAGCAGATATTCAACCTTTGCCGGGTTGATGTCGATGAAACCCTTTGTGTACTGGTCGCCTCCGCTCACATCGTTCATGACGGCAGCCAGGTTTATAAGATACTTGTTGCCGCTCTTGTAAGACTTTGTCCACTCTGGCATATCCTTGTTCCAAGGAGTATCCTTGTAGAGAGGCATACCCGTCCACGACTTGTTTGCTAGCACCTCTGCGAAAGGCTTGACAAAAGAAGGAACAAAGGCGTTCCAGCCTCCGCCACCTTCAAGGAAGTCTATTGGCATAAGCTGACTGAACTGGCCCGCAATCTGGTTTGCCAGCTCCTCGCCTGTGTAATGTTCCTTTCCGCTTACAGCACTCATGGCAAGCTCGCCCATTCCGTACATGGCTCTGTACTCAACAGGGAGAGGGATACTTATCCACTGCTCATCCATGCCAGGAAGACGGAACACGATGTTTGAACGTCTCACGTACTCAGGAAGGTTGTAATATGCGTTCTTGTCGCCATCATCCCCATCGTCACCGCTACCGATCGCAGCCATCAGCAAACCGAGCATGAACATGGCACCTACACCTGTAAGCGCCTTTCCAGGATGCCGTCCAAGCTGTCTTCCGAAGTTTGTAGTTCCTTGCACTGCTGCATTCCAGAAGACGTAGAAACTTCTTCCAAGTCCTGATACGACGGCTGCCGTGTTGCCCCCGAAGGTCTGGCCGTTTGCGCCCATGAACTTTGCACCGCTACCCTTCTTGTTGAAGTTCACGCTAATCTCCTTGGCATCATAGATGCTTCGGTCGATAGAGCGCTTCATCTGACGGGATGTCATGAAGGCAGCAAAGCGGGCACAGTTCTCAACCGCGCGGTTGTATTCATCAATGCGTTCACCAAGCAGGCTCCATGCCTTACCGATGGAAATTCTTCCGGTACGTCTCAACTCTCGCTTGATGTCATTCTTGTGCTTCTCGATGTCCCTTACGGTAGAGTAGCCGGTCTCACCTCCGTTATCCATAAACAGCTTGAACATCTTTTCCGTTTCGTTGTTCATGTCAAGCGTACCATTGCGGAGCTTGGAGAAAAGAATCTTCATGATGGCAGGATTCACCTTCATGAAGTTCTTGTTGTATCTCACCGCATAGTTAGCACCTTCCTTCACCCACACCATGGTATTACCATACAGGGCATCACGAATGAAGTTTGACACAACGAAATCAGGGTTTCGTGTCGTGTAGAATGCACTGAGCTGTCGATTGAGGGCTTCACCTAAACGGAGAACGGCACCAATAACACCGGCTTTGTCATTGTCCGGGTTGGTCTGTCCGTTCAACGCCTGTGCCGCACGTGGGTTGCCATTGATGGTTAACACATACTCAACTCCATTTCTCTTCACGAGAACCTGGTGTTGCTTCAAGTCGCGACTTTCAACAACGCGATATGGAATGTCCGGATGTTCCTTCTGGCTTCTGTACTTGTCCGGCTCATTCTTGCACAACTCCTGCATGCGGTCGTTGAAGTCCTTAACCTTTTGCTCGATTTCGGCAGGGCTGTCATTCTCGCTGAGGTTGTCCGCAAACACTGGCTTCCACTCATCTGTCACATCATCATGCTCCAACCATACGTTGCTGACGCTCACAAGGTCGCTAGGATGATTAAGGGCGAAGTTCAGGAACTTCTGCTTGACAAGAGTATTGCGGTTGCCCTGCATGATGGCACTCTCGGCCATGCTCTCCATGTTGGCAAACGGATCATCAGCCTTGCTCTTACGTCCCTTGGCTGTCTTCAAAGGTGCGTTGAATGCACTGTTCTTGTCAGACAGGTAAGCATAAGTATCCTCTCCTGTCTTCTCGTCAAAGCCACGAAGAGGAATGTAATACTCATACATGGAGTTGATGTCGTCATAGGTTTCCTTGCTCATCAAGCCGCTTTCGTAGGCCTTCTGCAAGGTTGCACCAGTTACGGCATTAACCTGTTTCCAAAGCTTATCCGTAGCATTCAACGTCTCATACGTGCTAACCATGGATGATGCTTTCAGCTCGGCCTCAGCAATATCATCCTTTCCAGTCAAGGCAGTGAGACCTGCATAGTCTCTGCCTCTGTTTTCAAAGTACAATTCCTCTTCACGGTCATGCTTCTTCTGCTTCACGTCTTCAAGGCGGTCTATGGCATCCTGGTCGAGTGGGTCTTTTGCTACAGCTCGCTGGGCTTTGGCCAACTCTTTCCCGAACTCCTCGTTTGCCTTTTTCTCTGCATCTCTGCGAGCCATGACACCATTACGTTCCAGTCCATGTTTGGCCATCATGTAATCAGTAAGCATCGTACGCTCCACTGCATTCTCTGCCAGACGGCTCACCTCATTCAACAAAGGCTTGAACAAAGTTTGCGCAAATGCCTTGCACTCTGCCTGGTTCACGGAATGAAAGACGGTTCTCTCCCAGGTATGGATTCTCGAAACCTGCCACATCCTCGATGTGTATCTTGCTCTTACCCTCTGCCTTCAATACGGCATTCATGGCTTCTTTCAAGCTGAGCATTGAGTCCTGCATCGCTTCTTGCATCTGGAACATTCCACGCTTAACACGCTGGTCGTAGATGTTTCTAGCATGTGCTTTCTCATACTCAGCAGCATCGCCATCACGGAAAAGTTCATCACCTTCTGAAAGATTTTGCCCATTATCCTTGTTTGTTTCAAATAAATATGGTATCTTTGCAGCAGAAAGGGATTCGCCAGAGTACGTTACGGACGTAGGGAGTAGGGTTTGTTTAATTTCCATAACTCGCTGGTCGATACCTTTCCTTCTTGATTTAAAGAAACTCTTCGCAGTAAGATTACCCTTTTTGGTACTGCATACCTCTGTAAGGTTATACAACCCATTTCCAGCATCTTTCAAAAAGAAGAACAGCTTACGGCCATCTCGCTTATCCACACCATACAGAATTGCGTCCGGTTGGTTCAATACATCTACCATATTCTGAATATCTTCATCATTCAATGGTATATTATTGCCATTGTCCTTCTCGTTTTCTCCATAATGGTCAGAACGGATATGATTCAAGTCCGAAGGATTGAGAACAAAGTCCACATATTCCTTGAACGTTAAGCCAGACAGATTCTCCAAGTATGCCTTACCTTCTGAACTTATCCTACCTATGCTTTTAGGCTTGCCCGTAAATTCCCCACTCTGTGCCTGTTCAAACAAGTCGGCAACCTTCCGCTTTATTTGCAATATGTCTGTACTCTCTTCCGCCACCATGGTACCACCAGAGGTTGAAGGCTTGGCATAATTGCCAACCCCCAACTCCATTTGCTTGGTAATATCAGCAGCCTCGCCCATGATGCTGCGATAACGCCCAGGCTCTGCCAGGTTCTCGTAGCTTCTCCACAGAATGTAGCGAAGCTCGTTGTCTGTAAGAGTCTCGCCCTGATAACCCTTTAAACCGATGGAATGAAGCATATTCAGGAACACACGCTTGATGGTCTGCCACCATCCACTCTCCATGGCACGCTCAAAGTTGGTGCGCTCCGCAAGCCCGGCAAGATATTCCTCTGTAGCAGTGCGGAAGTCCCAAGAGTGCTTCTTGGCAAGATTCACGATTTCCCTGCGGATACCTTCCTCGGCATAGTTGAACACGTTGTCCAGGAAATCATCGAAGTGTGTACCGAAGAGTTGACGCAAGCCATAATGGGCTACAGCCTCATGCAACACAGTCTGCTCAATATCTTCAATATCACGATGATTCTCAACCACGATGGTAATCTTGCCAGTATGTCTGTTATAGAAACCCTTCGCCTTCTTGCGCTTACCAGTCAGCGTTGAAGCATCAGTCACCACCTCTATATTATTAAGGTGTAACTTCTCTGCAAGCTCATCCACATGTCGTGCCATGCGCTCACGCTCCATTGCTGCAAACTTCTCCTGCTGCTCAGGTGTGAAACGGCTCTCGCCCATCATCCTGCTCATAGGGTCATTCAGAAGAGAAATATCAGCATCGCTGATGATGCCATCACCCTCACGGTTAACGTCATTCACTACAGACAATCCCTTCTCTATAGCTTCTTTTATCTGCTCACTCTTCTTAACTCCCTTTGGCTCACCAATCTTAACACCACGCTTTTCAAGTTCAACTTTAACCTGCGGAGTTACAACATTCTCAGGAATGACAACATCATACCCCTTTACGTATGAAGCTATGCGGTCGGCAACTTCCGCATTTGACAATACACGTACAGGCTTGTCGTAACGGGAAAGGATAACCTTTCGTGGCTCATGGCCCTGGTCAACCAACTGCTTGGTTACCGGACCGGCATGCCAGTCTGTTTCACCTACAGGGTCTTTCGAGAACTTCGCACGATAGCCGCTGGATAATTCAGACACCGGAACCTCCACCTCAACGGTAACAATGTTCGGTCTGATCCATGCAGAAGAGAACTGGTCGTTCAATGGTGAACGTGATGTATGCCAATAAGGATTGTAAGCCACATCGCGAGTCACCGTAGCCTTCTTGCCGGTAGCATCCTTGCTTCCCTTGTCAAGGTCAACGTAGCCAACCACATCACCATTCTTGTTCTTCTTGGTAAACTTGATGATGTCCTCACGCTCATCTGCAACCTCCCATGTGCCAAGTTCACGTGGCACGACTAGCTTACCCTTAACGGCTGCCATCATCGGTGGATACAACTTTCCGTCAATCACCTGCATGGCACGGTAAACCTTCACGGTCTCCTGGGAATCCAGCCATGCCGATTCGTCCTCTGTAGCGTCACGATACAGGTCACCATCTTCCTCCTCATCACCAGGCGAAGAGAAAGCATCCTCATCGAGATCCTCAACCTCCTTGTCAAGCTTGGCATACTTGGCCTCCTTCTTTTCCATTTCCTCCTTCATCTTCTCGGAGTACTCTTCAAAGAGTTCCTGCGCTCTAACCAACTTGTCTTCTTCGGCAAACGGCTTACCATCTCGCTTGTTCAACTCCTGGATGTCTGCCTCATCCTTGGCAATCTCAGCCTCTTGTCGGGAGATAGACTCCTCCAGGCGTTTTCCACTCACTACATTATCTATAATGTCGTTGATGGCATTCTTCAAGTAGCCCTGTCTTACCTGCTCGTCCTTGATACCCAGCTCATCGCAAGAGTAGGTCATGGTGCGAGATACGCTGCCCAAGTAATTGAGAATCTCCGTATGTGCGACAAAATTATAACCGTCAACGTTAATGGCAAGGTCCATGTTTACCAAGCCTTCTACCGAATTCTCGTCACGTACCTTCTCCTGGTTCTGGGTCAACTTCTTGTTGTAGTCCTTGAAGTAATCTTCCATGTCGGCAACGCTGGCAAAGCTATGCTTTCCAATGCTTATCTTCTTGAACTTACCATCAGGAAACGTCTTCTTGATTCCGTCGAGGCGAGTCTTCTGTCTGTCGGCAAATGCCTGAACCTTCTTGATACGCTCCTCCAGCAGCGGCTTTCTGCTGTGTATGTAAATCTGGTCAAACTCCCATTGCTTCTTACGACCTTCCAGTCTGCGCAACTCTCGTTCTGCCTCGTTCTTCTTCAAGGCATACTCGCTACCCGACAACTGGGCTACGGTATCACCGAAGATGTCACTCTCCTCTTCAAGCACACGGTTGTTCATACTGTTGGCAATCATATCCTTACTGTGCATGATGCTGTCAGCGATGGCTCCCTTGGTCTCCAGACGCTGGTAAGCAGTAACATCAAGGCTATCTTCTACACCCATGCGAAGCACACGTACAGGGATGCCCCATTTCTTCAACAAGTTACCCTGTCGGATAACACGTCCGTTGCGCTGCGTATAGTCCATCGGGCGGTTAGGTGCGTCCACATGGATGAGGGTATGTAATCTTTCCTGGATGTTCACACCGGTACCAAGGGTAAATGTACTACCCATGATAACACGTATCTCGCCACGGTTCACCTTGTCGAAGATGTCGAGCTTCTTCTTGACGGTCATTCCCGACTTGATAACAACAACCTGCTCGGCAGGAACACCAGCCTTGATAAGCTTGTTGCGAATATCCTCATAAAGGTTGAAGCCGGTTGAGGCATTCTGATAATGGTCAGCAAAGATGGCCACGGTACCATGATATTTCTCCGAATCCTTCAGTGATCTCAAAGTCTGTCTCACGGTCTCGTTGGTCTTGCTGTACTGCTCGTCCGCTGCATCTTTGAGCACGAGTCGAGGGTCAACGGCTGCTGCTGCAGCTATGCCATACATGGTAAGAGGGATTGCAGAATTCTCCTTCTTCTCCTTTCCACTCATGTTCTCAAATTCCTCAAGTCTCTTGCGGACAAACTTCATCACCCTACGCAAAGCCTTGGTCTGAGGCAGGTAGATGTCTGTTGCCTTGTCGCCGTTCTCCATCTTTGGAAGCTTCGACTTCAAGTCCTCTACTTCCTTGGAAAGGACAATATCAGAAACACCCGACCAGATACGTGCAAGCTCAGGAAGGTTCATGTAACCTGCAAATCGGTTCACCTCCTTGAACTTTCCGCTGGTGGTAAACTCTGCCATCGTCTTCAAGTTACCGAAGTTACGGACGAAATCATCAAAGTAGTAGATGCCATACTGCTTCATGGTGTCAGCAGGCATGAGATAGCGCATGAACGTCCAAACCTCAGCGGCAGTATTGCTGATAGGAGTACCTGTAGCAAACACCACATTGCGGCCATTGTTCTTCTCGAGCACGGCCTGCGTCTTCAAATACACACCTTGCGACTTCTTGGAGTAAGAAGGGTCGATACCCTTCACACCACGCTGCATGGCTGTTGCAAAGCCGAGATGCTTGTATTCGTGAGCCTCATCAACAAGAAGTGCATCAATGCCCATATCGTCGAAGTTCTCCACATCGTCGGTACGTCTGTCAAGCATCTCCTTGGCCTCTACCTCGGCATTCTGCTTGGTTACCTCCTTCTTCTTCAGCTGGGCTGCGGTATCCTTGCGCTTGGTAGTCATGTTGCTGGTGATGTCTGCAAGCTGCTGCTGCAAGTCCTCGATTTCCTTCTCGGCCTGTCTGGTTATCATATTGTTGCCACTCTTGTCTGCATCCTTCATCTGCTCCAGCACAAGAAGCTTCTCCTCGATCTTATCGTTGATGAAGCGTATCTGTCGCTCCTCGCTGTCCGGAATAAACTCAAAGGTTGACTGAGGAACAACAATCATATCCCAGTCGTTGTACTTAATCTTGGCATAGAAGTTCTTTCGTCCCTCTGCGTTTCGGTCTGCATCCTCCAGGGTAAGAATCTTAGCCTTTGGATAGAGCGACTTGGCTGATGCCACAAACTGGCCTACGGTTGCATTCTGTACGACAATCATAGGTTTCTTGGCTGTACCCAGTCTTCTCATCTCCATGGCAGTAGTGATAAGGGTGAAGGTCTTTCCGGTTCCCACCTCGTGTGCCAGCATGGTTGGCTGAGTCACACACTTCACCACAGCCTTTGCCTGGTATGAGTAAAGATTGAAGTCTCTGTCACTTCCATCCAGTCTTGGAGCCATGCCAGGATAACGCGAAGGTGCGAAATCATCCGGGATAGAGAGCGGAACGTAGTTGTTGAACTGCTCGTTGTAGTCTGCCTCAATCTTTGCAGACAACTGCTCGTCCTGCTGCATCTTGCCTCTTGCCCAGTCCTGGAAGTCCTGTCGTATCTCGTCAATCTTGTTGCTGCAAGCCTGTGTCGCATCACGGTCGGTCTCCCTTACATCCTTGCCGTTCTCCTTGTAGGTTCTGGAAACGATGATGGATTTATTCTGAATGGCAGCCTCGATAAGCTGGTGTCCAGGAATAATCTTGTTGAACAGCAAACTCTTCACGCCAAAGGAATTGTCCTTTTCCTCGTTGATGTAATCGGGAGCATCCATAAACCAGGTACCACCGGCAGAAGTAAACTTCACATTCACGTTGGTTCTTTCCTTCACATAGTCCTCGTACAACTTCGGATCAATCCATGAAGAACCGAACGTGAAGTTAATCAAGTGTGCAGGAATGTTCATAGGGATAACACTCTCCAGAGCCTTGATGTTGGCATTGTAGCGTCCGCCCTCGTTGTTGTCCAAAGCCTGGCGGAGCTTCTCACGCACATTTCCACTCTTGTACTGGTAGGAAACCTCAATCTGACGGGTGATAGGATTCTCGAAGCCAAGACCGCTATTGATAATCTCGTCCTTCACTTCGTCTTCCGACTTGCCCAAAGCATTGGCAATATACTCCACGTCAACACGTCCGTTCTGGTACATACTGGTAATGATGGCATCCTTCACGTTATGAGGCTTAGGCTCCTTGGCCTTCTCAACCACACGCTTGCTGAAGATGTCACTCTTGCCGAAATGCTCGGTATGGCCACCTTCCTTGTCGCTCACGTCCTCGTATGTTTCAAGCGAGAACACATTAGGATAGTCAACATCCCTGCGGAGGAATGCCAACTGTGTATTCTTGTTGAAGTGGCCGTAGGTAGCTACAAAGTCATCGTATGCCTTGTTGAGCTTATCAAGCAGAGGTTTCAATCCCTTGTCGCTCTCGTTCTCCGTCTGGTATGCAAGCACATCATTAAGCGCTGACTTGATGGCAGAGTAAGCGTTGAAGCACTCAACCTTGGTATGACCCTTCACCTTCTTAGACTGGAAACGGGTAATCAAATCGCTATCGCTAGCCTTCTCACCCTTCTTTGCAGCAGACATAAGAGGTACGGCCTTACCCCATTGAGCAAGGCAAATGTTGCCATTCTTGTCAACGACCATGCTGCCTTCCTTTACATCAGGACCCAGTTTCTCATACACAATTCGGTTGTTCTCCTCCTCGGTATTCTCAACTGGAGCGTTGTCCTCCTTCATGCTGGCGAAAGAGTTGACGAAATCAGTCAGCATATTCTTCTGGTTCAATCCCCTTGCAGGGAAAAGACCCATACTTGTAGGACGGTAGGTGTCACCTTCCTCGAAGCCGAACTTCATCTTTCCTGCCATCATTTCCGGATGATCCTGGAAATATTTGTTGTAATCAAGCGATAAAGATTTGATTACAGGCTTCTCCTTACCGTCAACCTTGCGAGTCTCACCAGTGTCATAGCTGACAACACGCTCACCGCTGGTGGAACCAACATCAATGGCATTGGCCGATTTCTGTCCGTTCACACGTCTGCGGACAACAAGGATGTCACTAGTTACGGATGTGCCACCAAAGGTGTTGTTGTTCAAGCGGAATGCACCGATGAAATCAGAATCACCCTGGTTGATTACCCAGTCACGAAGTTTCTGCGACTTGTCGAGCGTACCACTAGATGTGATGAAGATACCGATACCACCAGGTTTCAACTTGCGAACGTTCTTGGCGATGCAGAAGTCATGAATGTTTCCGAACTTAGAGGATAAGTCCTTGTCACCGCTCTCATCCTTCACCTTCAAGCCAGTGACGAACGGAACGTTTGTAATGGCAAGGTCAACGCTTCCGTTCTCTATCTTAGTCTGCTCGAAGCCCTGGATGTCAACCTGAGCATCAGGATAAAGCAGAGAAAGGATGCCACCTGCCGTGTTATCAATTTCTACGGCATGAATATCACTGCGGTCGCTGATTTCAACCGGCATCTGGGCAAGGATGTTTCCGATACCTGCCGATCCTTCCAGGATGTTTCCGCCCTTGAATCCCAACTGTGTAGCAATATCCCAAAGGGAATCAATAACATGTGTAGGGGTGTAGAACGAACTGTTTGCACTCATCACCGCCTGCTGGTAAGCTTCATTGCCCAACAGCTTGCGTAGCTTCTTAGGAGGTGTATCTTCACCCCAGCCCCATGAGCTTTGGGTGAATGCCTTACCCAGGCCACCCCAACCGCTGAACTTGCGGAGAACAGCCATCTGTCTAGGTGTGGCTTGCTCACCGCTTCTCAGCAGCTTCTGTGCCAGTTCAATAGCCTCGATATTGGCAGTAATACGTGCATCTACAGACTTTGGAGCATACTCCATACCACGCTTGCCATGGTTGTTATGGGTATTCTTGCGCTCCTCCGGCTCTAGTCCCTGTAAGCGTCCAGCGGATCGTTCAGGGCGTCCGAGTACTTCTCCCTCTCCTGACGATACGCCTTGATCTCCTCGTCCGTCATTCCGGCCTTCTTGTAGATTTCCGTCCACGCGTGTGTTGACAGCATGCTCCCGCTCAGCAGGTTCTTTCGGCAATACTCCGTCTGAGCCTTGTCGATTCTCTCCTCGAGTTCTCTCCTCGCTATCTCCTTCTCGCTGCACCCTATCTCCTTGAGATACTTCTTTTCCTGTTCTGTCATTGTCGTTACTGTTTAAAGTTTCACTTTCTGTTTCCTGTCCGTTATCGAACAGGTCTGCAATATGCACCTGCGAAGATACTGCTTTTTTACGAGACTTCTTCTCCTTAACCGGATTATTTTTCTTTGGAGTCTCTTTTTTCTCCTTTGCAGGCTCAGCCTTCTTAGGCTCAGCGGAGAAATTATCAAGTGCTTCGCTGAACGCCTCACGTTCACCCAAGCACTTCAGTAAGGTAGCTTCCAGGTCAACGTTCTTTGTGCCGGCAAATGTGCCTTTCTTCTCGCCAGCTTTCACACGGTCGCCCAACTCATCAATAAACTTCTCACGCTGCGCCAACTGCTCTTCAAGCATCTTCTTGCTGAGCTGCTCCTTCACCTGCTCCAGCTTCTTAGCCATGGAATCCTTTGCTTCCTTTACTGCCTTGTCAACATCAGAAGAAGGAACGGTGTGGTCGCTCAATTTGGTCTTGCCGTTGGTATGCAAGGCGTTAAACAAGCTTTCCACATTAACCTCCTTAACGACAGTCTCCTTCTTCTTCTCGTCTTTAGCCTGAGTATCCTCAACCTGGAGGTCTTCGAGCTTTGCATCTTTGCCATTGGTCAAATAGACTCTATCAATATATGACTCACCGAACTGCGCTGCACCTACCTGCTCGCCCTTACGGACAACCATCATGACGTGTGTAGGCTTACCTTCATAGTAAACCATACCGTTGCCTTCCACATCAGCTTCCGTAGCAGGACGGAAAGACTTTTTGTCCATGGTACGACGTGCGTTGCGCTCATCGACGAGTTTCTTGTTAGCCACCTCTGCCTGCTTTTCAACCTCAGTCTCAGCTGCGATTTGTGCTGCCTGCTCCATAATATCCTTGGATGGCTTATCAAAGTTCGCCACATCAATGCTTGCAACCTCTTCATAAGAAGACATATCCCTGTCAAGCTCAGCCTTTATTGCCTCAGGAAGGTCACGGACACCATTATAGAACGACTTCAGGTATGGACGAATATCATCACCCATATCATCTATCATAGCCTTGGCATACTCAGTAAACTTACGTGCGCCCCTCTCAATATGATACACAGCCATCGAGATACCAATCTCTAGAATCTCAGGATCAATACCCATATTCAGCTGACCACGCAACTTCATGCGCATTCTCTTCTTTAAAGTCTCGTACTCATCATCAGTAACAAGCACATTACCACTAGGATTCTTCTTGACCTCCTCCTTCTTGGCGATACGTGCAGCCTTGTCAACCAATGGTTCATCCGGTCTGAACTCATCACTCATAATATATGGTAGAAGAACGTTGTCCAACCAAGCATTAGCCTCATGAACATCTTTGAAATCACGCATTCTACGAACACTATCACCAATAGATTGATACCATTTACGAGCAGTCTTCAAGTCGCCTTTCCTTACATTCTTGGCATAATTCTTAGCCCACATGATAGCATTGCCTTGAAGCACCTCCTTTATAAGTTTGGTATTATTCAAAGATGATTTGCTTTTCTTAGCAACATCATGTGCCGCCTCAACTTCCTGGGCAGTTGCGCTTGTACCATCTGTAAAAGAATAGCTCTGAATGAAACTACGGCCATCTGGCATTTGCATGTGATGAGCCATAAGGATAGTCTTATTCTCACCATGAGGATTACTCCAAACCGTGTCACCACCATGGAACTCATCCTCTGGGAATACCGAATCCTTCATATCCTGAAGGGTAAGAGGCTTTGCGTTCTCCAGTGCTTCGCTATCTTCACCCAATACTGCATCAGTAAGTTGCTTGGCATCCTCGATGCTACGCATCATGAAGCCACCCTGCTTCTTGTCGTACCAGCCTTTAAGGGACTTAGCCAGTGAAACAGCCGCACTTTGCTTTTCACCCAGTTCGTCTGCAAACTTGACAAGCTGCATATCAAGCACCTTGCCACGCTTGGTTGTGTACTTGGCAGGCTCTACTGTGTAGTCGTTTGTCTGTGTTTCATCAGCCACGGTGTCAGCAGCCTTATCAGAATCAGCCTTTTCCTTTCCGTCAAAGTCGTGATACTTGACAACTGATACAGACTTCAAGTGTCCTTGCGCATCCTTATGGGCAACAAGTTCATAACTGCGCTCGTTCTTTCCATCGGTAACGGAAACATAATTTCCTTTGACAAGATGGAACCATTTCTTTTCTGATTGGTACAGCTTATCGGCAGGAACCTCTACACTTGTTACCTTGGCTTTGTATGATGGATAATCATCTGTTTGTGATTCATACATGCCAAACATCTTCTCAGCGAACTTAATGATAGCTGACGGATTTACACCATTAGGCACAACATCAATACCAGAGTCTTCTACGAATTGGCCGAACGGAGATTTATCATACAAATTTTCATCAATCCACTTTTGCAGATGCTCTTTCACCAATGAATACTCGGCAATAGGCTTGGTCTTGCGATTACTGCTTTCTATCCACTTTTTGAATATATCCATAGGAACAGTAGAGGTAATGATCTTTCTCTTGCTCGTTCTCCAGCTACTGTCATAGTTAGAGAAATAGGCATCTGTAGCTTCATCCCTATCGTTGAAACCGAGCATTACCTTGTGCTCGTCAAACGTTCCATCAAGGTTGTACTGGTCAACTACATAAACATTCTGCTGGTCCCATGAGTCAATATCATTGCTGAGGAATACATCCAGGTGGTCGCCATCAACACCCACGTTGTCGGTCATGTAGCCATAAGTATTGTTCATGGTCACGCTCCACTTCTTGCCGTTGGCATCCGTTCCAGAGCGCACACTACCCCTAGGCTGCTCAATGGAAATATTGAATCCAGCAACCTTAACGTGTCCCTTCTTGTAGTTGCCTGCCTCCTTCTGTCCGTCTGTAGGATTGGTGTCCGTCTCAGCCTCAGCCGCTTCGATGGATGATTGAAGGCTGTTACGGAACATGACTTTGAAGTGTTCCTCTATGGTATCCAGAGGAACGTCCTCAAAAGTTTCTCCATCTTCTGTAGTGAACGAAACCGAATTGCCCTGAACCTTGTCAATGGTTATCTGGCCACTTTCGCCTTCATTCTCTACTACAACAACATCACCCTTCTGAACATTATCAAAGCTGTTAAAGACCTTGATACCTCTCGAAGAAAGTTCGTCTTCTACAAGAGATTTCATAGCCTTATCAAATTCACTCAGCTTCTTAGGTGCATCAGACAAAGCTATACGGAGAATATCTTCATCAACAGATTTCAGATTTTCACGTACTTCCTCCTTTGCCTTTTCGATGGCAGTCTTGTCGCCTGACTCGATTGCAGAAGCCAGCATATCCGATGGATCCTTAGCATCATCTTCGACATTCTCAACATCATCAGCTGCATTTTCTACAAGAATGATGCTGGAGTTGTTGAACACAATGACTTCTCCACTACCAATATTGCTATTCTCTACACTCCATACATTATTATAATGTATAATGCCGTCGTAACCCTGCTCCTTCAGCAAAGACATGAACTCCTTAGCTTCTGTTTCATCGAAGCCAGGGTTACCCAAAAGATAGAACGGATTGTTCAATCTTACATGTGCCTCGAATATCTGGCCGTTGTGTCCGTAGTCCTCTGCAACGTCTCTGGAAGGGGAGAAATACACACCATCACCTGAGAAGGTAGCCTTCTCCCCATCTGCCCGGTTGTGTCCTGGCTCCAGGTCGGAAAGCTTCAAGTCCTTATCAAGTGTACCATGATACAGAAGAACTGGCTTGCCGTCAGCATCAGCAACGATACCATCATCGGTAAGGTTGCGTCTCTCCTGGCTTATAGGTGTAGCGCCACCCTTTTCAAGGAGTTCGTTGATTACATTTTTCTCTCCAGGTCCTCCATCAGCGTTGGCAGGTTCAGTTCCTCCCTCGCCTGGTCCTCCTGTTTCAGCAGCTTCACTGCCATCTTGCTGCCCTTCTTGGCCTGCTGGATGATTGCCACCCAGTACATTGCTGTCTTGTTGTCCATCATTATTAATGTTTAATGCCTCGTTGATGGCATCAGCCAAGGAACGAGGAGTGTTGTCAATACTATCTTTGTTGAATAAGTCAACCGCCTGGGAGCCTTGAATAAGGTCAAACAGTTGGTTGAACGTCTGCTGGATGAAGCCCTGCGTTTCACCCTTATACATAGCCACAAGATGAAGGGCGAAATCCGAGAACTTACCATCAGGAAGTACAGCTTCTCCGGTCACATCATCAAACTGGTAAGAGCGTTTCCAGTCCTCAATAGCCACACGTGCATCCTTGAAATTAGTAGCCGAAGCAAAGGCCTTGTCACCCATCAGCTCATTGAAAGCCACGATAGACTCCTGAATATCCTTCAGCATGCGGTTCTCCTTAGGGCTATTGAAATCGCGGTATGCAGTTGCAAGGATGGCACGCTGCGCCTTTGCAGGCATTCTGTTAAACATCTCCTCCAGGCGTTCACTTCCACCTTTGAAGATGCTGCCATACATGATACCCTTCAAGTCGTTAGCAGCCTCAGCAGTAAGATTGCCATCGCTATCAAGCGCACTTGTGTACTGTGTATCTGAAATGAAGCCCTTGGTATTCATCCACTTCAACACCTTGTTGCCGTTCTTGTCAACGAGCTGGGAGAAGCTAGCCTCATCATCGGAACTCTCGAGCAGTTTCTTGGCGAAAGACTTCATATCATCACCCATCTTCTGGATGGTGTTCTTCACCTTGATACGCTCAACGCCACCACTCTCTGTGTCCTGGGCGCTATGCTGACCAAGTTCAATGGCCTTATTGTCGTCAACATCAACCATATTCACAAGGACAGGGTTCTTCATCTTCGCAATATCCTCTGCCTTCAAGCCGAACTCATCGGCATGATCCATAAGATACTGCTTATATATGCCGGCTTGGTCGGCATGGTTGCTCCACATCAACTTCAACGCTGCACTACGATTGTTGCCCTGGATGGTCTCTCCACGAGAATTGACAGTAGGCGCACCAGTATATGCTGTAACGCTTGATGTAATCTCGGCAGGGTTGATGTTGGCCGCAATCTTCTCAGAAGATATGGTGCTGGCTTTGTCCGTACGCTTCTTTGGCTGCGCTTCTGGGATGAAGTGAGTCACGTTAGGCTGACCATTTATGTGACTTGGCTGCAACTGTTCGGCCTCAATAAGCGCAAGATTTCCAGGTTGTGAAACCTTGTCTGTAAACTTGATAGAAGTCTCCTTACCCTTTGTATGAGGAATATTCTCCTGTCTTGCATACTGATAGCCATTTGAACGACGATAGCCCCTCGCACGTGCATCATGCGGAGTATCATTCACCCAATCAGGTACACCGTCAACAGCTTCACGCTCCTTACGTTCCTGCTCTTCCTTGGCTGCGGCCTGTGCCTTAGCTTCCTCAGCGGCAGCCTTAGCCTTCTCGTCAGCAGCCTTCTGCTCGTCAAGCATGACCTTACTCTTGCGCTGCTGCTGGATGCCAGCGATTTTCTGCCAATGCTCCAGGTTTGCCTTTACCTGGTCCACTGCTTCCTGGTGCTCCTTCTCAGCTGCAATCTTCTGCGTGATGGTTCCACCAGACTTTGGTTTCCACTTGTTGAGCTTATCAAGAGACGCCTTCATATCAGAAACCATGGATTCAGCAACAGTCTTGGCCATATCCTCGTTGCCGCCAGTCTGCTCTACGATGGCATCGTATGCAGTGTCAGGGTCGGTCTGCTCATAGATAGGCTCACCCTTATCATCCTTAGGAATACGATCCAGGGCAGACTGTGTAGGAGCTTCCTCCTCACTGGCTTCCTGTTGCTGAGGTTCGTTTCCGGTCTCATCAGCTGCCACCTCATCAGTATCAACAAGGGGATTCGCCTCGGTATTCTCCTCATCAACCGGAGTATTTTCCTCATCAACCGGAGTATTCTCCTCCGTCTCATCAACAGAAGGAGCATCAACCTCGCGACTCCACACTGAATCGCCGTTGGCATCGGTCACACTCTCGATCATGTTGTCAAGCTGCTCAGGTGAAACAACCTGCACATGCCAGCCGTTGAGTGGTTCCTCGGTGTGAATCTCTATACCGTCCTCATCTATGCTTTGAATGGAGCCACGGATAGGCTCACCATTCTCGTCACGGATAACGATATTATCAAAAAGGCTGTAAGTAGGCATAGTTGGAACCTCCTCATGCTCGCCTTCCGCAGGGGCTTCCTGTTGCTCTTCCTGCTGCTGGGCTGCAACCTGGGCACGTCTTGTCTCGTCTGCCATCTGCTGAATACCAGACTTTGGCATCTGAATGATACCGGAAGTTACAGGTGCTTCTCCTTCCTGATACACAGTTTGCGTCACCACGTTCACGGTTCCATCGCCATTGTCAACCACACCCTGTTCGTTAGGAGCGAGCACAACAGTAACAGGGCTGCCATCATCACCAGTCGCCTGGTATGTGTCACCCTCATTCCATTGCTTTACGGTTCCATCTATATTGTCGGCAGCTTCCTGGGCATGCTGGTTACGGATATTCTCCGCTGCCTCATGCTTCTCCTGGTTAGGATTTATCAGTTCCTGAGCACTGTGTATTGCACTAGGGGAAACCATCTGCAGCTTTCCCGACTCAGCATCCATGATAACGATGCTATTGTCCGACTGCTCATCGTTGACGGATGAATCATCATTGAGAACAAGGTTGCCACTAATGACATAGGCAGTCTGCTCATTGTTGTCCTCGTCCTTCAGTTTCATGGTAACTGGATGGATCATACCATCAGTACGGTTGGTATGGCTGTCAACGAGTGCGTTGCTTTCCTCTATCTTGCTGTCAATATCATCACGGACACGCTGCACCATGCCGTCATAGGCAGACTTGGCGTTAGCGTAGTCAAGAACAGGCTGCAATCCTTCGGTGTTGCCCATGTGCTTCTGCTCCTCTATGTAGCGGATAGGGTCCCCGATGGTATCATCAAGCTCGTTCATATCGTCGATGCCCATAGACTGTGCCAGGTTCTGACGTGCAACATCCAGTTTTGCCTTGGCGTTGCTCATCTCTTCCGGATCTGTAGTGTCGTAGCCATCACTATATGAAGTATTCAAGTTCTCAATATCCTCATCCTTATCGCTATCATCGGCATTATTGGCCTGTGCAAGGTTATAACCACGCATCTTTGAAAGATTACGGACATAATCAAGGGCTGCCTTCTTCTCCTGAACAGGCATATCCTGGGAACCAAGGATGTTGTTTGTAACGAAATCAGCCATGTGCTCATTGTCTGTTGCATCAATCTGTTCACGCAAAGGCTCCCATTTCTCTGGAGTCATACGGAAAGACGCAACCTTGTCAGCAGTATCCGTCTTGTGCTTGTATCGGTAATACTGTGATGTATGGAAACCCTGTATTGTCATTGGTACGGCACCAAGCAAAGCGCCCATGGTAGCACAACCAAGCCAAATATCCACATGGTTCTGTGTATTGGTAAGGTCGTTGTAGGCATCATCGGCATGACCTGTAAGCGCATCGAAGAGAGAACCTTCATACTCTTCCAGTGCCTCGCCAGGTAAGCCCTGGTAACCACCAGCACGAAGCATCTTGTTGTACGCTTGGTACCAATCCTTCTTGCCAACCTGGGTAAGCGCATTTGAAATCTTGGAGAGTCCCATCTTGTTATATACGGCAGCACCAGCCTTTTCAGCTGCATTCAAGGCACTTTCAGGAATAATCTTACCTGCAAGTTCGCCAGCACTCTTGCCAAGAACCTTGCCAATACCAGGAATGAAAGCACCAAACATTTCAGAACCGTTCTCACGTGCCTGCTGTCTCTCGGCCTCTACAAAAGCACCGAGAACACTATCCTGGTTCTCGATTTTGTAATTTCCGGCCTCGTCCTTTGTGACATCACCGGCTGCAAGCTGTCCAAACGTACCAGCAGTATGACCGATACCGGTTGTATTGCTTACCATGGCTCCAGTCAGATGTGAACCTACTAATACGCCCGTAGCTTTCAATGTGCCACGTGCCAGCTTCTTTGCAATAGCCTTTCCGGCGGCGTCCCCGGTAGCCTTTGCCAACTGCTTTGCACCGATATTAGCAACCTTCTTGTAAATACCCTTGGCCATTCCTTCTGCTCCAGGGTTCAGCGCAAGATCCTTCATGAAGTCAAGGGAGTTCGCCATCATGCCACCAGCACGAGACCATGCACCATACTGGCCGCCATATTGTCCCTGGATAGCATTATTGACTGCCATGTTATCAAGAACAGCCTTGGAAGCCTTCTCTTCCTTAGTAAGTTCCTCTCCCTTGGCCAGCTTCTTGTTGATGCTGTCAAGATGCTTCATCGCTTGTGTCTGGGCAGTGACATCCTTCATCTCGCCCATGCCGTCATTGAATGTGTATCCATTGGCCGCAGTAGTTGCAAGCGTATGCCAGAAGCTATTTATCTTGCCACTCTTCTTATCTTCCAGTGTTGTTATGGCAGACTTGTTGTGACGAAGAGCTGCCATCAACTGGGTATATATAGGGTCGTTGGTATATTTGGCATCAACGGCATCATACTCGCCAGCTGGTCCGGCTCCAGGTGTTGAAGCAGCAGCAGACATGCGCATGAAGTCAGCAAAGCCCTGATTAGGTTTGTTGTCAATCTCCTCCATACGCTTGCGCACCTCTTCATTCAATCGCTCACGCTCCGCATAAGCATCCTGCAACTGTCCATCGACAGTTAAGCTACGCTTGTAATCATCAACGGCATTCTGCTCCACGTCCGCAAACGCCCTGTTGTCGAACTCATTTCCACTTTCAGTGATATAAGAGGACTGCATCTTACCAGTTCCCGGGTTGAAACGTGGCTTGCGCTTAACGACATGACGGTTCGCTCCAAGCTTTACAGGCTTCACCTGCAAGCCGGAGTTTGCCTTCTGATATTCCATCTGATTGTTGAAACGCTGTGTAGAAGCATCAGCTTGAGCAAGGATATTGCCAACATTGGATGCATACTTGCGCTTGTCTGCCTCTGTCAATGGTGTGCCCTTCGACTGAGCTACAGGCTTGGCTTGCTGATGCACAACCGACTTGTGAACCAGCCCACGTCTAGGCTGAGCCTGTGGAGACTGTGTAGCTGGCTTATGAACCTTCTGGTTTGGGTTCCATTGAGCTTCACCTGCTCCACGTGCCCTTGACGTTGTACTATTCACTGGAACAAACAACTTCGTATAGAAGCCGCTGTATGAGTCGGGAACATCAAAGCCCTGGCTTTTCAGGGCATCGTAGAGTTTGTGACGACGACTTGCGCCATCATCACCCTTACGTGTAAGCTTCTCCTCGAACTCATCGTATGAATTAGGCACATCATAGTTTTGTGCCTTCAAAGCATTATATAACTTTGCTAATCTCTTTTCTTCCATTGTGTATTGTTTGATGGTTAATCAAATGCACCTCCAGTGCTTTTCTTCTTACCTCCAGCATGCTTAGGCTTGGCAGCAGGCTTCGGCTTAACAGGGGGCTTCACTGAATGGCCACCATTTACCCTGGTAGTCGTAGTCACCTTGGTTCGTCTGCCCTGCTGCACACTGGATGTAGATGTGACGGTATCAGCCTTCCAGGTTCCATTTTGGCGTGCGAACTGTTCAGCAGCCTTAGCGGTCTTGAAACTATGCACATTGCCGTCCTTGTCGTATGCAGTGAACTCTTTCGATGAAGAACTTCCACTGCCACCACCTCCACTCTTGCCACCTTTACCTGACACCCAGGAAGACGTTCCTTGTCTGTTGTCCTTGCCAGCAGAAGCCTTCAGCTTATCAATTTCAGCCTGTAGTTTGGTAGCCACATACGGCAAGCCGGCAGCAATCGCCTCGGATTTCTGCTGGTACAAAGTAGCCAGCTTGTCGTCCTTGTTTGCAGCAGCTTCATACTTCAATCTCTGAGCCTCAGCGATGGCATCCTTTCTCTCCTGCTCAGCCTTAGCCTTATCAGCGTTGACCTTGTCAATCTGTAGAAGATGCTGCCACTTGCGCTCATTGTCCGCATTCTCATCATCAAGAGCCTGTGCCTTCATGAGGGCTTCGGTGTACTCCTTCATGTGTTGGTCACGCTCCTTCTTGATTTTATCCCAGCGATCGTTGACAACATCCTGCTGGGAGTTAGCCGGGTTGTACATGTTTGGAGCACCTTGTGTGGTGAAGTAAAGGTTAGCGATGGCAGAGATACCATCACCAAGAGCAGCAAAGATCTTCTGCCTCTTCTCCTTCTTGCGCTGCGCCTCCAGCTCCTCAGCCGTTGGTGGCTTGTATGGATTGAGTGCCTGATACATCTCCTTATACGACATCTTCTTAGGAGAGTTATCCACAGTTTTTTCAACAGGGGGTTGCACCCCGTCCACTGGTTTTGCAGGTTCCTGTACAGCTGGCTGCACGGCAGAATTGCCCTTTCCGGCTTCTGCAACCTGCACACCGGCACCAACAGCAGAGCCACCGGCATTCGGCATGTTGTCCGTCGGATCACTCTCCATTTCATGGGCGATAGGTGGAGGTGCGTACATAGGTCGCTGCACTCCACCATTGAGAATCTCATCTTTCGTTACTGACATAGCTGTACATTTTAGACTGGTAATTTGCTTGCAACAGACGCAACACCCTGCACGGCTTGACTGATGGCTTGTGCCTTGCCCTGCTCAATCTGGTTGAGCTGGTTCACATACTCATCATCCTTCTGTCTGTAGGTCTGCTCAATCTGGTCCTTGCGAGCCTCAGCAGAAGCATTGATGTTGCTCATCGTATCGCTGAGCGCCTTTCCGTTTGCTTCCTTGGCAGCTGCAACACTCTCGTCAGTTCCACCCATGACCGCTGCGGATCCGGCCGCCTGCTGGTTTCTCTTCCTGATGCTCTCCTCCGTCATTGTCAGGAGTCGCTGGGCATCCGCACGCTGGGTTGCATCCTCATTGTAACGTTGGTCATACCAGTCCTGGTTTGACTTGCGCTGAGCCTCGACATTCCGCTTCATCTGTCTCAGCGCCTTGCTTGCAGAGATGCCACCGAATATACCTCCAGCAGCACCTATAGCACCTCCGATTAATCCCATAATACAAAATATTTAAACGTTTAAACTTAAAATCATGGCACAAAAATAATGGGTTATCTTTGCACTCCACGTTTAAGTTATTACACACGCACGCATACAGGCGTACAATAATTAAAGATTTTGATATGGCAGCAGGAAAAAAGACAGGAGGGCGAAAGGCTGGCACGCCTAACAAAGTATCCGGAGCCGTGCGCAAGGCTATTTCGAAAGCCATCGACGGCTACTACACATCGGAGCAGTTCATGAACGACATGGCTGCATTGAAGCCAGTAGAGAGAGTACAGGCGATGGAAAAGCTCGCCCAGTACGCAGTACCAAAACTACAGTCAACGACACTTGACGCTACCGTCCAGAAGCGAAAGACTATTGAGGACAGATTGCTTGCGGCTAGCCAGGAGGCAGCAGGAAAACAGGCAGAAGAAGAGGATATTGACGATGGTTTTGACGATGATGAAGCATAACGTCTATTAACATCTACTTTAGAGAAATGAGCGGAAATCTGCATGGGTTTCCGCTTTTTCTGTGCCTTTTTCAATCATTTCTGCTACATTAATGTTTATTTCTTCCGAAGAAATGGGCATTTCTGTGTAAGAAATAGGTATTTCTTCCGAAGAAATAGGGTATTTCTTCACATTTATGTGTAGAAAATAATTTTATAACGTTCATAAACTTTCAAAAAGTGCATTTTCGGGCTTTTTCTGTCAACAAAATCGAAAACAAAGAAAAATTGGAAAAATTATTTCTTCCGAAGAAATGGGCATTTCTGTGTAAGAAATAGGTATTTCTTCCGA
>ERZ773155.1109-NODE-1109-length-23202-cov-39.040092_pt1 | contig 23202 bp, 19 predicted proteins | sample MGYA00511262_ERZ773155 | MGnify/ENA primary metagenome ERZ773155 (study PRJEB29015, sample SAMEA2737828) | human gut metagenome | biome: human gut; feature: human-associated habitat; material: faeces | place: China | collected 2012 ... | reverse complement strand
GGCATCATTGCCAGCAGGACTCTACGCTTTCCCTATTAATTCTCTTAAATATGTCGTCTGCAAAATGAATTCAATTTTACTTAATAGAACTCTTGTGAATTCTTATTCAGCATTTGCCTGCTGCTCAGTCTCTGTAGCCTGCTGCTGAGTTGTCTCCTGCTGGGTAGAATCCTCAGTGGTAGCCTGTGGCTTGATAGGGGTGCCAACTTCTATTTAATGTTACTTACTTTCTTCGTGGATTCATTGTCGAACCCGCTATTCATAGTCACAATCTGCGTGCCAAAAAGAAGAGCAAAAATGATATGGCTTTATTATCAGGTACTTATGTTTTGTGTACCAAAAGTAGATGGCGTGGAAAATAAGGAAGGTAGGTGGAAGCATTCCTCAAAATCTAAAGTTGCTAGCCAAGTAAGACTTCTTCTTCTTCCCAATTGTGTCCCCTCACACAACTTTTTTCGAAACTTTATGGCTAAAAATTTTGTAGATTCGATAATATTTGTTACTTTTGCGGAGTCATATCCTTACTGGAAGCTCCAACTGGGCGAAGGTGGGATGGACATATATACATAAAAGGCGTAACTGTACGCTTTGGTTTTGACGTATCTGAATCTCGCAAATTCAAACTATCTGTCAAAAACAAAGCAACGGGAACGCCTCATGGGGTGTATCATATATATACAGTCCTTATTGGCTCATGGCATATTGTCGTGAGTTTATAGGTGGTACTATATACTTACATCGGCGTGGGGCTTTCAGCGTTGCTCGTTTCGGCAGATAGGGCAATGCGAGAGCCTAGATACGTGGAACGAGCGGCAGACTGGCTCCACGTTTTTTTGTATGTATTACAAAATGAATTTGGTCAATTTGGAGCAATTGACGGAAGTGTTATTAGTTAAAATGAAAGCATTACTAAAAACAATATCTTTAAAGTTGGCTAATAAGTTTCTTTTACTTCTGCAAAAGAAACATGTATGTCTTGTCGGCATTATTGCAATTTTTGGTTTGTCTACAATTACTAGTTGTCAAGAGTTAACTATAAAAGTAAATGGTAACTCTTCTAACACGGAAACAAAAGGGCTTATAGTGAAAGCTTATATAGAAAATTCTGGAAGTATGGATGGATATATGCGTGGTGGTTCTGAATTTAAAGATGCGGTTTACAGCTATCTTTCTTCTTTGAATAATTATGTGAAAGCGATTCAGCTAAATTACATAAATTCTCAAGTTGTTCCATTATCTGTTAAGATGGCAGGATTGGTAGGGCAGTTGAATCCTGTTGCATTTAAAAAACAAGGAGGTAATAGAAGTAATTCAGATTTTAAAAAGATCTTGTCTGATGTAGTAAACAATGCCAATGACAACACAGTTGTAGTATTTGTTTCTGATTGCATATTAGACATTCCTTTTGGTAGGGCAGGAGAAGAATTAGGAATTATTCAAACAGATATAAATAATATAATAACCTCAAAGTTGAAAAAAATGCCTTCATTGGGCATTTGTATATTTCAATTGGAGTCTATGTTTGATGGCTTTTATTATTACCCAAAAGGCGGTTCTCTACAGCTTAAAGGTAAGAGACCTTATTATATGTGGATTATTGGGTCGCAGAAGAATTTAGCATATTTGATGCGCCATGTTGGTAAAGATAAAATTCAGCATGGTGTAAAAAACTACTATGCTATTTCGAAATCTTTTACTATACCAACTGTTCTATATTCAGGAGGAAAAATGCAAAGTAAACAAAAGTTGAAAACAGAAAGAGATGGGAAATATTCATGTAAGGTGTTAATGGATTTGACGCAAACTCTTCAAGATAACAACTATCTTTCTAATATTCAAAATTATTCGTCAAAAGCGGGTGATGTGATTGTTGAAAGCGTTGTGGAATTACCTTTGACTAACGAGTATTCACATATGTTGAATTTAAAGGTGTCTAATTCTGCGTTTTCAGATGTTCTAGAGATTAAGAAATGTGGCATTCCATCTTGGGTAGAAGTTTCGAATGGAACAAGTGATAGTACTTTAGAGAAGGATAAAACATTTTCTCTAAAGTATATAATAGGAGGAGTTTTCGATGCGTATTCTAAATATACAGAAGCAGGAAAATCAGTTTTCACAGTAAATAATCATTAAATAGAATAAATATGGGAATAGATGAAATTTTTGGAAATCTTTATACTTGTTTTGGCTTAGAGAATATCTACGGAGCAGGTGATGGGGAGCTTGCTGAATACCTTTGGGGACAAGCTTCTAGTGAGGTAACTACGAATCAGTTTATAGGTATAGGTGTAATAACGTTATTTATAGCAATCTTTGTTTTTGTTGCTTACTATTATGTACTAGGGCAATTGTTTAGAAGACCAAGTTGGGGTAATAGATGGACATGGATAGTAGCCTTACTCGTTAATTCATTCCTAGCTTTTATAGCAGGTTGGCAATGGACTTGCTCTGACTTACTTGCTGGAAAAATGAAGACAATTGATGCCGTGACGAATTCCCTTGTTGATTTACCTATAGAAGAATCGAATTGTCTTCAATTTGGTGGCGCAAATGCTCTAATTGCATTATTGTTCTTTATTGTTTTATGCTTTGGCTTTAAATGGTGGAGTAGAGACTATTCACATATTCCTTTTTAATTTTTTAATAGTATCATATGGCAAAATTATATATTTTTGGAATTGGCGGAACAGGATCTCGTGTTCTTCGTTCATTAACTATGTTGCTGGCTGCTGGTGTTGATACCAATGGGTATGATATTGTACCTGTAATTATTGACCCAGATACTTCTAATGCTGATTTGACAAGAAATGTCTTTTTGTTGAACAAGTATATGTCTATACATAGTAGGCTTTCTTTCACGGGGCAAGGTCAGAATGACTTTTTTAAAACATCCATTCTTCAATCAGTTCAGAATTTTACTATTCTTATTCCTAATACGAATAATAAGACTTTCGAACAGTTTATTGATTTAGCAAATATGGGTGTTGCAGATCAAGCTATGGCCGAAATGCTATTTTCAAATAAAAACTTGAGTTCTTTTATGCAAGTTGGATTCAAGGGAAATCCAAATATGGGTAGTGTTGTGCTTAATCAAATAGCAAGCTCTCCTCAATTTGAACAATTGGCAAATACCTTTGTAGAGGGAGATAAGATTTTCATCATAAGTTCTATCTTTGGAGGTACGGGTGCAAGTGGATTCCCATTGTTGCTGAATACTTTGAGACAAAATAAAAATATTCCAAATGCAGGTGTTATAAACCATGCAGAGATAGGTGCTATTTCCGTTCTCCCATATTTTAGCTTAGAACAGGATTCAAATAGTGAAATAGATTCTACTACTTTTTTCTCTAAAGCTAGAGCTGCGTTGAAGTATTATCAAGATAACATACAAAATATTAATGCCCTATATTATATTGGCGATTTTCCAAAGAAGCCATATGAAAATGTGGAGGGTGGAAGTGAACAGAAAAATGATGCACATCTTATTGAGGTGTTGGCTGCAACTGCGGTGATTGATTTTTGTAAAAATAGTTTTGTAAATCAAGGGACATCTTATAGAGAATTGGGATTAAATGTTGAAGGTGACACTTTGTCTTTGAGAGCTTTTCCTTCTTCTGGTATGAGAAAACAAATAGCTTATCCTTTGATGAAACTTGCTCTTTTTGCAAAGAGTCTTGTTGATGATTTTGACTATGTTAGTTCCCAACATCTCAAAGTAAATAGAAATTTTGTTGATAATTTCTATGAGCAAGATTTTGTATCTTGGGTTCGTTCTTTCTTGTCTGACTATAAAGGCTGGTTATCTGAGTTGAAAGGTAATTCCCCATCTTTCTCTCCATTTAATATGGATGGTGAGTTGAAAGATTTGGTTACAGATGTAAAAGGTAAAGATCACTTTTGGAATAAACTCAATAATGATACCTTTAGATCAGAATTAAATGGTGCTAGTGTAAAAGGAAAGGGACCTGAAGATAAATTTATGGAAATATACTACACCGCAGCAAATAATATAGCAAACAATAAATATCAATTTTAATTATGGCAGTTTTTAGATTATATAAAGGTGGTGCGAATACTTATGAGGGCTGGAATGGTACTCCTACTACACCATATAATTCTCAAACAATAGCAACAATTATAGCTCCAACAGGAGCTGTTAGTAATAAGGAAATTACATCGATTCCTTCACCATTTGCTCGAATTGATTTAGTGAAGTCTGCTTTTGCAGAGATAAACCAAGCATGTAATGGGAAAATAGGAAATGCCTTGCTTGCCGAATTAGATAAGGATACGATTTTCCATAAGATGGTTAGTGATTCCTTGGATGTAGGTGAGATATTTTTCAATATTGATAAATATAAAAAGGAGATCCAAATTATTACGTGGAGTCCTGATGATCTTCAGCATCAGTTGAATAGTCCAAGTTCTTCATTTGGGCAGAAATGCTATGCGGATTCTTTGTTGAATTATTGGCTTGCAAATGCAAGTACATACAATTTTAATAGTGTCAATAACATCTATATTTTAAACTATATAGGTGCAGGGGCACCACGTCCTTTAAACGTTATAGGAGCAACTTCACCTGCTACTCTGTTTTTTAGTAATGCGAATGACTTGAGTTATGTGAAAGATATTCAGTTTGGTCAAGATAAACCTTTTGATAACGTTTTTCAGCCACTATACAAGCGTGATGAAAAGTATATCGAGTTTTTGTGGTGGTTGAAATCATCTATACCAAACTTTGCAACTTTGTTTCCTGAAGTATATGCATATTTGCAATATACATATATGGCGATTAGTAATCCAATATTGAAAAGCAAATTAAATTTACTGCAAAACCAAGGGAATAGTATGCCTGAGGGTTTACAGCCAATTTCTGTAAATTTTGGTAATCAGACAAATAATGTAGAGATTTTAGGCTACCAGCTCTATCAAAAAGCAATGCAACCAATAGGTAAAAGTGATTTTACTATTAAGTCGTCAATACGACCTCAATGTAATTATTTGGTATTGCCGGTAGAGGCAGGAAACAAATATTCTAATTGGATATACACCACAGCTGCGTGGGGTACGAATAATTCTGCGCCAGCTTTTGATTCAACTCCAATTATTCACAGAACCCTTCCTTTAGATGGAACACCTCAGCCTTATTTGACTATTTCTGATTTTTTGGAAGACAATATTTATCTGTCTCCTTATAAATTGAATAGTACATCGTTTTATGATGGATCAAGCGATGAGGATGAGCAAGCCTATTTGCTTCCTTTGAAACCTTTATTTTTTGAATTCTTTTCAGCAGAAGAATTGGTTAATAATAAGATGGTTTCTTTCGAACACATAGCTGGTGACAATGTACGTGTAACTTTGTCTATTCCAACTCAAAAGGGTTTTGTAGAGTATTCTCGTCTTTATAGTCCAACAGATGTTAATCTTGTTCAGAACAGCGGACATCTTGTTGAGACCGATGAATTAGAGGATTGCGATGTCATGATACAGCCTGCTGTTGCCATGCCTAAGAATGTAAGTCCATATTATACATTGGCTGCGGTATCTCCGTTTACTAAGCGTATGGGGCTGACTTTTTACGAAAGAGGAAAAGTTGTCATTCCTTCCAATGGTGAGCAAGTTCGTAATGGCAATGTTAGGCAGTTGTACAAAACCAGAGTGTATACTATGACTTCTCGTTTTGAGTGCATACAGCTAAATTTTAAAGATGGTAATGGTATGTTAATACCAACTTTGCCAGAAGTAAATGCAGGAAGATCGGTCTCTTTTGCTGTTGATTTGGGTACATCAAATACTCATGTGGAATATGTGGTAGATGGAAATACAAAAAAGTGTTCTCCTTTGGAATATTCAGCTAGTGACAGGATGATGGCAATGGCGTTTTTGCCAAAGCCTAATAATTTGGTCTTAGATGGTGTTGAATTGGAGGCAGATGATTTACGTATGGTAAAAAGTTGTTTGGAAAGAGACTTTATGCCTGATGCTATAACCTCTAAAGGTACTTTTCATTTCCCAACAAGAACAGTGTTGTCTTATTCAAAAGGAATGGATTGGAATTTAGCGTCAAATCCTATGGAAATGGCAAATATATGTCTTCCTTATGGCAAGCAAATGCCTTTGGGGTATAATGATTATGCTGTTGATATAAAATGGAGTAGTAGTGTAAATGCTCAAAGTAGAGTTGCAAGTTATATTAAGAATATTCTCCTGGTTTTGCGTAATAAAACATTGACATTGGGGGGCGAACTTGACAAAACGACTTTGACTTGGTTTTATCCAACTAGTATGACTCCTTATAGAATCAATTTGTTCCAAAATGTTTGGAACACAGAGTTCCATAAGTGTTTTGGACAAAATGCTGTGTTGAATAACATGAGTGAGAGTGTGGCACCAGCAAATTATCATACTCAGAATAATTCAACAGCTAAAGATATGTTGACAATTGATATTGGTGGCGGAACAACAGATATGGCTTTTGCTTCTCAAGGAAAAGTTGGTTATGTTACATCTTTCCGTTTTGCAGCAAATGCTTTGTTTGAAGATAGTTTTTCTCGTGTTTCGAGTAATAATGGAATTGTGGATTTTTTCAAGCCGCAATATTTAGAACTTGCTAGAAGTGTAAAAGAATTAGAGTCTATTTTGGCAAGTTATGACACGACTTCAGCAAATATGGCTAATGTATTGTTTACGTTAGCTGACATCCCTGTAGTACGTGAAGAAAAAATTGCGGATGACAAAGTGAATTTCTTGACAAAATTACGTAATGATAGTACATTTAAGCTAGAGTTTATTATCTTTTATGCTGCAATTTTATATCATGCAGGCAAGATGATAAAAGCAGAAAACTTATCATTGCCTCGCCACATCGCCTTTAGTGGAAATGGCAGTAATGTATTGAAGGTTTTAGTAACACCAGATTCTTTTGGTAGAAAGTTGTTAGCAGATTTCTCGAAAATAGTCTTGGAGAAGGCCTCGGGTGTAAAATATGAGGAAGGTTGTAAGTTGGAAATATTGGGGTTGGGAGACATAGAATCACCAAAATGTTCTACTTGTAAAGGTGGCTTGTTGCAAACTGCACAAACAACTTCACCTGAGAATATAGTTTTAAAATCTGCTGATGGCGAGATATTGACGGAACTGCAATATAGTGACGTAACTGATGACTATATTAAGCGAGTTGTTGATGACGTATATGTATTCTTTGATATGTTACGCAAAGTGAATAAGCAATTTTGTTTTGCTGAAAACTTTGGCTCTTCGGATGAGTCTTGGAATATTCTTGATAATATTTTGGATTCTAAAGAGGATGTTACCACATTTGTTTCAAATGGCATTAAATATCGTATGGGTAATGGGAATTCTCCTGTGACAGAGACTTTCTTTTTCTATCCGATAGCTTCCATATTGCAGAAATATTCATTGGATATGTTTAATTATTTAAAGGAGAAGAATAATGGATAAGATTAGTGGTTGGGAGCTGGTAGCAGCTTTTAGCCTTGTAGGTGTTTTGCTTATTGCAATACTTATAGTATTGTTGACGCTTTTGTTATCTAATGTGGTTAAGAATAAAATAATCTCTAATAAAGGCGCTAAAAATTGGGTTAAGCAAACCCCTTCAACATATAAGAAGCAACCAGAACACCATCAAGGTAATGGTAATCTTACTAATTCACAAGAACTCGTTAATGCGAGGGGGATGAATGGTGATGTCGTAGAATTTCCTAAAGAGGACATGGGGGGTCGAGAAACTAATGTTCGTGTAAAGGAAGAAGAAAAGCAGAAAAAACTTTTCTTCCCCTTGAGTAATAAAGGATTTTTTTTAAAATCCTATAATACTTGTGGTGATAAATGTGTCTTTGTTGCAAATGAAGTAAGAGCGTGTGTCTTTGAGTTTGATTTAGTTTCCATAGATAGAGCTCAATCATGGGACATTAGTGAAGCTGTGATAAATGTTGGTAAGGTCTTGCAGCAAGATGCTGTTGGATTTACGTGCAAGAAAAAGGGGCTTATAGAACAGAAAGAACAAAATGGCATAACATATTGGCAAATTAAAGAAAAGTTAGAAGTTGAATATTTAAAGTAAGACAAATGGGAATACATTATATTATAATAGGTATAGTTGTTGCTATAATTTTAGCATTACAAATTGCTTCTTTGTGTGGTACATTGAAGCGTATGAACCTTTTTAGTAAAATTTTTGGTGAAAAAGATGCGCCATATTTGTATAAGTTATTGATTAATGACGGACGAATAAATGGTTTTGAGGTAGAGAATGTTAGCTATCGCAATCCTTATTTTGAAAGAATTAATAATTCTATAAATAATTATGTTGCTAACAATGAATCTATTGATTTCCAGTTGTTGAAAGATACTGTTGATGCTAATTGTGATTCAATAGAGGAAGATATACATACGCAAATTCCTATACCTTTGTATTTAGGCCTTGCAGGTACGATGTTTGGTATAATCTTTGGTGTTGGTTATTTGTGGTATTCTGGTGATTTGGATTCCTTGTTAGCAGTAACTCCAGGTTCAAATGGGCAAACAAAAGGTATAGTTGTGCTGTTGGGTGGTGTAGCTATTACTATGTTCTGCTCTATCATCGGATTACTTTTTACTACAGTTTGTACATATCTTTTTAAAGGATGTAAATTGTCTATCGAGCAAAGAAAGAGTGATTTGTTTACTTGGTTACAGCAAAATCTTCTCCCAGAAGTAGCAACGGATGATTTGCAAGCTATTGGAAAAATATCTCGTTCTCTGCAAAGTTTTAATACAACTTTTAAACAACATAGTGACGCTTTTGCCCGAACATTACAGTCTGTTCAAACAATAATGACTCAGCAGCAAGGGTTGGCAAAGACTGTTTCGCAGATGGGACAAGATGCAACTGATATGGCTAGGGCAAATGCGATTGCAACTCAAAGATTGGAAAAAAATGCCGAGAAACTAGATCAATTTAATGACTATTTAGATAGTATTAATGGTTATGTAGATGAGGTTCATAAGTTTACTGAGCAGTTTAAAGAAGAAACCTTAAGACTAGAGGCTTTGGAGGAAATTCGTGATTTCTTTATGGAAGAGCGAAATAATATGAAGAAGCGTAATGATACTATGTCCGCAAGGGTTGGTGTTTTTGATGATTCTTTCAAGAAAGCAATGAAAGAATTGCAGAATAGTATGACTAATGAAACAAAAGAATTACAAAAACTTATAGGCCAGAGAACTATAGCTTTTGATGAAGCCTTGAAAGAACAGAAGACTCTGTTCGAAAGTGCCAATAATGAAGTAATTAGTGGCTTACGTGAACAATTTGGACAATTGCCTCAAGCGGTAAGTGCTATCAATAATTTAAAGGAGTTACCCAAGCAAATACAAAGTCTCTTGGACGAAGTAAATACTTCAAATCAAAAATTAGTTTCGGAACTGCGACGAGCATTGCCTTCAGTTGTATTACAAGGTGGTAGCACAAGCAGTAATAACGTAGCTGCTTCTCCTATAGTGCAACCGGTTTTACCTACTTGGTTCAAGTGGTTGCTTGCTATAGCTGTTATCGTGATAATGATGGCTTCTATTTTTAGTAGTTATAATATGTGGCAAATGAGTTCGCGCCCAAATGCTACTGAGGTTGTTACTTCTTCACAAGATTCTGTAGTAATGGTTGATTCTTTACAAAAGGACACGATTAAGAAATAATGTTTTCAAATGGCAAAAAATAGAGAATCTTATTTTTGGACAAGTTATTCTGATTTGATGACAAGTCTATTTTTTATAATGTTGACTCTGTTCATTCTTACTGTTGTATTGTTAAATCAAAGGATGAAAGCTACTGTTAATGAATTGGAGCAGATAAAGGCAATACAGGAGTCAACCAAGGAGCTAGAACAAAAAAATGGGTATTTTGAATATAAGGAAGAGTATGAAAAGTATTCTTTGAAGATAGATGTCTTTTTCCCTGTTCTTCAGACGGATTTTAGCTATCTTTCGCAATCTACGAGAGATCAGCTGGATTTAGCAGGAACAGAGATAGTTTCTTTCCTTAAGCGCCATAAAGATAACAAGTATCTATTAATTATAGAAGGTCAAGCTTCTTTGAATGGATTAAATTGGATGGACAAAAACTATCAGTTAAGTTTTGAACGAGCAAAGAATCTGATGAAGTTTTGGCTACCAAAATTTAAAGTTGTACATCCAGGTGAAGATCCTTTGGATGCTCCAATGCTTGTGAAAAATTGTGAAATACAGATTGCGGGAAGTGGTGATGGTCGTTTAAATGTTAGCTCTATGCGTGACTCAATTGAAGAGAAAAATCAGAGGTTTTTGATATATATAATCCCTAAAAATATTATGAGATAATGAAGAAATATATTATAATAGTTCTCATTTGTACTATGTTTGTTTCTTGTGCTCGCCGTAGTGGACACAAGAAACAAAATAGGCAAATGGCTTCAGAAAAACGTGAGATAGTATCACGCCTTTCAAATGACGATGTGTCTGTCCATGAGGATTTGAGCGTCGAATATGGTGACGATGATGAGGTGTTAGATGGAAAAACAATATTTCGTAAATATGGTAATGCGGTATTTATGGTATTTACTACTGATGGTACAAATACCTATCAAGGTTCAGGCTTTTTTATTAATTCTCATGGCTTGGCGGTCAGTAATTATCATGTGTTCAAAGGAACTGCTATTGGAGCAGAGCAAATAAAGTTGGTGGGAAGTGATACGGCTTTCAAGGTAACTCGAGTTGTTAGATCAGATGAGAAAGAAGATTTCATCATCTTCTTTGTTAATGTTGATGATACTCCTTTTATTCCTATAGCTAAGCAAAAACCTAGTGTTGGCGACAACGTCTATGCAATCGGAAGTCCGCGAGGTCTGGAGAATACATTCTCTTCTGGAGAAGTATCGCAATGGCGTGATACCAATTTGATGCAAATTAATGCACTGATAGATCATGGAAGTAGTGGTGGTGCTTTAATCAATGAGTATGGTGAAGTTGTAGGGGTTACATCTGGAACTTTTTATGATGGTTCGCAAGCAAATTTAAATTATGCTTGGAGTATTGACGCTATTAAACCTTATCTAAAGTAGTTATGATACATTCAATTTTTCAAATAATACTGGGGTATCTGCTTTGGAAGTATTTTCCTTCTTGGCTTAGGCTGAGAGATTCTAAAACGATAGATCATTATATTATTGTCGGTTTGTCTTTAGTTGGCATTTTGATGATAATTTTTGGTGTATTTCATTTAGTTAGACTCTTTTTTACATGGTAATGATTATCCTTACTTCGCATATAGAAGTATGCGATAATTATATCTTGTTATGGTAACTTTTTCCATCACATTCAGAAATATGCAATGATCATTTAATCTGGAGTAATGAAAAAACTGGTATTCTTATAATGTTGACCAAGGTTAAAGCTTGTGCTAACCTCTTTGTTCCTTTAATTGGTGTGGTGGTATCTGTCCTGTTTATGGGGTGTTCTTCCAAGAATCCCCCAAAAACTTCTGATGCTCAAATAGATACTGCGGTAATTTATGAAGATATGCCGCAGGAGACTTCTGTTTCAAAAGTCGGCATAGATTCTTCTCAATCCACACTTGTCTCTCCGCAAAAAACTGATGCCACTTCTGCACTTGATCTTAGCATCAATCCATACTATGATGCAGGATATGATCAGGGTCAGGATGATGGGTATTATGATGGTATCGAGAATATACGAGGCGATTCTTACGATGATGCTTGCCGATATAAGGGAAAGAAAAGGAAGGAATATGAGCTGGGGTATGAAGAAGGATATGATGCCGGTTTTGATGATGGCTTCGCTGATAGTAACTGTGATTCAGATGAGGAAGAATAGCCTTTTACAGTCTTAATAGATTTAAACTTTTGGCTTGCTCTTTAGAAATCCATGTGTATGCTTCTGTATCAAAAAGCGTAGAATCCTGCTGGCATCACTGCTAGCAGGATTCTACGCTTTCCCTATTATATTCTTAATATGTCGTCTGCAAATAGAACTCTATTGAACTCTACAGAACTCTCTTGTGATTTCTTATTCTGCATTTGTCTGCTGCTCTGTCTCTGCAGACTCCTGCTGCTGAGTTGTCTCCTCCTGGAAATTCTCCTGTGGAGTCTCCTGAACAGTAGCTGGCTGCTCTGCCTGGGTGTTCTCTTCTGTTGTTACAGGAGTATCTGTAGTAGTTTCGGCTGGTGTCTCCTGCTGAGTAGAATCCTCAGTGGTAGCCTGTGGCTGGATAGGAGTGCCAACTTTTGTTGTATCTGAAGGAACATCTGGAGCCACGGTATCAACTGGTGCTACCTCTGCGTTACCTACCATTCTGCTTGATGCAAAAACGTTGCTTACTGAAACCATTACCATAGCTGCGATAGCTGCAAACATAAACTTCTTCATAATCGTATATTTTTAAAATTGTTACTATTTAATGTTACTTACTTTCTTTCTTTTTTGTGGATTCATTATCGAACCCGCTATTCATAGTCACAATCAGCGTGCCAAAAAGATGGGCTAAAATGATATGGATTGATTATCAGATATTTATGCTTTGTATGCCAAAAGTAGATGGTGTGGAAAATGAGGAAAGTATGTGGAAACATTCCCCAAAAAGTTGGGGAATGTAAGGTACCCAACCATGTAATAATAGGTAAGCTATGATTTTCAAAAGAAAGAGTCCACTCATGACGAATGTATTCTTTCTCCGATTTCTATAATTGTTCCATCAAATCTGGCTTTAGCAAGAAATCCATTAACCCGACAATATAAAAGCCATTGTTGTCATGATATGGTTTTATGTCATCGCGCATTATGATTATCTTCTTAAAGGAATCGTCGATTCTTTTTAATGAAGCGCATTCTTGCTCTCTTTTTGCATCATCAGGCATTGCAAATGCTGATTGGATATAATATCTACGGTCTGCCATATTTGCAACGAAATCCACTTCCAGTTGTTTGCGTTCTTTTGCAGTCCTTGCCTCTACCATACCCACATCAACGCAAAAACCTCGTAAACGAAGCTCATTGTATATGACGTTTTCCATGATATGATTCTCTTCCACTTGTCTGAAATTCAGTAAGGCATTGCGTAGTCCGATGTCTTGGAAATAGTATTTCGAAAGTGTACCTATATATTTTCTGCCCTTTATGTCATATCGCATTGACTTCTCTATAAGAAAAGCATCTTCCATGTAGGAAAGATATTTGGATATGGTTTTTCTGTCAAGGTTTTCATTCTTTACACTTTTGAATGTATTTTCCAACTTACTAGGATTGCACGGAGAACCTATACATGAAGCCATCACACGCATCAACTCCATGAATTCTTCGCTGTTCTTCAAGTTGTTCCTCTCTATTATATCTTTGAGATACACTGTTTCGTGTAAAGATCGGAGGTATGCAGCTTTCTTCTTATCGCTATCTAATTCCAGTTACAATCTTTATGAGATTGTTAGACTTGCTCGATATGAGTTGCTGTAAATAATAATCTCTTTTTATAATCATAGTCGTTCCCGAAAAGTGTCATTAATGACAAAAATCGGGAATAAATCGGCTCCTTTGTGGGCTTTTGCATTCAAAATCTCGTAACGTAAGCCCCAGAAAGTAAGATGTCAATGGCTTTTCGTGTGTTAATTCCCGAAAAATGACACAAATGTCAAAAACTGGGAATGTTTAATAAAATTAAACTTTTGGCTTGCTCTTTAGAAATCCATGTGTATGCTTCTGTATCAAAAAGCGCAGAATCCTGCTGGCATCACTGCCAGCAGGATTAAAAGTAGATGGTGTGGAAAATGAGGAAAGTATGTGAAAACATTCCGCAAAAAGTTAGGGTATCTAAGGTCCCTTTGTTGCAACATATTCACCCCGCTTCCCTTAAGAACAGCGCATTTAGGGTGAGTAATAGCTCAAAATGAGGAATTGCCTGGATTTTACTAAAGGGCTACTTATTAAGCATAAAGATGACTGAGTAGTTACTTTTTTAATTTATAATAGAAAATATAGCTTAATTTTGTGAGTAAAACAAAAGTTTTGAATAAATAATTTGGTAAATACACTTAAAAAGTGTACCTTTGCTTTTATATTTGGATGAAACTACAATATGGACTCAATAAGAATATTTGGATATAAGTCTTTTAAAAAGTTATCAGTTCAACTGCATCCTATCAATCTCTTGATTGGTGCCAATGGAGCTGGTAAAAGTAACTTCTTATCTCTTTTCGAAATGTTAGGAAACATCTATGAGAAGAGATTAGGGGCGTATGTCGCTCAAGTTGGTGGAGTAGATAAATTACTCTATCAAGGCAGAAAAGTTACCGATCGTATAGCTGTAAACTTGCTAATAGCTAAGAGTGAATATGACTTGGTGTTATTGGAATCTGATGGTAAACTCATTGTAGAAAGAGAAGTTGTTGGTTGTTATGATGATGTTTGTCCTTTAGATTTAGTGAGGAAAAATGTTATAACGGAGTTTCAGAGCGAATCGAGTTTAAAAGACCATAAAGAGGAAGATTTATCTAATTATATCTCCCAAATCCGCAAGTTTCACTTCCACGATACAGGTCGCCGTTCTCCATTTACGGCAGATAGCCATATCGTGAACGATGCTTATCGTATGTATGAGCATGGTGAAAATTTGGCGGCTATCCTCTATCGTATTCAGCGAGAGAAGCCGATGGCTTATCGTCGCATTATCCGTGTCATTCAGAGTGTGGCTCCCTATTTCTCGGACTTTTATTTCCAGCCAACCGAAGCCGATATGGTGCGCTTGCAATGGCAGGATAAGTATAGCTCTATGATTTACGGACCGACCGACTTGTCGGATGGAACCATTCGCTTTATTGCCTTGACCGTGCTCTTTATGCAGCCATGGTTACCACGAGTTATCATCATTGATGAGCCGGAGCTTGGTTTGCATCCTGTGGCTATCGAAAAGCTTTCGGGTTTGATTAAGATGGCGGCACAAAAGGGTACGCAAGTTATCGTTGCAACTCAGAGTGCTGAACTAATCAGTAACTTTGAACCAGAGGATGTCTTGACTGTTAATCAGAACGAAAATGGTACAACCATCAATCGCCTGAATAGCGAAGAGTTGGCACATTGGCTTGAGGATTATACACTTGGTGATTTGTGGAAACAAAATATAATGAAAGGGGGGCAGCCACGATGAAACGACTAATCATAGTATGTGAGGGCCCTACGGAACAAGAGTTTTGTACAGAAGTGCTTGGGGTTGAGTTTGCTAAGCATGATATTTATGTGGAAGCTCCTGTCATCAAGCATTCGCATGGTGGTATCGTGCCTTGGGCTACCATCAAAAAGCAAATCTTGAATCATCTTCAAGAAGGTGATGTCTATGTCAGCATGTTGGTGGATTACTATGGCATCAAAGACCAGTTCGGGTTTCCTGGATGGGAAGAATCTAAGGAGATAGTGGATAAGACGGAGCGTATTCATTTCTTGATAGATAGAATGGCGAAGGATATTTCTGAGCAATATCGCTTTCGCTTCATTCCATACATACAACTTCATGAGTTTGAAGGATTGCTGTTTAGTGATGTGAGTGCATTCTTGAACAGTTTTGAGGAGAGTGAGTTTGATTATGCAGAGTTGCAGGCCACGGCAGAGGCTTTCCAATCGCCAGAGCTTATCAACAATAGTCCTGAGACAGCTCCGTCCAAACGATTGATAGCTGCTATTCCTGATTATAATAAGGTAGTTGTTGGCATTTGTGTTGCTATGGACATTGGTTTGGAGAAGATTCGGGAGAAATGCCCTTTGTTCAATGAATGGGTAGAGCGATTAATGAAGTGATACTTGATAAGTTTAACTTGGGCTATTAAGCAAGAATCCTGCTGGCATCACTGCCAGCAGGATTCACTTTCAAAAACCGAACCTAAAAGTCTACCTTGTAATTTCTATCTATGCAATATCTATTATTATCGAACCCGATATTCATAGTCACAATCTGCGTGCCAAAAAGATGGGGAATGTAATCCTTTATGTAACAATCACAATTTAATAATTCATTCCGAATGTCCAGAGAGGAATGATATTGCCGAAACCGGTTTCAATATCATCTTTTACGATATATCCCTCTTCTGCCTCGGTTATCTGCTTCTGACCTTTCTTCTTGCCACCTATCTCAAAGGTCTTGCCGTCTATCAGAAAATCAGAGATGGGAGAATTGTAAACGGTATGGTTCACTCTCATCTGATTAAAGAAAAAGGTCTCACGTTGATTTCCTATATCGGGAGTTTCAGATGTGAGGGCGAAAGAGAGGTTTGTATTGTCGAGATATACTTTTTCAACCTTTCCCAGACCTCTTACTCCCTTTGTTGAATCGTGGAGTTGGGCGATGAGACCTGCCTTTTCCATAAGTTCAAAGTAGTCGGGAAGCAAGCCGCGGTCTGCCTTGATGATTGTTGCGATGGTGCTCATGTTAGGCTTGAATGGCACACTGTCTGCTATCACCTGCATCAGTTCCTTCAATTTCCTCGATATGGTTACTGTGTAGTTGGCATATTGGGGAATGTCGGTTTCCAACGTCATGCTTACTACCTGGTTTAAGCGCATCTTATAGCCCTCGTCTTCATAAAAAGGATAGTACCCCTGGCGCAGATATTCGTTGAAGAGGGATAGGGGATGGTCTATCTCTATCGGCAACTCTACCTCATGATTAACGATTTGCTCCAATGTGTAGGCTGGTAGGTCGATTCCTAGTTTCATGCCAATATATTCTCTAAACGACAGACCTTGCATTTTATAGACGAGGACACGACGGCTTAAGTCGGCGGTTCCCTGATAGATGTCAAGCACTGATGATCCTGTAACCACTACTTGCAGGTCGGGCAGATTATCGTATATCATCTTCAGCTCCGTTGCCCATCCTTTATATTTATGTATTTCGTCGATAAAGAAATGCTTGCCGCCAAGTTGATTGAACTTCATTGCAGTTTCAAAGAGTGTATGATTGGCGAAATAGATGGATTCGGCACTCACATATAGGGTGTCCTTCAACTTGAGATTCTGCTTGATGTACTGCAAGAAGAGTGTGGTCTTACCCACGCCACGAGGTCCCACAAGGGCTGTCATCCGATTCTTCCATGGAATCTGATGATACATATATCTTACGTATCGGGTGTCTGTACGTTTGATGAGATTGTCGGATAATTGCTTCAATAATTCCATATTTCTTCTGTTATTAATTCATTTATTTGAATGCTTTTTAGCATTTTTGGTGCAAATATACGAAATTTGTGGTAAATTTCCTACAAAAATACGAGAAATTTGTGGTAAAAACACCACAAATTTCTCTATTTGGCTTATAGCAGCTCTCTTGCTATCCAGGCACAGGCTTCGGCATCTGCCAAGGCATTGTGGTGCTGGGTGAGGTTGTAACCGCAATAGGCGGCTACGGTCTGGAGCTGATGGTTGGGGAGGAGAGTGCCCAGCTTTCTTCGGGAGACACGGCAGGTGCAATGGAATTCGTAGCCGGGATATTCCATCTGATACATCTGGAATACGGCCTTGAGGCAGCCTTCGTCGAAGGGGGCATTGTGGGCAACCAGGGGCAGACCTTCTATCTTGGGCGCAATCTCTGCCCAGACTTTCGGGAAGACATCTGCATTCATCGTGTCTTCCAGGGTCAGGCCGTGAACTCGGGTGTTCCAATAAGAGTAATATTCCGGTTCGGGCTTGATGAGGCTGTAGTAGCTGTCTGTTATCTCGCCATCCCTCACTATCACGATGCCCACCGAGCAGACGCTTGTACGCTGCTGGTTGGCCGTTTCGAAATCTATCGCAGCAAAATCTTTCATTCCCTTATCCTCTTTTCCAACACCTTCTGCAGATTATCAGAAGGATTCATCCCCAGCTTCTTTCGGATATTGCCACGCTGGGTGGTGATATTGGATTCTGTCTTATTGAGCAGGATACCGATTTCACTCAACTTCTTATTCTGCAGGATGAGATAACAGATTTCCCTCTCAGATGAACTCAATTCCGGAAAAACACGCTCCAGATTCTGCTTGCTCAATTCCCGGGTCTGAATATACTGCAATACATTATCTATCACATTCTTCTGCGATGCCTCACCCAGCAAATCCAGCAAATGCTCGGTCTGCTTCACATCATGCCGCTCCTTGGCCAATGCCACGTATGCCTTAATCTGCTTCTTGTTGATTCTCAACGCCTGGAGCAGTTCCTCCTCTTCTCGCTGCAATATTTTATTGGCATTTACCAGATACTCGCCATTTCGGGCAATGCCCAGACTCAGCACACTGATAAACAGCAGTATCAACAGCATCATAAAGAAATAATTACGCAGCGATTCATTGCCCGTAACTATCACACAGACTAGATAAACTCCCAAGGCTATGCCTACCAGCCAGCGGGTAAGACGAGCCTGATAAGCTGCCAGCGAGAAAAACATGTTGCCGGCAAGAATGAGCATGTTGATGAGAATTACCATCGTATTATCTTTCAATGTAGGCACGAAGGCACTATACAGAATATCCATGCCTATGAAAACCTGAGTTGCTACTGCAAGGAAGGTTATCCCTTTCACCACCCCTATCTTACCCAAGAGATAGGCAGCGAACGAGGACACCACAACTACCAGAAAGACGATGTTAGATGCTGTAAAAAATGGATCGAAGGCTCCCGACAACCCCAGGATATTAGACAGGATGCCTAGATAAAGCATCACGGCAAAACATACCAGAAGCCACTGGCGCTGGCGATCGAGGTAATTGGATTCCCTCTTCAGCAAGGAGAATTCCAACCTGCGTAACTTGGTTCTTATTGAGTTCTTTGCTTTCATACTCCGTAGGGATATATTCATTATTGATAGATGAATTGCTTAGCATAACCTTGCATTGCTTTGCTTGGCATTGCTTTATTATTGTGCAAAGATAATAAAAATCTGTGATTTTGACGGTTTTTGAGGTTATTTTTTCCCGTTTTCCTAAAAAATCAGTATTTTTCAGGTTATTTTTTCCCATATCGAACCTTATTTTCCATTACTTTTGCATCGAAAAATAAAATGAATCATTCATCTTTTAAATATCACTAATTATGAAAAGAAACAATACTTTCAACAGCAAGCGCATTCAGTGGCTAATGTTTGCATGCTTAACTTTCTGCTTTACCTTCTTCATGGTTATGGTGTCTTCGTGCAGCGATGATGACCCTGAAGAAGTATACAACCAGGCTCACTATCAGGACGTACCGGCCAGTCTGCTGACCGATGCCAAGAAACTGGAGATGGTAAGGTCTATCCAGGACTTGAAAGACGGAAGATTCTTCTATCTTGACTATACGGAGGATTATAAACTCCCTACCATATCAGGATTCAATCTCACCGACAACACCCATCTGATTGGTGCCGTATTGAAAACCCTCTGCGACAAGACGCCATCCTGGCTCAAGGCAAGGGTTAAGCTGGATGCAGGCTGCAGTGCCTTTGCCGTGACGACACCCGATACGGGCGATTATCTGATGGGGCGCAACTTTGATTACTCCCATGATAACGAACCGATAGCAGCTGCCCTGGTTCGCACGGCACCCGAAGGCGGACTGAAATCCATCAGTATGGTGGATGCCTACTGGATAGGTTACCGACAGGATCTCTGGCATTACATCCTATATAACAAGGCTGAGTTTGAGAAGAATAAGACGCAAGACCTATCCTATATCATGGCATTCCCATATCTCCTGATGGACGGTATGAACGAGGCTGGCTTTGCCGTTTCCGTGCTCCATCTCGACGGCAAACCGACCCAGCAGGCTAGTACGGGAAAGAAATTGACTACAACCGTTGCCTTGCGCATGATGTTGGATCATGCCAGAACTGTGGATGAAGCTCTCAAGATTCTGGACGGATATGACCTCTGGATACCGGATAACGACGGCAACTATCATTTTTACATGGCAGATGCCACGGGCCGTTATGCCATCGTAGAATTCGTGTATGACAAGGATCATCAGAGCAAGATTTACATAGACGATGAATATACGGGTGAGGATGGCAAGACTTATTTTAAATATCCTGACATTTTACCAAACACCCGCGAGGTGATAGAAAAGCGCTATGCCAGCAACTTCTATGTATCTGAAACCATGGCATGTTCTGATAAAGGTCCGAAGCTCTCGAACCACGGCAAGACCCGCTATGACATGATGGAATTCGTCATCAAGCAGAACAACAATCAGTTGTCTGAGGAAGGAGCCATGAATCTGCTCAATGGCGTGAGTCAGGCAGAAACTCCGGGCAATCCTACGAGCCATACCCAGTGGTCGGTGGTGTATAATCTTTCTCAGCGCAAGGCTACGGTCTGTGTGAATCGAGACTATAAGAATAAATTTACGTTCAACTTAAAATAGGCAGAAAATCTTGATAAGGCTGCCAGTGAATTCTTTAATCATTTAATTCTTTAAAATATGAACTATAATATAAGAATGAAAATGAAGTTTTTTGTAAAGTCCGTGTTGTGTTTGGTAATGTTGACTTCGTTATGTTGCTCATGTTCTGATGATAGCGAATCTTGGGAAGAACTTGACGCACCAACAGGAGAAGTCCTGCCAAAGACCGATCAACTTTCCGTTAAGCTCAATTTGCCAACGGCAGTGTTGGGTAACAATTTTAAGGAAGCAGGTTCTGCTCTTGTAAACCGCCTGACAAAGAACGTGTCAATAAATGACAATAGCGTGAGGGTGGTGGTTCTCGACAACGAAACCGCCTTGACCATTGATGGCGATATGTTGGAGAAAGTGAAACAGGTTTATGACAAAGGAGGCGTAATAGCCATAACTGAACCGTCGAAGGCCACAATGGAAAGACTAAAAAAATATAAACTGGGAGATGCGCTTATGCACGACTATGACGACGATGATGGCAATGGGCACTTCAATGATATTTATGCTTTCAATAAGAAGGGAGGAGAAATGCATCTCGAAGATCTGAACGACTCAGATGAGGCTCAAATATCGTCAGTGGTAATCACAGAGGACGGTGATACCACAAGGACAGAGCTTGCAGAAGCCAATCTTTCCCAAGAGCACACGCCTTATACATATGGTTTATTTGCAGATGCCGTAGCCACATGGATAGAAAAACAAGCTGTTGTAAGCGAGCCCAATATCAACGGTGGCTCAAACGATATTCATTCCATGACAAAGGCGCAGACAATTACGTACATATATTACCCGACGTATCCAGGGCATGACAAGGCTAAAGGTCGCTCCGCATTGTACCAAGTGCTGGATTTAGTGCAGGAGGCTCAATATCCGAAAGCTATACAATGAATGTTTCTGATGTGACTATAACAAACAAATCCTTGGATGGTGGAAGTGGAAGAGCACGGTGGAATTATGATGTGGCGGATGCTCCGGTGACATCAAACGGGTTCAAGGCTAAGATGCATGAGGCTCCATTGGTGTCTCGTAACACAATCAACCTACACAACTGTTGGTATTGGACAGTGAAGAATCCTGCTGCATATTCTGGACAATTCAAGGTTAAAGCAGTCAACAGGGTATTTTTCGAATATTCTTGGTTGCGAAATAAGGTTTTCAGTTATTCTTGGTGTCACTATCTGAGAGGTATGCGATATACTCAGAATATCTGGCTGAAAGCACCCAACAGAACGAAGGAGGGTGTGTCATAAGTCTATGGCGCACCCTCTTTTATGTTATTTATTGCATAATCCTAGAAGTATCGTAGCCTATTCCAAAAAGGGAATCATATTATATCGTCTGCAAATTTTACTTTTTCCAATCTTCTCTATTATAAACAGGCAGGAAGTTCACAAAAGGGCATAGTTATCTCTGACGATAAAACAACCAAAATTGAGTTTTATCGTTTTATACCCAAATATTTCTTCAAATTGAATCCCATTCCGAACAATCCTAGATCCATATAAACCTTGTCCATTCCAAAATGCCTGAATCGCTTATAATGCATATCCGCCTTCATCTGCCCAAATACAGCTTCCGGCTCTATCGGTCGCTGGCTTCTGTGTTTCAAGCCCTCTTCAGACGTTAGTAGCAGGAAGGCTTCCTTTTTATATGCATTCAGTTTATGGTTGACATATATGGTTCTGTTGCCTTTGGATTTCTTGCAGAGACTTCCAAGCGGACATCCATCACATCGTTGTGCTCTATATAATGTAATGACAGACACATAGCCGGAGTCACTTTTCGTTTGCCGTTGTCCACAAGGTTCCATGTGTTGTCCCATGGGGCAGACATAATAGTCATCATCCTTGTTGTAGTAGAAGTTCGCTTGGTTGAAGGCATCCTCCTTGAAAGGCTTATGCTGTTCCTTGTGAAACCAGTTGTACTTTACATAACCCATCATCTCTTCCATCTCTAGGTACTCGTAGTTCTCCTCCGAGCCATACCCTGAGTCTGCGGTGACGCTCTTGGATTGCTTTCCATATCTTTTCTTGTACTTATCCAAAAAAGGCTTGAAGGTCAGGGTGTCTGTTGGATTGGGATAAAGGGCGAAATTCGTCCAATATTGATTCTCTGTCGCAATTTGAAGGTTATAGGCAGGCTTTGTCTGCCCATTGTTCATGGCATCTTCCTTGAGGCGCATGAAGGTCGCATCGGGATCAGTCTTGGAGTAACTGTTTCTCTCGCCCAGTATATCCAGTGATTTTTCATACTCGCACAGTTTGTCCGAGGCTTTGAACAAGTGATCTATCTGAGTATTTAGCTTTTGCTTCTCTCTTCCTGTAAGCTTTGCCTTAGGAAGGTTCTTCGCTTGCCTCTCACACAAACGTGCACTTCTCTTTACATTCTTGGCGGAAGTGGCTGGCTCGCAGTCTTCTTCCTTAATGTCACTCCCGCCATTCAGGCGAATTTGTTCTTTTATCTGAGCCAATGCAGCAGAGGTCTTTTCCAAGAGCTTAGCCCTGTTCTTTTCCACAGTCTTCTTCCATACAAACGTGTACTTGTTTGCTTTCGACTCTATCTTAGTACCATCAACATATTGTTCCTCCAGACTAATCACGCCCTTTTCAACCAATATGGAGACGACTGCATCAAAATAAAAGTCGATGCATTTAATCATATGATTGGATCTAAAGCGGTTGATTGTTGCGAAAGATAGTTGCTTACCTCCACAAATCCACATATAGCGAACATCGTATTTAAGTGCGTCCGCTATGCCAC
>ERZ773155.1108-NODE-1108-length-23202-cov-64.231304_pt1 | contig 23202 bp, 12 predicted proteins | sample MGYA00511262_ERZ773155 | MGnify/ENA primary metagenome ERZ773155 (study PRJEB29015, sample SAMEA2737828) | human gut metagenome | biome: human gut; feature: human-associated habitat; material: faeces | place: China | collected 2012 ... | reverse complement strand
ACATAAGAAAAACCAAAATCATTTTCTTGTCCATAAAGCAAATTCCAATAGCTTTTCTTCAAATAAATTGAATGCTGACTAAAAATCTCATGACATTTCACTTCAAAATAAATATTTGCCTTAGGGATATAAGCATCTAAATTAGCAGTTGCATTAACACCTTTTATTCGACAACTATGCTCAAAAATTATATCTTCACTATTGTTAAATTGCTTATATCCATCTCTTAAAGCCAAATAACAAAATCTTGAAGATGAAGCCACGCTTGCCATCTTTGGTGGCATATTTCTTTTCTCTTTCAATTCGCTTCCTTTACCATGATTATACTGATTATAAAATTTATTATATTTACCATTTTGCATTTTAGAAATAAATTTATTATAAGCTTCTTTATTATAGTAAACATCATAAGACTTATCTTCTATTTCATAACCAAAACAATCATTGCCAATTACATCAACCAAATTCTTTTTTATGAGATAATCAAATTCATTTTTGCTAATCACTACAAACACTCCAGCAAAGCATAACATTCATTTTTATAATTAGTATAGCAAAATTTAAATAAGTGTATTGTTTAACTCATTATAGATTTATATACTAAAACTATTTTACCATTTCAAAATTACTAATTAAAAGAAAAAACCCTAATACATAATTTGTATTAAGGCAAATAAAAAATATCTTATTCCGCCATTGGTTTAATTTTACTTTCTACATAATCAATCTCATCTTTACTAAATTTATATTTAGCATAAAGTTGTTGATCTATCTCAGCTATAGATTTTGACCAATCAATATCTGATTTATCACTAAAATCTTGTAATGGAACAAATTGATAAGTTTTTGCTGTAGCATGATGACTGGTTTTTGCTAAACTATGTAAAAATCTAGCAAATTTAGAACGTAGATACTTTGATAATGCTATACACTCATATTTATTAAGATTTAACTCTGCACCAGCTACTAAAAAAGTTTCCGTACATACAGAATTAGGTTCTCCTATAAAAGTATTTTGATTATCGTCATTTAATTCTGTTCCTATATTATTAACATACGGCATATAAACTTTCCACACACTTATCCAATCTTTATGATTTTTTACATCATCTTTCTTTATATAACCAATACTCTTTGCTTTTCCATAACATTCTATATTAGCTAATTCATTTTTATCAGATAAAAATAATTCACTTTCCGTAAAATTTCCATCTATTCCAAAAGGTTTACGTGATGAAATATAATTTGTCATGAAATCTATATTTTTTTCTTTCAATATTCTATCTAAAATAGCAATAGCGTGTGCATCTCTGATAAAAATATCAACCTCTTTTATTTTAAATTTTCTTTTTATATCAGATATTATTTTTTCATTTTGATGTGTAACTACTCTTATTAAATCAACCTCATTATTATAATTTTTATTCCAAAGAAAATAACATACACCACCCCTAATATTTGTATTAGAAAAAATATATTCAGGTGTTAAATAATCATGTATTAATTCCATATGTTTATCATTTAACATACTTTTTCTAAAATCATCTAATCCTTTTCCGCCTGTATACCAACGAGTTGGTATAATAAACGACATATATTTAGGTTCTACTTTTTTAGAGGATTCTATAAAATAATTATATATAGGCTTTGCACTAGCTTTAGCACCACCATCCATTATCATATAAGGTGGATTTCCTACAATTGCATCAAATTTCATTATTCCATTTCCTTCATTCAACCAAAAACTTACTCTTTGTATCCGTTTTATAAAACTCTCTGGTTTATCAGTCATACTTTTTAATAAATCATCAAAACAATGTGCATTTATTCCTATTTTACTATTTGAATCTATTTGTTTATACCCTAATAGTGTTCTATTTGTAATATATTTAGCCATTTTTGTTTTACAAATGACAAAAATATTATTTCTTATTGTTTCTATCCAAAGATTATTTTCATCTTCTGTGGATATTTCATTTTTTACAGCTTTTAATCGTTTTAATTTATATCTGTATATACTATATGTCATATATAATGGATATAAACCTGTTTTAGAATTAACTTCCAAAATATGTGTATCTTTTTTATCAAAAATATCTTTTGTTACTTGCCCTCTATTTACTAAACGAGGTTCACTTATTTCTTCTAAATGCTCTTCATCAAAAAAATCATATCCACCTAAACAATCAGACATATGCATATTTACAACTCTCCAAGGAGTTAATACTGTTTCTTTATCTGGATTTTTAAAATATGAAAATAATTTTGTTATCTCTTTTATTCTTTCTAAAATAGGTAAATCGTCTGCACTTTTTACAATATCTCTGATTTTCAAACCTGCTACAATAAATACTTCCTTATCATAGTATTTTATAAACTCCTTAAATAAATCTTTTGTTACTCCTTTTGGCATAAATTCTTGCCAAGAAACATCATCTACTAATTCAGTTAAATTTTCTATAGTAATATCTTCATTAAAAGCAATATTAGCACCATAAATTAATAATGGTATACGAATAGATATTGATCTTAAAATAGATTTAGCAATAGCTTTATTCTTTAATATTTCTTTACGTCTTTCTAAGTCTTCTTTTTCTTCTGGCGTAAGTTCTTTTTTATTTTTCTTTTGTTTCTTTTCTAAACGCTCTAATTCTTCATATTCTTCATCAGTTAAACCTTGTTTATTAATATCTATTTGTTTAGTTTTACCTAAAGATTTTGTCTGCTCAAGAATTTTCTGTAACCCTTTAAATTTTTCTACATCAACATTTTGAAGTTTTAATAACTCATCACTATACAAACTATCATCATCAAAACCGTTTTTTATAGCCTTTTCAGCATAAACACGTTTTACTCTTTGTAATAATCTACTTGTACTAAGCTTTTTCATTTTAGTACCTTCTAAAGAAATTACTGGACAATAATTTAAAAAAGCTCCTAAAATTTTCTGTTTTTCTTCACTATTTATTCTTCCTGGTTTTGTTGATATATTTACTGATTCAGCAATTACTTTTAAAGCTCTATCTGGTGCAAAATCAAATACATAACAATCTGTTTTTATTTTTCCATTCATATTGCACGGCGATTGTACACGAAATATAGTCTGTAAATAAGTTGAAGCTGATGTAGAATACGCTCCTGCTAACATCATAACCGCAGTCCATTCTCTTATAGTTACTCCTGTTGTTAATTTCCCACAAGATAAAGTAATTGTATATCCTTCTGTACCTGCTTCTTTAATTGCTGTCTTCACCAAATTTAAAGCATCTTTATTTTCTTCTTCACTATCTCCATCTCCAGCTACATTAACAATCTTAAAAGCTGTACTTCCAAATACTGGATGAGATTTCATTAATTCACTTAATGCTTTTGCTTCTTTTACTCCAGGTACCATCCATAAAGTATGCCTAAATAAATCACGATATTTTTCAGTAGCAAATGGATAGTTGTTTTGGCTATCTTTTTTAGTAATTAAATTTAAAAAACTTATTATATCATTTTCATGAACAAAATCGCCAATATTAGCATTTTTAGGCATTGGTTTTAAATCAATTTTTATATTTCCTGTCCATGTGCGAAAAAACTCTTTAAAATTAAATGCTTTATCTTCTACATATTTAGTCTTTAAAAGTTCGCCTAAATTATAAGTATAAATATGCATTTTAGGTAATTCTTCATATGGATTAGAATCACCAAAATGATTATTACTCCATTTTTCTTTACTGTCTTGTTCCATAATATAATCCCATGTATATACACATTTTTCATCATTATATTCATCAATAATATTAAATGGAGTTCCTGACAATGCTAAAAATTTTGTATTATGACTACTATTTGATTTTACCAATCTTTTTATAACTTCATCACCTAATGCTGTTGTAGTTCCCTCATGTGCCTCATCTACAATAACTAAATCCCATTCAGTATCAAAAACATCATCATTTTTATCATAAATTCCACCAACTGTTTTTGAATTTCTCAAATCTTGAATAGAAGCAAAGTATACAAATTTCTTTTTTGATACTATTAGTTCTTTAAGACTACTATCTTTTTTAGAACCATAAATAAAATTTTTTTCATTATAAAAAATCTTATTAAAATCTTCTTCCCAACCTTTATCAACTACAGGTCTATGTGTAATAATTATAGTTTTATTAAATTTACATTGTCTTATAACTTCTAATGCTGATACTGTTTTACCAAAACGCATTTTAGCATTCCATAGCATTTTACTAAATTCTTTTTTCTTAGTACTGGTAAATAATTTTACTGTTTTATCTATTGCTTCTTCTTGTTCTGGTCTAAAAATAATAGGTGTATGTACCTTTATATCTTTCTTTAATAAATTTTTTTCATTATTTATGACAGCTTCAATTGCTTTTTTAGCTGTTTCTAAATCCACTCTAAACCATTCTCTACTTTTAGCTAATTTTTCTGGTTTGATATTTGAAGCTTTCAATACATTATGTACTTCATAATCTCTAAATGCCACTAATTTATCTTTTTTATCTATCTTGTCCTTTTCTTTTTTTACTGCTAATTGGGTATATAATAATTTATAATCTATACCCGCCGTATTTGTATATGTTTCTATTCTTTTTTTTGCTGATTTATTTAATAAAGAACAATTTGGTATTAATTTTTCTATTGGCTGATCTGTTTTTAACGTTGCATCACCTATTTTTAAAAGACCTTCATGTGCTTCATCATTTATTGCTAAAATATATATTAATTTATAACTAAATACATTTTCAAAGCTAATATTTTCCAAACTAATCATTCCCTCATTAAATTTTTAAATAATAATATTTTTCTAGCTCTCCAATCTTTGATTTTACATGGTAATGATATAGTATTTTCCATAGTATCAAATGATTCAAATAAATTTCCTTGTTGATATAATCTACTATGCAAAGGTACAGTATTTGTTATTCCATCCATTTGCCATATATTCCAAGAAATTATAGTTGCTATAGTTTCTAACCATTTTAAAGAAATATCTTCTTTAAATCTCATTCTATAATTATCTATAAATGTATATAAAAGGTTTTCACGTGCTAATAATAAATTATCTCCTTGATATTCATATCCATATATACTTTGAAAAGCACGTACTACCCATTCAAACCATTTATCATCAGATACATTTTCATTTACAATTCTAAGCTTTCTATCTAATAAACCTATACGATCTTTTACTTCTATATAGTCTCCTGTTACAGTATCATATCTACTTACTAGATAAGGAGCTTCTCCACATGTAATTTCCATTCTTTTAGCATCAACATATTTATTCCATGAGAACTTTTCATTATCAGGAAATAAAATTTTTTTATCATTAGTTATCCAATTATTTTTTTGAGAAATATTAAATACATTTTTCCTACCAAACCATTGTTCATCAATTAAATTATTTTGTTCATTGCAGATCCAAGATGGAGTAAATACTTCTGCTCTATTTTTAGTCCTTAAATTTTGTTCATTTTTTTCCTTAGTAATTCTTGGTTGAATAACAGTTCCATATATTCCTGTAATTTCTTCTATAGTAATTTGTTCCGAAGATAAAAAACCATTACCTAATTCAATATAATCATCTGTTGCCCAAATAATATTTTTATTTGTAGTTCTATCCTTCAATAAAATTTTTAATAAATTAACATCTATACATATAATATCTTCTTCTAAGATATCTATTGATACATACTTTTCCAATTTTTTCTTCCTTTTAATATATTATATTAAAAAATATTATATCACATACATTAGTATATATTTCTTTGTTATTAAATAAAAATAAAGGTATAGCAATTTATGCTATACCTTTATTTTTCCATATTATATCTTCTTCTATAATACTCTATCGTTCTATACTCTAAAATATCTCTCATATTATCTACAAAAACTTTATTTTTTATAACCTCTTTTAGATTTTCATTTAAAGCTAATGCAAAACCTTCTTTTTATTTTCATAATAATTTATAGTCTTATTCAACATAAAATAAACCCTTCTCAAATATATCAATATATTATTTTATAATACACTATCTATTTAACAAAAAAGGATATGGCATTATACCATATCCTTTACTTTTTTATAAAAACCGTTCTAGATTATTTTAAATAAAATTTTATATATTTTTCATAAATATCTTTTACGACATCTTCTGACGACATATTTTTTTCTACATCATTCATAGAAAGCTCACTTTTTAAAAATAGTTTGTTATTTACATTTTTTACAGTATACATTCCATTCCATGAATTATTTCCACTAATAAAGTCAACATTATCTGATATACCAATAGACATATTTTCAAGAAATCTAGACAAAAATATTTTTATACTTTTTATCAATTTCCCGTTTTTATAAAATTGATAAATATATGTTTCTGAATCTTTTTCCATCTTATTTACGTTAATATTACATTTCGCTTCAAGACTTTCACACAATTCAAACATAAGTTTATTAATTATTTTAAAACAATCTAATATAAATTTATCCATTTCCCAATCTGTAATTTCAATATCTTCTTTTTCTAAAGAAATTCCTATTCTTTTAAATATATCGTCATTATTTTCACGCTTTACAGCTATAAAATTTTTTTCTCTCAATTTATTTTCAATTGCAACACAAACATCACTTATTTCAGGGTTATTTATACTCGTTATCAAATCCAAAAATTCCGCAATATTTGCAGCAATATTTTGTATATGTTTTAAATCACTACCTAAATTCCCTATATTTTGATAATTTATTTCACTTAAATTTTCATCTAATTTATTAAATTCATCTTGCCAATATTTTACATATTTAGTTCTGACTATCGGATCATAAATCTTTTTATCAATAACAACTGGAAAAATTTTTTCTTTATATTTTCTATCACGCATTACTTCTAATACTTCATACATACAATTAGATGACTTTAAATATGCATCTGATATTAATAAAATTGTATAATCCATTTCAGGAATTGACTGCATATATTCTCTTATACTACTCCATTTTTTAATATCAATTTTATCTTGATGTATATTAATATCAGTATTTTTTTCAAAAAAATTTTTTATATTATCTGCAATATCACTATCACACCAATTATATGATAAAAAAATTTCAAATTTTTTCATTTTAAAATACCTCACAAAAAATATATTATTACGATTTATATTATAACATATATGAAAAATATTAAAATTTTATAAACCAAAATTATTATGCCGTTATCGGCAAGTTATTAACCCAAAATATCAATTATTTTTCAATTTTATTTTGCCGATAAAAATAAAAAACAATTTTAAACTACTATCAATAATTATATTATCAATCAAGCTTTAACATACGATAGCCAATCCCTATATGTGTTTGAATATATTCTGGATTAGCTGTATCTATTTCTATTTTCTTACGCAATGTAGCCATAAACACACGCAAAGAAGCCACATTATTATCCCAAGCATTACCCCATACTTCTCGTGTTATATAAGTATGCGTCAATACTTTGCCTATATTTTTAGCTAATAAACATAATAATTTATATTCAATCGGTGTTAGATGTAATTCTTTACCTCTACAATATGCACAACCAGATACATAATTTATCCTGCGAATAGTAACTCTAAGTCTAGCTAAAAATTCTTCTACAGAAAAAGGCTTTGTTATATAATCGTCTGCCCCAGCATCTAAAGCTTCAATTTTATCTCTATCTTCACATCTAGCACTAATTACAATAATTGGCATATTTGACCACGAACGAACTTTTGTTATAATTTCTACCCCATCCATATCAGGAAGTCCCAAATCCAATAGCATAATATCTGGTTGATTTGATACTGCTTCTAATAAAGCCTGTGAACCTGTAGTTGCTACGTGAAATTTATAATTTTGCATTTTTAATGTAGTAGATATTAAATTCCTAACTGCTGCATCATCTTCAACAATTAATATCATTGGCTTATTCATTAAAATTAATCTCCTCTTTTGGTAACGTAAATATAAAAACTGTTCCTTGTGGTTTATTATCTCTTACTTTTATCTCTCCACCATGTGCCATAATAATAGATTTACACAAACTAAGACCTATACCAATTCCTCTTCTACTATCAGCTACAGTAGAATTTGCTGTATAAAACATTTCAAAAAGCTTATCTTTTGCTTCATCACTAATGCCTTGACCATTATCTGCAATAGAAACTTCAATTTTATCACTTTTTATTTTTGTACTAATAGTAATAGTTGAACCTTTTGGGGTATATTTTATGGCATTATCTATTATATTTATAAATACTTGTACTAATAAACGTGCATCAACTTTTACCATCATTATATCTTTTGTTTCTTCAAAAACTATATGATGATTTTTTCCTCGACGATATAAATGCTTTAAAGCTTCATTTATAATATCGTCTAATAACTCAGTTTGTAAATTAATCTTCATCGTCTTATTTTCTATACGCGTAATAAATAAAATATTTTCTACTAAATTAATCAACCACATTGAATCATCATAAATATTATTATATAATTCCTGTCGTTTAACATCATCTATTTTAGAGCTATTACTCAATAAAAAGTCAGCATTACCAGAAATACTTGTAAGTGGTGTTCTTAAATCATGCGAAATTGAACGCAACAAATTTGACCTAAGCTGTTCATTTTTTGCTTGTAAATAAATTTCTTGACGCTTTTTACTATATATTTCTTTTTCTAAAGCTAATGCACATTCACCTAAAATAGATAAGACCAAATTATTTTCAAATACATCTAAATCTTCATTATTAATAGCTATACCTACAACACCATATACATTATCTTTAGAACGAATTGCCAAATACTGACATTTAGCATTATTTAATGTACCTGTTTTTACACCTGCTCGTTTATTATTTTTATAAACCCATTGTGCTACAGCTCTTTCATTACTATTTATCAATTGTTCTGTATGAACATCATTTTTTACATTATAAACAACAGGTGGCAATAAACCTTTTTTATCCGCACTATAATACACTATTGTTTTGTTTAACAATTTTAAAAGTTGATGAGATGTAACTGTTGCTATAGCTGCATCACTGCCTGCTTGTTGCAATAATTGATTTGTCTCTAACAATATTTTAGTTCGATAAGCTAATTTAGCAGACTGTATAGCTTGTTTTTTTATTTTATTAGTGAGACCACCTGTAACAAAAGCTGATACAAACATTACAGAGAACGTAATAATATATACTGGGTCATATGCCGTAAAAGTATATCTAGGTTCAATAAATAAAAAATCAAATGCTAATACATTCAAAACGGATAATACTACACTATATAATCTCTTAGATGTTTTTAAGGCAGCAATTAATACACCTAAGATATATACTGTCATGATATTAGCTTCGCCTAAATTCATCGAATAAAATAACATACCAATCATACTAGTTATTATTAAAATAACTAATATAGTTATAATATCTGATGTATTACATATCTCTCTTTCATTTACTGATTTCTTCCAAAAATTTTTATAAAATAAAGCTTTATTATCTGGAATTACATGTATATCTAAATTCGGTAATTGTTCAATTAATTTATCGGTAAAAGATTTACGCATTAAACGCATAAATCCATTTCTAGCAGTACTTCTTCCTATGACTAATTTTGATACACCAGCAAGTCTTGCAAATTCTGCTATTTGAAACGGTATATCTTCTCCTACTACCATTTCAATTTTTGCTCCTAATTGCTCTGCTAAGTGAATATTTTCCTTCAATCTTTTTTTATTTTCTAATGAAGTTTTTTCAAAACTTGATGTCTGCACAAATAAAGCTGTAAATTGAGCTTTAAAAGCATTTGCCATTCTTGCCGCTGTACGAATAATCTTAGAATTTGATGGCGATGATGATAAACATACTAAAATATGTTCATTCGTATAATAATCTTTATTATTTTCATTTTTAACCTTTAAAGATATTTTATTTACTCTATCAGCCATGCGACGAAGTGCAATTTCTCTAAGCGCTGTTAAATTTTCAACAGTAAAAAAATTCCCCAATGCCCTATCAGCTTGTTCTTTTTGGTAAATTTTTCCTTCTGATAAACGTGTTACTAAATCCGATGGTTCTATATCTACTAATTCCACTTGCTCAGCTTCATCAAAAATTCTATCTGGTATACGTTCTCTCACAATTATTTTGGTAATTGAAGCCACAATATCATTTAAACTTTCTATATGTTGTACATTAATTGTTGTATATACATCAATACCTGCTTTCAATAATTCTTCAATATCCTGATAACGTTTTATATGACGACAACCATCTGCATTTGTATGTGCTAATTCATCAACTAAAATTAATTGTGGATTTCTTTTTATAGCTGCATCCAAATTAAATTCATTCAAAGCTATATCTTTGTGATTAATTACCAGTGGTGGAATTACCTCTAAGCCTTTCACTAAAGCTGCAGTTGCTGGTCTTGCATGAGGTTCTATATATCCTGCTACTACATCTATTCCCTGTTTTTTTGCTTCATGAGCAGCTTCTAACATAGCATAAGTTTTACCAACACCTGCTGCATAGCCAAAAAATATTTTTAATTTTCCTCGTTTTGACTCATGTTCTTCTATATGAATTTGTTCCAAAATTTCCTCTGGAGACTTTCTTACAACTGGCATATAAATCCCTCCCAAATTCCTAAATTCTATATGTATACTAAACCAATATACCTCCACACCAAAATATATTTAATATATATTTGACGTGGAGGTTATCAATTTAAAAATATTAAATTATTTTATCTAACATTAGATTAACTTTTAAAACATTTACAGTTTCTTCACCAAAAAATCCTAATACTTTATGATTAGTACATTTTTCAATAATATCATTTACTTCTTCTTTACTCATATTATTTTCACGAGCTAATCTATCCACTTGGTATTTAGCTGCAACTACAGATATATCTGGATCTAAACCGCTACCAGAATTAGTAACCAAATCTACAGGAATAGGCTCATTACCTTTTTCTGGATTAGCTTTTCTGATTTTTTCTACACGCTGTGCTATTAATTTTTCATAATCTTCACTTGCAGGACTTAAATTTGATGGAGCTGCATATGCTAACTGATTTCCCTCAGTATCTTTATAAGTACTAACATCAATTTTTGTTATACGACCCCACATATATCTATCACTTGTATATTGTTGGCCTAATAATTCACTACCATATTTTACACCATTTACTTCAATAATTTTACCGTTTGCAGAATTTGGGAATAATACTTGACAAATGCCTGTCATTACCATCGTATAAATAAATCCACAAAAAACAGTAAAAGTAATTACTGATAGCAATGCTTTTTTGAAATTATCCATTACAAACTCACCTTTCTTAAGCTAGGCCCAGACCAACTAATATAACATCAATAATTTTTATACATACAAATGGTACTATAATACCACCTAAACCATAAATCAAAAGATTTCTCTTTAATAATTCTCCTGCTGGAACTTCACGATATTTTACACCTTTTAAAGCCAAAGGAATTAATGCCACAATAATAAGTGCATTATAAATTATCGCTGATAAAACTGCAGATTGAGGACTATGCAAATTCATAATATTCAAAGCTGATAATCCAGGATATAAAGATAAAAATAATGATGGTATTATCGCAAAATATTTTGCTAAATCATTAGCAATACTAAATGTAGTTAAACTACCACGAGTCATTAATAATTGTTTACCAATGCGAACTACTTCAATTAATTTTGTAGGTGAAGAGTCTAAATCTACCATGTTACCAGCTTCTTTAGCAGCCTGAGTACCTGTATTCATTGCTACTGCTACATCAGCTTGAGCTAATGCTGGAGCATCATTTGTACCATCACCAGTCATTGCTACTAAATGACCTTTAGCTTGGAAATCACGTATCATGGCTAATTTACCTTCTGGTGTAGCTTCTGCTAAGAAGTCATCAACACCTGCTTCAGCTGCAATAGCAGCTGCTGTCAATGGGTTATCTCCTGTAATCATAATAGTCTTAATACCCATTTTACGAAGGTCAGCAAATTTTTCAGCTACACCATCTTTTACAATATCTTTTAAATTAATAACACCTAGTATTTTATAATCTTGAGCTACAACTAATGGTGTACCACCTATTTGAGCTACACGTTTCACAGCTTCTTCACATTGAGCAGAATAAGTACCACCATTTTCTATTACATAAGATTTTACTGCATCAGCAGCACCTTTTCTAATTTCATGACCATCATAATTTACACCACTCATTCTAGTTTTAGCAGTGAACGGTATAAATTCCATGTGATTTTCCTCAATATTTCTGCCACGAATGCCAAATTTTTCTTTAGCTAAAATTACAATACTACGACCTTCTGGAGTTTCATCAGCTAAAGAAGATAGCTGAGCAGCATTTGCCAAAGTTTTTTCATCAATTCCATCTACAGGAATAAATTCAGAAGCTTGACGATTACCCAATGTAATTGTCCCTGTTTTATCAAGCATTAAAATATCAACATCACCAGCAGCTTCAATAGCACGACCACTCATTGCTAATACATTAGCTTGATTTAACCTACTCATACCAGCAATACCGATAGCTGAAAGCAAAGCACCAATTGTAGTAGGTGCTAAACATACAAGCAAAGCGACTAAAGTTGTTATTGAAGAAGGATTTTCCATACCTGCTTGTTTTGCAGAAAAATCAGAGTAAGTATATAAAGACATTGTTACTAAAATGAAAATAATAGAAAGAGCTATTAAGAAAATCTGCAAAGCCATTTCATTTGGAGTTTTCTTTCTCGCAGCGCCTTCAACCATAGAAATCATTTTGTCCAAGAAAGATTCGCCACTATCACAAGTAACACGAACTACAAGCCAATCAGAAGTAACAGTTGTACCACCTGTTACAGCACTACGGTCGCCACCACTTTCTCTAATAACTGGAGCAGATTCACCTGTTATTGCTGATTCATCAACAGATGCTGCCCCTTCAATTACTTCACCATCAGCAGGAATTTGTTGACCTGCTTTAACAATAACAATGTCTCCTTTTTTTAATGAAGAAGATACTACTACCTCATAATTTTCTTTATTATTTGCATCATGAAGTTTATACGCTTCTACATCTTTTTTAGCTGCACGAAGTGCATCAGCTTGTGCCTTACCCCTGCCTTCAGCAATAGCTTCAGCAAAATTAGCAAAAATACAAGTTAACCATAAAATTATAGCAATTGCTAAAGTATAACCAGATGAAACATCTTGTACACCACTAAGTGATGCTACCCAAAGTAAAGAAGTCAAAATTGCTGAAATATATACTAATAACATTACAGGGTTTTCAGCTTGCACTTTTGGACTTAATTTTATAAATGAATCTTTAATAGCTCTTACAAGCATTTGATTATCACTGAGAGCTGATTTAGTTTTTATCATTATTTTTAGCACTCCCCTTATGAAATCATGCTGAAATATTCAGCAATAGGTCCCAAAGATAACGCTGGAAAAAAGTTTAGCGCACCTACTAAAATTACAATAAATATCAACAAGAACACAAACATTGCATTACTTGTAGATAAAGTACCTGCGGTAACTGCCACTTTTTTCTTCTGTACTAAACTACCTGCTATAGCTAAAATACCAACAATAGGTAATAAACGTGCAAAAATCATAGTTAAACCAATACTAGTATTTAAAAATGGTGTATTCGCATTAAAGCCAGCAAATGCAGAACCATTATTGCCACCAGCAGAAGAATAAGCATATAACATTTCAGAAAAACCATGGGCTCCTACATTATTTAAACTGTCTGCTACACTAGGCACTATAGCTGCAATGCCACTTGCTACTAAAATACCAATTGGTGTTGCCAAACATACAAGTACAGCCCATTTCATTTCAAATGGTTCTATTTTTTTACAGAGATATTCTGGTGTACGACCAACCATTAGTCCAGCAATGAATACTGTTAATATGGCAAACGCTAACATACCATATAAACCACAACCAACACCGCCAAAAATAACTTCTCCTAATTGCATTTGAAGCATTGTAACTAAACCGCCAAGAGGTGTATAGCTATCATGCATAGAGTTTACTGAACCATTTGATGCAGCTGTTGTATAAGCTGCCCAAGTAGAAGATTGAACTATACCAAAACGAGCTTCTTTACCTTCCATATTTCCTCCAGCTTGATAATCCGTACTAACAATATCTACAGCACCATTTTGAGCAAGCTGTGGAGTACCATTCTGTTCATTTATTGCTATAATTGATAAAAATGCTATCAACATAATATACATAGCTGCAAAAATAGCAATGCCTTGTTTTTTATCTCTTATATTACGACCAAATGTAAAACATAATCCTGCTGGAATTAATAATAAAGCAGTACATTCAATCATATTTGTAAGTGAGTTAGGGTTTTCTAATGGATGCGCGGAATTTACACCGAAGAATCCACCACCATTTGTACCTAATTGTTTAATAGCAATCTGGCTTGCACCAGGTCCCATTGGCACGAATTGTTTTGTAACAATTGTCGCACCTTCTACTTTTTCGCCATCAACAAATACTATGTTATTATCTTTATCAATAGTAGCATTTTCAATGATATTACCTTCACTATCTACAGCAATAGGTTCAACTAATTGTACAGCTTGTCCTGGAGATAAATTCTGTACTACACCTTGAGAAGCTAAGGCCATAGTAACTACCACACTTAATGGTAATAAAATATAAATTGTAGAACGCGTTAAATCCACCCAAAAGTTACCAATAGTATGTGATTTTGCTCTAACAAATGCACGAATTAAAGCAAATAAAACAGCTATACCAGTCGCGGCTGAAACAAAGTTTTGCGTAGTAAGTCCCATAAATTGAGAAAAATAACTCAATTGTGCTTCACCACTATATGATTGCCAGTTTGTATTTGTAGCGAAACTTGCTGCTGTATTAAAAGATAAGTGCCAACTCATAGGGTCAATATTTTGCGGATTGAAGGGCAATTTATCCTGGAAACATTGAAAAATATATAAAAATCCTAAGCCAATAAAGAAAAACCATATTACAGATGATAAATAAGTTTTCCAAGTCATTTCTTCATCTTTTTTTACACCAATAATTTTATAAATAAGATTTTCAATTGGTAATAATATTTTTGACAAAAATACATGTTCACCATTCATAACTTTTGCCATATAACTACCTAATGGAATAGAAAGAACAACCAGTACAACTAAAAATACAAGATATTGTATGATGATATCTGCACTCATTATTGTTCATCTCCCTTCATAAGTATGTAAAAATAATAGATAAGCAACAATATAGCGACTACGCCACTTATCCAAATCCAAATTTCCATTTTTATTCCTCCTTGCATTTTTATATCTTACTATAGGAAAAATAAAAATAGTGTTATGAAATATAGCTACTATATTAAGATTGTATTAAGATAAAAAAACTGCACTTTAAAGGCTTTTTACCTTTAAAGTGCAGTTTTAAATAAAAATTATTTTTTTAGAATTTAAATGTTACATTCGCAAGCCATTTATTAGCTGTTGTGGAATCACTATCTTGATATTCATAGCTGATACCATAAGCAATTTTATCACTTTCTGCTTCAACACCTAATTTATCTAGTAATTATCTTTAAATTGCCAATAAAAAAATAGTAGATACATTTGTACTTGCTATTTTTATTTAGACTATATTTAAATATTTTCCAAGTTTTTCTGTTTAGTTTCTACACCTAAAGCAAATACTGCTACAGCAATAATGATAAATACACTAGCAAACATATAGAAAACAGTATGCATATCTCTTCCAGCTTCTATCATCATACCTACAACAAGTGGAGCAGCCATACCACCGATACGACCGACACCTGCTGCCCAACCACTGCCCATAGCACGGATAGCTGTCGGATAAAGTTCTGGTGTATAAGTATAAACAACACCCCATGCACCAAGATTGAAGAAGGACATCACACAGCCCCAGAAGATAATCAATTCTGCACTTTGAGCTTGTCCGAAGAAATAACTTGCTACACCACTCATACATAAGAATAAAGATAATGTATATTTTCTGCCTAATTTATCCACCAGCCATGCTGCACAGAAATATCCAGGAAGCTGAGCAAAGGTAATTAAAAGCACATATTCAAAAGTTTTTACAAAGGCAAAACCTTGCTGATAAACGATAGCAGGAAGCCATGTAAAAATTCCATAATAACTATAAACGATACCAAACCATACAATCCAAAGCATGATTGTTCTTGCTAAATATTTACCAGACCATAAATCTTTTAATTTTGGTTTTTCTGTAGGTGTATCATCAGTTGTTACTTTTAAATCGCCTTTATATTTAACACCAAGACGCATTTCCAAATCATCTACGATTTTTTGAGCTTCTTCTACTTTGCCTTTAGATAATAAATATCTTACAGATTCAGGCATATGCAAACGAATGAAAAATACATAGATAGCAGGTAAAGCACCAATGATAAAAGCATAATGCCAACCATAAACAGGAATGAATAAGTAAGCGATACAAGCAGCTGCTATCCAGCCTACACCCCAAAAACTTTCTAATAAGACGATAAATCTACCACGTAAATTAGTTGGTGCATATTCAGACATAAGTGTCGCCGCTACTGGAAGTTCACCGCCTAGACCAAAACCAACGAAGAAGCGGAAAATCAACAAGGATTCATAACTCCATGAAACTGCACAAAGTCCTGTGGCTATACTGTACAAAATTACTGTTGCAGAAAATACAGCTTTACGACCGAATTTATCAGCGATAGAGCCTGCGATTACTGCCCCTATTGCCATACCAACAAGACCGATAGAGCCGATAGCCCCCATCTGCCCAGCAGATAAACCCCATTCTTTACCAAGTACAGGTAATACGAAAGCGATAAGCCCTGTATCCATTGCATCAAATAACCAACCAAGACCTGTGATAACTAATAATTTATAATGGAAACTACCTACTGGTAAAGCTTCCAATCTTTGTAATAACATTATTTACACTCCTTAATTTATAATCAAATTCTATGCAAATGTTTTAACGATAAATCTAAAATTGGTGCTGAATGAGTCAATGCACCACTAGAAATGAAGTCTACACCGATTTTAGCTAATGCTTGTATATTTTCTTTAGTTACATTTCCAGAACATTCAGTTTGAGCTTTTCCGTCTATGAGTTTTATGGCTTCTTCCATCATATCTATGCTCATATTGTCAAGCATGATGATATCTGCTCTGGCTTCTAGAGCTTCTTTTACCATATCTAAATTTTCTGTTTCAACTTCTATTTTGCGTACAAATGGAGCATATGCTCTAGCTAATTCTATAGCTTTTTTTACACTGCCAGCAGCTCCAATATGATTATCTTTTAATAAGATACCATCAGATAAATTATAACGATGATTATTTCCTCCACCTACTGTAACAGCATATTTTTCAAAAATACGCATATTCGGTGTAGTTTTTCTCGTATCTAATAATTTTGTTTTACTGCCTGCTAATAAATTTACTACTTGATTTGTATATGTGGCAATTCCACTCATTCTCTGCAAATAGTTTAATGCCACGCGTTCTCCTGACAATAATACTCTGATATCGCCTTTTACTTTGGCAAGTAAATCGCCTTTGTTTACTTTATCGCCATCTTTAGCCATAAATGTGATTTTGATATCTTTATCTAATAATTCAAAGGTTCTAGCAAATACAGCCAAGCCTGCTATTACACCTTCACCTTTGCAGATTAAATCCACTTCGCCCAAAACTTTTTCCGACATAATGGCATTAGTTGTTACATCCTCGCTAGTAATATCTTCTTGCAACGCCATCAAGATCAATTTATCTGCATTCATTTTCATTGTTATTTCATTCATCTTGCACTTCTCACTTTATCCATTTCATTGAAAATAGCTTGTTTATATTCTTGAGCTAAGATTGTTTTTTCTCTATCTATATTTTGTTGTACATTATTTGCTAATTGAGCAAAATCTATATCGTATTTTTTATGTTGTAATTTTTCATCATCATGGATTTTGTTAACTGCTCTTTTGGCGAAGACCAATCCTTCTAATAATGAATTACTAGCTAATCTATTTGCTCCATGAACTCCATTACAACTTGTTTCACCAACGGCATATAAATTATTCATTGTAGTTTTGCTGTATTTATCTACATGGATACCACCCATATAATAATGCTGTGCTGGTACAATCGGTATCCATTGTTTAGTTACATCAAAACCTTCTTCAAGACATTTTTCATAGATATGAGGAAAATGATTTAAAATCACATCTTTACCAAGAACTGTCATATCTAACCAAACATAAGGTGTTTTATCCTTTGCCATTTGTTTTTTGATTTCAGCTGTCATCAAATCTCTAGGCAAAACTTCATTTGCAAAACGTTTTCCATCTTTGCCATATAATTTTGCTCCTTCACCTCTTACCGATTCAGATATCAAAAAGCTTCTACCTGGCTTATTTGTATATAATGAAGTTGGATGAATTTGCACATAATCTGGATTTTCAAGTTTTATATTATGGCGAAGTGCTATCGCTATGGCATCACCTGTCAAATGAGGATAATTTGTGGAATGTTCATATAATCCACCTATACCTCCACTAGCTAAAATTGTATTATCTGCTTCAATGGTCAAATACTCATCATTTTTATCCTTAGCTAAAATACCAAAACAAGTATTATCCTGTTCTATTAAATCTAACATAGTGACATATTCTAAAATATGTACATTAGGTAATTTCTGTACTGCTTTTAATAAATTCCTAGTGATTTCTTTACCTGTAATATCTTCATGAAATAAAATTCTAGCTTTAGAATGACAACCTTCTCTTGTATAATTTAATTCACCATTTTCTTGTTTAGCAAAATCTACACCATAGCCAATCAATTCATTTATGACTTCACGAGAAGAACGTATCATTATATCTACAGACTCTCTTCTATTTTCATAATGACCAGCTTTCAATGTATCTTCCATGAAGCTATTATAATCATTTTCATCCCTTAAGACACAAATACCACCTTGTGCTAAGAAAGAATCACTATTTTCTACAGCATCTTTTGTTATCATCAATATATTTTTATCACTAGGACAATGTAGTGCTGCAAATAAGCCACTAGCACCAGTACCTACAATCAATATATCTGTTTTATAATTTTGCATATTTACACCTTCATTATTTTGCTAATTCTAACATTTTTTCAAGTGGTTTCATCGCTTTGATACTTAACTCTTCATCAACTTCTACCACATATCTTTCATTCACTAAGCTATCTTTAACTTTCGTTAAAGTAACTTTTTTCATGTCATCACAATATTGTCTAGGTATTGCTGGCAAAAATAACTTATCTGGATTTTTTTGTTTCAATTCATACATAACACCATTTTCTGTACCAATGATGAACTCTTTTGCCTCAGAATTAGTGGCAAACTTTATAATTTCTGATGTACTGCCTACAAAATCAGCTAAATTCGTTACTTCTTCACTACACTCTGGATGAACTAAAAATAACGCATTTGGATGTGCTCTTTTCGTTTCAATCACTAAATTTACACTTATTTTTCTATGTATTGGACAATAACCATCATTGCAGATAATATTCTTTTCAGGAACTTTGCTCGCTACATATGCTCCTAAGTTACCATCTGGAATGAAGAAAATATTTTTATTTGATAATTTTTTCACAATCTCAACTGCGTTAGAAGAAGTTACACAAACATCAGAGACTGCTTTTAATTCAGCTGTAGAATTTATATAACAAACTACTGCTAAATCTTCGATTTGTTCACGCATTTTTTTTACTTTAGCAACACTTGCCATATGTGCCATTGCACAATCTGCATATCTATCTGGCAATAATACTTTCTTTTTAGGATTTAAAATTTTTGCACTTTCACCCATGAAAGATACTCCTGCAAATACGATTAAATCAGCATCAATATTTTTAGCAATTTTACTTAAATAAAAAGAATCTCCTATATAATCTGCAACTTCTTGAACATCATCAGGAACATAATAATGTGCCAAAATAACAGCATTTTTTTCTTTTTTTAATTGCTCTACTTCTTCTTTTAAAGACAACATCAAGATTTCTCCTTCACGGAATATTTTTTGATATTATACATCAAATATTAACAGCTGACAAGACAGTAATATATACAAATATTTTTCACTTGTCAATAAGAAGTCGTTTTTACTGCTAAACGAAGCAGTGATTTTACTCGATTATGATATAATTAAGCCAATATATTTTTGATAAATTTGTGAGGTAATCTTATGTTAGAATTCATCATTGGCAGAGCAGGAAGTGGTAAAACCACAGCTTGTTTAAATGCCATTAAAGAAAAATTAATCCATTCACCGACAGGGAAACCTCTAGTTATATTATTGCCTGACCATATGACTTTTGCGATTGAACGTCAATTAGCTTTGGAGTTAAAAGATTATGGCGGTTTTACTAGAGCTTATGTCTTGGGCATGAGCAGACTTGCCTATCAAGTATTAATGCGTTGCGGTGGTATACTCCATCCACATCTCAATGAAATCGGCAAGGAATTATTATTATCTAGAGTTTTAAGTTCTACAAAACTCTCTATCTTAGCCAAGGCTGCTCGCCAACATCATTTCACAGCTTCTGTATCACAAATCATTGAAGAATTCAAAACTTCTGGTATCAGCGTTACTACTTTGCAAGATATTTTAACGCTTATTGATAATGATTCACTCAAACAAAAATTGAGCGATTTAACTTCTATTTACGCTGGTCTTGATGAACAGATGTCTGGTCGTTATCACGATAGCGAAGATATGATGGAACTTGCGATCAAAAAATTACCTGAATGTACATGGCTCCAAGATGCTGAAATCTGGATAGATGGTTTTGATGCTTTCAATCCTCAACATTTTCGCGTAGTCGAACAAATATTAGCTTTAGCTAGCGATATTCATTTAACATTATGCATCAATAATTTAAATGATATTGAACATGAAGCACCTACTGCTTTATTTCATCGCCAATTCAATGTATTTCAACAGATAAATAATATGGCTAAAAAATTATCTCTACCTACAAAGATAACCACACTTACAGCAAATCACCGCCATAAACAACAAGATTTAGCCTTTATCGAAGAGCAATTATTTAAATTTCCTTTGACGAAAAAAAATTATACTGGCGGTCTTCAAATAGTCGAAGCACCTAATCGCCGTTTGGAATGTGAAGCTGTCGCCTGCGATATTTTACATCTATGTCGCGAAGAAAATTATCGCCATTATGATATCGGTATTTTAATCCGCAGTAGTGAAGATTATAGCGAATTATTGCAAGCTGTCTTGAATGATTTTAATATTCCTTATTTCAGCGATAGCAAGCGACAAACTGCTCATCATCCTCTAGCTGAATTAATCCGCTCTAGCCTAGAAGCTATTTCTACATGGCAATATGAACCATTATTTCGAGCTTTTAAGACTGATTTCTTCAATGATAAATATTTGCAAACGCTTAAAAATCTCGAAGAAAATACAGATGAAATAAATTTAAATTTGACAGAACAAAAAGCTATCGCTCGCAAAGCCATTGATAAATTGGAAAATTATGTCTTAGCTTTTGGTCTTCGCGGTCGCAATTGCTGGTGTGAAGAAAGCGATTGGCGTTTTTCTCATCATAAACAGATTGACTCTATGGGTACAGATCTGGAAGAAGAAGCTAATTTCACTGCTATAAATCTAACTAGACGCAGTTTAGTCGCTCCTTTAGAAAAATTCTACACTGCTTGCCAAAATTCGCAGACTATCGAAGAATATACGCTTGCCCTATATGATTTTCTGCTTGATTTACAAATACCGACTCAATTGCAATTATGGGAAAAAATAGCCCAAGAACAAAATGATATTGCCCTTGCTAAAGAACATCACCAAATCTGGGATAATATCATTGAATTGATGGATCAATTAGTGCAGACATGTGGCAAGGATTATATCAATCTTGAAAATTATTTAAAATTAATCAATGATGGCTTAGATAGTATTCAGATTGCTTTAATACCACCTGGATATGATTATGTTACACTTGCACCATTTGAGCATAATACTTTAAACAACAAGAAAGCTATTTATATTTTAGGTGCTAATGAAAAAATCATGCCTCGCCATAGTAAAACAGAAGGTATCTTAAGTGATGCTGAACGTTTATTGATGGCAAGTCTAGGGCTGAATATCTCTAGCGGTACAATGGAAGATAATTTTGCCGAAAGATATCTTCTCTACAAAGGCTTTTCCTTAGCTACAGATTATCTTTGGGTATCCTATGCTCTAGCTGACGGTGAAGGAGCTGGACTGAATAAATCCATCTTGATAACTAGATTGCAAAAGATTTTGCCTAAAGCAAAGTTCACAGCCATTCCTCTAGATAAAATAATCTCTTATCCAAGTGATTTTACGCTAGAAGAAAATCCTTTAGATAGCTCATTTGCGATAAAGACCATGCAAGTATCTTCAACAAGAAAGACACTTAGCCATTTGACTTCCGCTCTTCGCCAAGCTCGTGATGGTGAAGATTTAGCGTCATTTTGGCAAGATGTCTATAATTATCTCTTAACTGCTGATGTGCCTTTATCTACAGCACTACAAAGTATTTTCGCCCAAGCACCAAAACCTGTATTGCCATCTGATTTAGCTAGTAAATTATATACGAAACGCAAAACACTTCGTGGCAGTGTAACACGCTTTGAACAATTCTTTAATTGCCCATTCAAACATTTTGCTCATTATGCTCTAAATCTACAAGAACGCAAAGAATTTAAATTTGCCGCTCCAGATTTAGGAATTTTACTCCATGCCATCATGCACCAATTCGGAGAAATCCTCGTGAAGCGACAAATATCATGGCAAGATGTAACTTATGAACAATGTCAACAAATCTGCAAACAAATCATTAAGGCGATTGCTCCTAAATTGCAAAATGAAATTCTCTTAAGCTCCAATCGCTATAGACATCTTTTGCAAAGAATTGAGCAATTATCCATTGATTCTTTGATGCGTCTAGTGGAATTTGCCAAACACAGTGAATTTTCACCTAAGGCTCTAGAGCAGGATTTCGGTGCTAATAGCTCCATGCCTCCTTTATTATTCACAGATGAAGATA
>ERZ773155.1078-NODE-1078-length-23544-cov-14.876070_pt1 | contig 23544 bp, 20 predicted proteins | sample MGYA00511262_ERZ773155 | MGnify/ENA primary metagenome ERZ773155 (study PRJEB29015, sample SAMEA2737828) | human gut metagenome | biome: human gut; feature: human-associated habitat; material: faeces | place: China | collected 2012 ... | reverse complement strand
GTAGATAAAACCACATAACTGAAAGATGAATTTACACACAAATTTGGACTTGACTTGGTGAGATTTGTTTTTCCTATAAGAAAACATTTTTTACATGATTAATAGGTCATTTACAGTACAATCTTAATAAAATTCAGGATAATTTCCTATCAGATAGTGAATTAAAGCTATTTGATAGGAAAATTTGTCTTTATTAAGGGATGTTTTGTGAAAATAAGAAACATTTTTGGAAAATCTGGTAAGGAACAATCTATAAGAAATCAAAAATGCGACTATAAAAAGGTATCATATAAGAATCATATAATCTGATAAACTATAGAAGGTATGCCCCACCTTACAGAATAAAAGTAAGGCGGGGCATACATGTATCAACAGAGATGACTTTTTATTAAAGAATCTATGCAGTTAGCATTGATTGGAGTATTAGCGGTTTCAAATGTTGCTATGAAGTTTCTGCCAAGGACATATCCTGAATTAGCATAATCACTGATTTTTTTGATGGCATTACAGGCATATTCTGCATTATCCATAATACCAAAATGTTCCCATATATATTCCTGCCTTGTTTTAACATTAAGACAGGTAAAATCCGGGTGTGTTATGATACCAGATTGCAGCTGCAGAGGATATTCGTATCGATAAGGGATATTATAGCGATAGAGTTTGTTAGCTATGATAATTTCAGACTTAGACCGTACGCGTTCACCATTATCAGTATAGAATTCAGCACAGTCAGGAGTGAATCCTAAAGAAGTATATTCTGAGGCTTTCCAGTTTGCAGTAAAATCTTCATCTGATACAAAAACTGGAGTAACCATTTCTTTGCGGAAGCTGTTAAGTGAATCATAAATATGCTGAATTTCTGATGGATTATATTTCTTAAGTATGACTTCAAGAAAGTTTAATTCTTTCAGCAGGCATTGTTCAATTCTTAAATCATAATCTTTTTGTGCAAGTTCAATTGCAAAATTATAGTTATGCTTTTTGATATATGTTCCTTTGGTGTCATTCACTTCAACCTTATGATAATATTGGCAGCCATGAGCTTTTCTGGCAGTTCGCAGAGAACCTTCAGGAGCATTAGAAATTCTTCCTTGTATATCAGCTAGTAAAAGAGACAATTGTGAATGCCTGCACATAACAGACTCTTTAATCGTGTCAGGTGCTAATGTGTCAACATGTTCCATATTATAATTCTGTATATCTCTCATTAAAAACCCCCTTTTGCAATTACAGGTAAAAACTGTTTAATAAATATACTATACAAATATATAAAAATCAACAGCTTGATATATTAAAAATATGCAAACATGCTGAGAAAAACAAGTCTGGGCAAAATATGATGATAAATAAAGGAAGCTTCATACGCAGACAATACGTGATACCTATAGGTAGTCGCATAATAAAGTCTCTTATAGGAAGATTTTTGGGAAAATTTATGTGATTTTGTGGATTTTCAGATTGTGGAGAGCAGTTTTACCTATTAAGGAATAGAAATAATGAATCTTATAGGTTGAGAAGAAGCTTTTGGATTGAAAAAACGCAAAATATGCCTATAAGAGAGCAAATATTATGAATATATAGGTCGCAAGCAGCCATCACGGAAAATACAATACAGAGCCAACGGGGGACACGCAGCCTATGTGGGAAAAAACAGAGCCAACGGGGATACGCAGCCAGCGCGGAAAAACAGAGCCGGTGGCAAAAACCGCAAAAATGGAATTGTGTCAGCGAACAGAGAAAAATAGCACCCAGGCATTAGCAATGGATACAAAAAATATTGGGGATATCGAAGATATCCCCAATACAGAATTAAAAATCCACCTGCTGTACAGAACCGGCGCTGCCGTCTTCATGAAGATACACACCGCTGCTTCGTACTTTAGCTTTAAGATTGTTATCATCATCAGTTACATGAAATGTTGTTTTGGAGCTGCCAAGACAGATTGCACCGACATTGGCTTCCTTAAGTGATAAGAGCGTGTCCTTGCCATTCTCATCTTTAACCCAGACCTTTAACTGGTCATAGACTTCATCATTCTCATCAATCCATCCGTTGCCGTCAGAATCGTATTCTGAAAGCTCTGAAAAGCCATTACCGGTCTTGGTTCCGAACAGCTCGCTGCCGTCATTGATAATTCCGTCGCTGTTCTTATCAAGAGCAAGAAAGCCACTTTCAGGATTCATCTGTGCAATAGTCTCGTCTTTACCATCACAATCAATGTCAAAACTGAAGGACTTATCAGAAATAGAAACAGGATTGCATCCAAGATTAATAACAAGCGGGTCTGTCAGTACAGTGTCAAAGCTGGAAACAAATTCAATGCTGTGTTCTTCCATGTATCTGCGCGACATGGTCATATCAAGATTAAAATTAAGTTCCCTGCCATCTGCTGTTTTAACAGTTCCGGTTGTTGAAAATGAAGTGCCTTCCTTTTCTTCATAGGTTGAAGAATATCTGGTTCTTACAGTCCACACAGTAGGAGAAATCTGGTTAGTAACAGAAAGAGTTTTTGAGGCTTTGTCAGATGAAGATGTGCCAGAGACTGAATTGCAGGATAAACTGTCAGTATCATGAAACATTCCACGGAAAGACAGAGACTGAATAAAATCCAACAGGGACATATAAACCTTTCTTGTTATTTCTGTGTAACTGAAGCTTACATTCTGCCGCATAGAAACTAAGCTGGCTTTGTTGTAAGCAGGTGTTAAAGCCTCCGTGCCTTCTGGTGATTCCTCACCAGCCAAATCCGTTTTAGAAGAATCGTCCGGGACATTAAGTCTGCCAGAACGATTGTAGAGTGGCATCATCAGAAACATGTCGTCATACTTTCTGTCCGGAAAATCAGAAGAATTACTAAAATATGATTCTTTCTGGCTTAAGCTGCTTCTTGCCTGGCTCATTCCAAAACTAAAGGAGTTACCAGAGCTGCCGGCTGCGACCATGCCGCTTGATACCTTTTGTGAGTAGTGTCTTCTTGAAGACATACTCATGTTACTGTCTGCAATTATCATAAGTATACCCGCCTTTCATCTTCAGCAATGAACACGGTTATATATAATATCGGTTTAAGCGCAGAATACTTAATAATAAAATGTCAATTAAAAAACTTTTATAAAATAACTTTATAAAAGTACTGGAAATTCTTATTTAACTGTTGTAATATGATAGCAGAGAAATATCTGCATAAGCAGAAATAAATTATTGAGCCGTAAACTGGCAGAAAGAGGTCATATATGTGGACAGCAGATTTAGGAAATGGACGATACAAGAATCCAATACTTTACGCTGATTATTCAGATCCGGACGCAATCCGTGTCGGTAATGATTATTTTATGATATCATCAAGCTTTTCTAATGCTCCGGCTATGCCGTTGCTTCATTCTAAGGATCTTGTAAACTGGAAGGTTGTTAACTACATTTTGGCTGAAATTCCAGAATTCAGATATAGAAATCCAATTCATGGATGCGGAGTGTGGGCACCTGCAATAAGATATCATGAGGGTACATATTATGTGTGCTTCCCAATGCCGGATGAAGGAATATATATGACTACAGCAACAGACCCTTATGGTGAGTGGAGTAAGCCAGTGAATATAAGACCGGGCGCAGGCTGGATTGACCCATGCCCATTCTGGGATGAGGATGGAAAGGCATATCTTGTTGCAGGAGTTGCCAAGAGCCGTATCGGATACAAGAGTGTGCTTCATATGGTAGAGATGCAGCCAGATGGAATGGGGCTTATTGGTGAGGAAAAGATTATATTTGATGGTAACTTAAATGACCAGATTACAATAGAAGGTCCTAAGATGTATAAGCGAAACGGATGGTATTATATATTTGCACCGGCTGGCGGTGTTAAGACAGGCTGGCAGACAGTGTTAAGGTCGAAAAATGTGTTTGGACCATATGAGTATAAAGTGGTTATGAGACAAGGAGATTCTCCTGTAAATGGACCTCATCAGGGTGCATGGGTTGACACAGTTACAGGACAGGACTGGTTTATACATTTTCAGGATGTGTACGCAGCTGGCAGAATAACACATTTGCAGCCAATGAGCTGGGAAAATGACTGGCCTGTAATTGGAGTTAAGAAAGATGGCAATGATTACGGCGAGCCTGTGATGGAGTACGAAAAACCTGATGTCGGTGCAGTTTATGAGATATGTGAGCCGGATACTACAGATGAATTCACAGAAGATAGCCTGGGACTGCAGTGGCAGTGGAACGCCAATCCTGATAGTGACTGGGCACAGTTTGGTATTGATGAAAGCGGAAATGTGTCTGATGATGGTTCTTATATAAAGCTTAATGCAGTTGGCAGAGCATCAAACAGACCAATTGGCGATTACAGAAATCTTCTCCTGCAGAAGTGGCCAGCACCGGAATTTAGCTGTATTACTAAGATGAATATCAGTGGAATGTCTGATGGTGATAATGCCGGATTCATTCACATGGGAATGGATTATCTGGCAGCAGATGTGACTGTTAAAGGCGGTAAGATGGAAGTGTATGCAGTAAAGGGTGTGCAGCAGTTTGACTGTGACCAGGCTTATACTAAAGAGACTAAAGAATTGCTTGCTTCATACGATAATCTTAAGGAAATATATTTCAGATACACAGTTAAAAAGACAGGAACTAAAAACTATGTTGAGGGAGGACTTCCTGTTAAGGAAGCACCTGTTGAGACAGTAACAATAGAGATAAGCACAGACGGAAAAGAATACACCAACCCTGTTTCCGTTATTGCCAAAGCCGGAAGATGGGTTGGTGTAAAGAGCGGTGTATATGTATCACATGATAATTCTGCCAATAGTGAAAACAAAGGCTTTGTTACGGTAGATTATGTAAGATACAGCCGTTAAATATTCTTAATGTTTTTCTTAGCCCACAATTCAAGGGCTTTCGCATTATTGGAAATAAGGTCGAGGGATTCAAGTATCTGCTTGAATTCCTCCTGTTCTCCAATATCAACCTGACCATCAGCAGAGATATTGATAATAGAAGCTCGCAGGTTTTCGATATCATTCAAAGAACCAAGCATTTTTAATGATAATCTGTCAAATGAATTAATCTCGACTTCCTTCATTGTAAGCCTTCCAATCGGACATTCGTTTGAGCAGTAATTGTAGCAGAGTTCAGGAGCGTTGTAGCATTTTGACATAGATACAACCTCATCTGCATAAGGTGTTACATTGCCAAGTTCAATTCTTGCAAGTCTTGTTCTGTCTATACCTACGACATCTGAAGCTGCTTCACGGCTTTCAAATTCAGTATTTTTCTGTGCTGCAGAAAATCTTGCCTGATAATATCTGTTATCAGATGCTTTAGTTGCTTTCTTCATGGTTAATAATTCTCCCCTTGGTATATTTAATGAGTTAGTAAAATACATGATCTCCGATAACGGTTCCGCCCACATCGACAGAACTGTCATATACATGAAAATATAATGCGTTAATATTGATATAACCGTTAAGCACATCAACGGCTGCCTGGGTGCAGGCTGAATTCGCACCTCTTGCTAGGACTATTGCAAATCGTCCGCTGGCAACAGGTGAAAACTGGTAAGGTGCATATATTACGCCGCTTATGCTGTTGGCAAAGCGTGGGTCAGCAACTCTGTTGATAACAACACTTCCTACAGCACATTTGCCCTCATATGACTGGTTGCCGGCTTCACATTCGATAATGGCTGCCAGCATGGCAACATCTTCAGCAGTGTGATTCTTAAGAACGTTGTTAAGAGCGTTCTGGTCAACCATAGCAGAACCGGAAGATGAATTACCGCCTGTGTTGCTGGAATTGCCAGAGTTATTGGCTTTGTCAGCCTCTTCCTGTGCTTTTCTTGCAGCTTCAAGAGCTTCCATTTCACGGCGCTGACGCTCTAACATTTCCTGTTCAATCTGTTTTTCGTATTCGAGTGCAAGTGCTTCTGCATCAGTAATGCTGTCACTTGTAGTGTCAAGCTCTGTCTGACACTGTGAGAGAAGCGCAGCAAAATTATCAGCTTCGCGGGAGGCATCATCTTTAAGAGTGACAAGTTCAGCCATTTCTTGTTCAAGCTTTGCCTGAGTTTCTTTAAGAGAAGCCAGAAGGTCACTTAATTCCTGCATCTTCTGGTGGTCATAATTAGAAATCTGCTGGATATATTCTGACTTGGATAAAAGGTCAGAAAGGCTTTCAGCTGACAGAAGCGTTGACAGAATAGTAGCATTATTATTCTCATACATGAACTGGATTCGGAGCTTCATGGCGGCATACTGCTGGTCAATCTCTGCCTGCATATCAGCAACCTGGATATTGGTAGCATCAATCTCTGACTGTTTAGCATTAACTGCATCCTCAATAGAAGAAAGCTTCTCTCCGGAAGCAGACAGCTTCTCGTTAAGCTCTCCGTAAGATGCATTGAGTTCGCTCTGTTTATTCCTTAATTCTTCAAGCTGTTTATTAACAGCGTCGAGGTCATCCTGCGTATCAGCCATAAGCCAGTCCGGATAAGCAAAGAATGGAACAGCAAATGTAGCTGCCATGCAAAGCGAAAGACCAATGGCCGTTAAATTCTTTAATCTTAATCTGATAAAATGTTTCACATAGACTCCTATAAAGTATTATATTTCTATAAACAAAAAACAATATTAGTATAAAATGTACTGGAATAAATTGCAAGCCAAGCTTTCCATGGTGTATATTAATTGAGGGTTACGGATTGAGAATTGGCCTGCATCTTAAATGTTGTGTATATCAGTTGCGGTGTCTGACTATAGCATACGCTTGAATAATTCGAGCTGTGTGTAACTTAATGTCGCTATATACATGAGGGCGGTGCGTCAAATCTCGTTCAAGCGAAGCGCGTTTGATTTGACACACCGTAATAAACTCTGTAGATAGCGGCATTTAGTTACACTAAGCGCAGGATTCCTGAAAGCGTATGCTATAGTCAGATGCCACAACGTCATGTACGCAAGTTGAAGGATGCAGACCAATTCCCAATCCGCAATCCGCAATAAAACAAAAGGAGACTTAAATGCTTGAATTAAATGATATAAAGAAAGACTATGTGTCCGGTTCGACTACTGTGAGTGCACTTAAGGGCATTAATCTTAGGTTCAGGGATTGCGAGTTCGTGTCGATTCTTGGACAGTCCGGCTGTGGTAAGACTACTATGCTTAACATTATAGGCGGACTTGATAAGTATACGAGTGGTGACCTTAAGATAAATGGAGTGTCAACTAAGAATTATAAGGACAGAGACTGGGATTTTTACAGAAATAATTCTATTGGTTTTGTGTTCCAGAGTTACAATCTGATTCCGCACCAGACTGTTTTATCTAATGTAGAGCTTGCACTTACGCTTTCAGGTGTATCTAAGGCTGAGAGAAAGAGAAGAGCTATAGAGGCACTTGAGAAGGTTGGACTTGGAGAGCAGATTCACAAGAAGCCTAATCAGATGTCAGGTGGACAGATGCAGAGGGTTGCCATTGCAAGAGCACTTGTAAATAATCCTGATATCCTGCTTGCTGATGAGCCCACAGGAGCACTTGATACAGAGACAAGTATCCAGATTATGGAGCTTTTAAAGGAGATATCAAAGGACAGACTTATAATTATGGTAACTCATAATCCGGAGCTTGCCAAGGATTATTCTACAAGAATAGTCAGATTATTAGATGGTGTGATAACTGATGACTCTGATCCATATACGTTAGAAGATATGGAAGCTGATATCAGGGCTAAAGAGGCTGCTAAGGTTAAGACATCAGAAAAGAAGATTAAAAAGTCAGGAAAGAAGCAGAAAACATCTATGTCATTCTTTACAGCACTTTCGCTTTCCTTTAATAACCTGATGACTAAGAAAACAAGAACGATTCTTACTGCATTTGCAGGAAGCATAGGAATTATCGGTATTGCAATGATTCTTTCTATCTCAAATGGTATCCAGTTATACATTGACAGGGTTCAGAGAGATACGCTTTCAAGCTATCCTATAACGCTTCAGGCAGAGTCGATTGATATAAGCAGCATGGTTACAAGCATGACAGGCAATTCGGATTCAGAAGAGCATGAGGATAAGTCTAAAATATATTCTAACGATATCATGGGTGACATGATTAATACCATGGTAAAGGAAGTTAAAAGCAATAACCTTTCAGAGTTTAAGAAATACATTGAAAACGGCGGCTCTGGCATTAAGTCATATGTAAGTGATATCCAGTATTCATATGATGTTCCTCTTAACATTTATATGAAGGATACTTCTAACGGTGTAGAGCAGTTAAACCCAAGTACAATGTTTGATTCGATATATGGCGAGGGTGCAACAAGCACATCTTCTGCAATGTCATCAGGCATGGGTATGGGGATGTTTTCTAACAGCAGTGTGTGGAACCAGCTTTTAGGAAACCAGCAGGTTCTTGATGAGCAGTATGATGTCCTCGCAGGACACTGGCCAGAGAATTACAACGAGGTTGTGCTTGTTACAGATAAGAATAACGAGGTTGATGATTATACACTTTACTCATTAGGACTTAAAGACCCTGAGGAAGTAAGAACACTCTTTAAGAAAATGATGGTTGGTGAATCATACGAAACAGAAAAGGATATAAGCTATACATTTGACGAGATACTTGATACAGAGTTTAAGCTTGTTATGCCTACGGACATGTATAAGTACAATGATGTGACCGGTACATGGGACGATTACAGCAAAGATGATAAGTATATGACAAATGTTGTAAATAACGGAACTGACATTAAAGTATGTGGAATAATCAGACCTAATGATGACGCAGTCAGCACTTCAATTTCAAGTGGAATCGGTTATACAGCAAAGCTTACTGAATATATTATCGAAGAAGTAAAAAACAGTGAGATTGCCAAGGCACAGCTTGCTGATACAAGCGTTGATGTATTTACAGGAGTTCCATTTGACAATGACAGGAATACAGAGATTACAATGGATGATGTAAATGCATATATGGCAACACTTTCACCAGAGGAAAGCGCTCAGATGCAGGCAATGACAAGTGGAATGAGCGATGACCAGATACTACAGCTTTTCTCAGCGTCACTAAAGGCTAGAACAACAGATGCAACATTAGACAGCAATAAGTCGAAGCTTGGAATTACAGACCTTGATACACCTTCACAGATAGATATATATGCAACTGATTTTGATTCTAAGGAGAAGGTTCAGAATATTATCAAGGATTACAATAGGCTGCAACAGGACGATGGCAAGGAAGAAAATGTTATTAACTACACAGATTATGTTGGAATAATGATGTCATCAGTAAGTACAATTATTAATGCAATTTCATATGTTTTAATAGCATTTGTTGCAATATCACTTATAGTTTCTTCGATAATGATAGGTATTATCACATACATATCAGTACTTGAAAGAACTAAGGAAATTGGTGTATTAAGAAGTATTGGTGCTTCTAAGAAAGATGTTTCAAGAATATTCAATGCAGAGACACTTATTGAAGGTTTTGTCTCAGGCGCACTCGGCATTGTTGTAACTTTATTGCTGTGCATACCTGCAAATGCGTTGATTAAGCACCTTACAGACATTTCCAATGTTGCACAGCTTCCGGTTGCAGGAGGAGTAATACTTATAATAATAAGCATGTTCCTTACATTTATTGCCGGACTTATTCCAGCAAAGTTTGCAGCTAAAAAAGACCCTGTTGTGGCATTAAGAAGTGAATAATGTCTTTACTTTAAAACTTCACTGTGTTAAAATTTAAAAGTAATAAGCCAATGCTATTTTGGAAAACCGGGGTGGACAATTATGAATAATAAGTTAAAGACACAGGCTGTTGAGCAGCTTTTTCAGGCAATATTAAGTCTTAAGGATTTAGATGAAGCATACGATTTCTTTGAGGATGTATGTACAATTAACGAGATTTTATCCTTATCCCAGAGATTTGAGGTTGCCAAGATGTTAAGAGAACACAGGACATATCTTGATATTGCGGAGAAGACAGGTGCGTCTACTGCGACAATCAGCAGGGTAAACCGTTCGCTTAATTATGGTAATGACGGGTATGACAGAGTATTTGAAAGACTTGGCGTGCTTGAGAAAGAGTCAGAAGATAATAAGTAATATATGAAGCAATGTAAAAGGGAACTGTCAGTACTGGCAGTTCCCTTAATTTATACGGATTATTTCTTTTTGTCTGTTTTATCAGACTTCTCAGGCTGCTTTGGCGCATGCTTGGCAGAGTAATCATCAATCAGACTTTCAATCATGTTCTTCTTCATGTATACATCAAAGCTTAAAAGACATACAAGACTGAAGAACTGTAAGAATTCTCTGTCATCATCATCCTTTACATCGGTAAATGCATTGCTTGCCTGTTCAGACTTTGCAAATATATCTTTAGATAAGGGCCTTGCAAGAGAGGATTCCATTGAAAATATCTCTTTATATATATAATCCAGATCCGGCTTGGAACCTTCATCAAAGAATTTCTCAGTGAGAGGATTGAGCATTTTCTGTATATCACTTATTGAGAGAATGTTCTTAAAGTAATAGATAAATGTAAGGATATATATATGCTCCTTAGAGTACTTTTTCTTAACTGGTGATGGCAGCAGATTGTTCTTGGCATAGTTGTTAATCATTGTTTTGGTTAGTACTTTATCATCAGTGGTACGCTTTGTATCGTGAAGATGTTCATACATAAATGTTGTAACCTGATCCATGTACAGGTTGATGTTAGGCACATCTCCGGGTTTTATATAATTAAGAGCGGACATATCTTTAAGAATACCACTCATAAGCTCTTTAATATCGTTGTTCATATGTTCCTCATTTCTTTAAAAATGCGTATTCATGAGAGAATACATTTATATTAATGCTTAAGCTATATTATATAGTTTTTAAAACCACATTTCAAGTAGGAATAATATAATGAACTTTAGCATAGTGTAATGTGCATATTATGATATTTTAATTTTTATTACAAGAATATAAAATATGTTTCATAGGAGCAAATATTCGTGACTTTTTACTCCTGATATATTATAATGAAAAAGGTTTTTTAAGAATTCTGGGAGACAGAATTCGGATGCACCAGAGGGTGATATGTGCCGGAAAGCGGCACAGGAATGGAGGATTATTATGGGTATTTTAACAAGATTCAAGGACATTATGAGCGCTAACATCAATGCACTTCTCGATAAGTGTGAAGATCCAGAGAAGATGATTGACCAGTACATGAGAAATCTTGAGAGCGACCTTGGAAAGGTTAAGGCAGAGACAGCTTCAGTTATGGCTGAGGAGACAAGATGTAAAAGAGAGCTTGATGAATGCACAGCAGATGTTGCCAAGTATCAGTCATATGCAGAAAAGGCTCTTAAGGCTGGCAATGAGGCAGATGCAAGAACATTCCTTGAGAAGAAGCAGCAGTTAGTTTCTAAGCAGGCTACATTACAGCAGACATATAATATTGCAGCAGACAATGCAGCTAAGATGCGTCAGATGCATGATAAGCTCTGCAAGGATATCCAGTCTCTTGAAGCGAGAAGAGATGCAGTTAAGGCTAAGGTTGCAGCAGCTAAGGCTCAGGAGAGAATCAACAAGGTTGGTTCAAGTGTTAACAGTGTTGGAACAAGCATGGATGCATTCGGTAAGATGGAGGCTAAGGCTAATAAGATGCTTGACGAGGCTAATGCAATGGCAGAGCTTAACCAGACACAGCTTGAGGCAGATGTTGACAGTCTTGCAGCTAAGTATGATGCAGAGCCGGCTAACACAGCAGTTGATGATGAATTAGCAGCACTTAAGGCTCAGATGGGCTTATAATTCAGAAGCATATTTATAACAAGATAAGCAATACATAGATAAGGAGAGGGAACATGGGATTATTCAAAGGGCAGTTTGCCAACGTAGTTGAATGGGAAGAGTACAGAGATGATATAATCTTCTGGAAATGGACCAACAGAGAAATCAAGAAAGGCAGTAAGCTGATTATCCGCGCCGGCCAGGATGCAATCTTTATGTACAATGGTAAGATTGAAGGTATTTTTAAGGACGAGGGAAGCTTTGATATTGAATCACAGATTATTCCATTCTTATCAACACTTAAAGGCTTTAAGTTTGGCTTCAACAGTGGAGTAATAGCTGAAGTTTTATTCGTTAATACTAAGGAATTCACAGAGAAGTGGGGAACTAAGAATCCTATTCTTATTCCAACACAGGCACTTCCAGGTGGCATGCCAATAAGAGCTTTCGGTAACTTCTCGTTTTCAGTATCTGATTACATTACGCTTATAGACAAGGTAGCAGGTGTAAAGCAGATGTACACTGTTGCAGATGTTAAGGAAAGAATATCAGCAGTTCTTGACCAGCTTCTTATGAAGTGGATTTCTAAAGAAGGCAAGGATATGTTTAATCTTCAGGCTAATGCTTATGATATCTCAGCGGGTATTAAGACAGACCTTGATATGGAGATGAGCAAGTTAGGAATCACAATAACAAGCTTTACTATCTCAAGTTTCTCTTATCCGGAAGAAGTACAGAAGATGACTAATAAGGCAGCTTCTCAGGCAATGGTTGGAGATATGAACAGATATACACAGATGGCTATGGCTGATAGTATCGGCAATTCAAGAGGCGGTTCGAATATTGCCAGTGATATGATGCAGCTCCAGATGGGAATGCAGGTTGGACAGCAGATGATGAATAACATGAATACTGCAATGAATAATAATGCAAATGTGTCAGGTGGCACAGCACCTAAGTTCTGTCCTAACTGTGGAACACCAACTAATGGCGCTAAGTTCTGTTCTAACTGTGGAACAAAGCTTGCATAAGCTGACAATTAGTAATATGTGAATTTAATAAATAACAATCAGGGATGTTGTCATATTGGCTTGGCAACATCCCGTTGTTTTTGTATAATGTGGTAGTTGGCAGAAATAAGGTGGATATAGATTTCACATTTGCATGAAGGTGGATATATGAGATTAGAAGATTTGAATGACAGCCAGAAAAGGGCAGTTAAATATACAGATGGCGCGCTACTTATTATTGCTGGGGCAGGCTCTGGAAAGACGCGTGTGCTTACGAACAGAATTGCATATTTAATAGAAGAATGCGGAGTAGACCCATATAATATTATGGCAATTACATTTACTAATAAAGCTGCAAGAGAGATGAAAGAACGAGTTGAGACTACTGTGGCACAGGGTGCAGGGGCTGTATGGGTAAGTACATTCCACTCAACATGCGTGAGAATTTTAAGAAGATACATAGACAGAATTGGATACGATAATAACTTTACGATATATGATACGGACGATCAGAAGTCTGTAATCAAGGATATATGTAAGAAGATGAATATAGATACGAAGATGCTTAAAGAGCGTGCAATTATGAGTAAGATTTCATCTGCTAAAGATGAGTTAAAGACTCCTGATGAGTTCGAGCTTGAGGCAGGTAACGACTATAATCTTAGAAGAATCGCAGGTGTATACAGAGAATATCAGAAGACGCTTAAGCTTAACAATGCGCTTGATTTTGATGACCTGATATTCAAGACGGTTGAGCTGTTCCAGAGTGATGCAGAGGTACTTGAGCATTATCAGGACAGATTCAGATATATAATGGTCGACGAGTATCAGGATACTAATACATCACAGTTTAAGCTTGTTGCAATGCTTGCAGCAAAGTATGGCAATATATGTGTGGTTGGTGATGATGACCAGTCTATATATAAGTTCCGTGGAGCAAACATTTATAATATTCTTAACTTTGAAAATGTGTTCACAGGCGCTAAGGTTATAAAGCTTGAGCAGAATTACCGTTCGACGCAGACTATTCTTAATGCTGCAAATGCGGTGATAAGTAATAATATTGGCAGAAAGAGCAAGTCACTCTGGACAGATAACGGAGAGGGCGAGAAGGTTAATTATACTTTGTATGAGAACGGGTATGATGAGGCAGAAGGCGTTGCGAGTGGTATTGCAGAGTATGTAAGGGATGGCTGGAATTATAATGATGTTGCCATTCTTTACAGAACTAATGCACAGTCAAGAGCACTCGAAGAAAAGCTGATGATTCACAATATTCCATATAAGATATATGGCGGACAGAATTTCTATCAGCGAAAGGAAATCAAGGATATTCTTGCTTATCTAAAAACTATTGATAATGGTCTTGATGGTCAGGCGGTTAAGCGAATTATAAATGTTCCGAAGAGGGGAATTGGTAATACAACGATTGACAGATTGCAGGAATATGCAGATTTTAATGATATTACTTTCTGGGAAGCACTTGTCAATGCAAAGGATATTGACACAATAAAGAATGCGGCACTTTCCAAGTTAGAGCCATTTGTTGACCTTATTGGAAGACTGCGTGCCAAGGAAGAATTCATGTCATTAAAGGAACTTGCTGAGGCTGTAATTGAGGATACAGGATATATCGAGAGTCTTTCACAGAATGAAACAGTGGAAGAGGTTGAGGCAAGACGCGAGAATCTGGATGAATTCATTAATAAGGTTGTAAGCTATGAGGAGGGCTGTAAGGAAGCAGGTGAAGAGCCTACACTTTCAGGACTGCTTGAAGAAGTTGCATTAATAGCGGATATTGATAATCTGGATGAGTCAGAGCCTCATGTAATGCTGATGACACTGCATAGTGCGAAAGGTCTGGAATTCCCAATCGTGTATATGACAGGAATGGAGGATGGACTTTTTCCAAGCTATATGACAATTGTGTCAGATGATTCAACTGAGATTGAGGAAGAGAGAAGACTGTGTTATGTAGGAATAACAAGAGCAGAGAAAATACTTAATCTTACAAGTGCCAAGTCGCGTATGGTGCGTGGTGAAACACAGATGAATAAGGTTTCAAGATTCATTAATGAAATTCCTAAAGAATATATGCACATAGAAAACAATTCCAGTGGGTATGCTAAAGGCAGGATTGCATATGGCGGGACATCAGATGAGCCAGATACAACAGGCATTAACATGCGTGCAACAGCCAGATCAATTCTTAGCAGCTACGGAAGCGGCACACCAGGCGGAAGGGCAGCAGGAACATATAGTTCAAGAAAGGTTAAGATAAATGGTGGTTCTAATCCGGGATTTGGAAAAGACCCTATGGAATTATTTGATCTTAAGAAACCAGAAAAGAGAAAGACTCCGGCAGATTCTGTAAGAAGTGCTTATGCAGGAATGCCTACACGAAGCGGCTTATCTTCAAGAAATGTAATAGGTGCTGCAAGAGGTGCAGATATAAGTGCAAAATCTTCAGGTGGACTTGGCTACAGTGTCGGTGATATGGTGAGCCATGTGAAATTCGGTGAAGGAAAGGTACTTGCTATAGAGGATTCAGCAAGAGACTATATGGTAACAGTTGAATTTGCAGAGTACGGACAGAAGAAAATGCTGGCAGGATTTGCCAGACTTAAAAAACTATAATGACAAATGTTTAACGCTATGCTATAATACATTTATTAAATCCGTGGTATGAAAGGAGATATTGTTATGAGTAAAGAAAAATTAGATGAGCTTATCGCAGCTACTAAATTAGGAGAACTTATTAGCAAGAAGGAAGATGAAGATAAGAAATGCTGCAAGAAGTGCAGCACAATTATCATAGCTGTTCTTGCTATCGTTGGTGCAGTTGCAGCAGTTGCTGGTATCGCTTATGCTGTATACAGATATTTTACACCAGATTATTTAGATGACTTCGATGATGAAGATTTCGAAGACGAAGATTTTGACGATGATTTCGAGGATGAAGACATCGAGAAGTAATGTAATAAGTGCGATATGATTGAAAGCCACAGCCGGCTTGATATGTCCATTAGGATATGTCAGCGGTTGTGGCTTTTTTATTGCATAATATTTAATTATTTCTTAATTGACATAGGGGTGTAATCAGTGTTATATTACTCAACCCTGTTATTAAGCAAAATTTAAGGGGAGGAAAGGAAATCGGGAATTTATGACATTTTATCAGGAGTTACAGTTAAGTTCGGCTGGTTCAAAACAGCTTATCAAGAACACACAGGATTCTAAAGAGAAAAGAAGACATATTCTTATATATAATTTTAAGGTGTATCTGGTTATGATATTCTGCGTCGCAGTAGTTACAGTATTCAGTAAGCTGCTGGGGAATAATAACAGTGTTGTCGGAGTTACAGTGCTTCTTGCGGTGCTGGTATTAAGACAGGCGGATTTTGGAATTAAGACATCACATGGATTGATTTCGATAATGGGAATATATGCGATATTGATAGCAGGACCGAGGGTTTCCAATATGGTACCGCCAGTTGCTGCATTTGTAATAAATGTTGTGTGTATTATGCTTCTTATGATAATGGGATGTCACAATGTAATTATGTATAATCATTCAACATTCGTTCTTGGGTATCTTTTGCTACAGGGATATGATGTCACAGGCCATGAATATATGATGAGAGTTGTGGGACTGCTTGCCGGGATGTTAGTATGCATGATTATTTTCTATAAGAATCAGAGGAACAGACCATATAGAAGAACATTCTGGGATTTGTTTAAGGAATTTAATATTAATTCAGCAAGGACAAGATGGTACATTAAGCTTACATTTATCGTATCAAGCGCTATGCTGATTGTTTCGCTGATGGGACTGCCTAGGGCAATGTGGATTGGAATTGCATGCATGTCAGTGTGTCTGCCGTTTTCTAAAGATGTTGATAAGAGAATTGGAAACAGGGCATTGTTTAATGTTGTTGGATGTGCGATTTTTGCAGTGATGTATATAGTACTTCCAGAATCAATGTATCCATATATAGGCATGATAGGTGGTATCGGAGTCGGATATTCCGCTGGTTATGCATGGCAGACGGCTTTTAATACATTTGGCGCATTATCAATTGCGGCGGGACTTTTTGGAATGCCTTATGCAGTTGCATTACGTATAGGAATGAATGCTGCCGGGGCTGCTTATACATGGCTGTGTGACAAGGTACTTGAAAGAATACATTCTGCAGTGCAGGCAAAGAATGCCAGCGTGGTGGAGTAAATGTGACTACTATACTTTAGCACATTTTTCTGATAAAATTATATAAGGTATGCCGTTATGTGAATAAGTGCTGCCAGAAACTATTAATATGTTAATAACAGGCACAATTCATGTGCGGAATGGAGTATAGATTGAAAAAAGGAAGCGTATACGAAGGTAAAGTTGAAAAGGTTGATTTCCCTAACAAGGCGACAGTGTGGGTGACAGATGAGGACGGACAGAAGGAAAAGGCAATCGTCAAGAACGCAATTCCTGGACAGACTGTCAGATTCTGCGTGAATAAGAAAAGAAAAGGACACTGCGAAGGCAGACTTATGGAAGTTGTTGAGAAGAGTCCGCTTGAAACCAACCCGGCATGTCCACATTTTGGCAAATGCGGTGGCTGCACTTACCAGACAGTAGCTTATGAGGAACAGTTAAAGATTAAGAGTGCACAGGTGGAAAAGCTTCTTAGCGAAGTTGTTTCGGGTGAGCTTCCATTTGAGGGGATAATCGGAAGTCCGGTCACAGAAGAATACCGTAACAAGATGGAATTTTCATTTGGTGATGAGTACAAGGACGGACCGCTTGCACTCGGACTTCACAAACGAAACAGCATGTATGATATTGTTCCAGTTACAGAATGTAAGATTATTGATGAGGATTACAGAAAGATTCTCACATGCGTTCAGGATTATGCAATAGAGAAGGAGCTTCCTTTCCAGCACAAGTTAAGCCACGAGGGGTATCTGCGTCATCTTCTTGTAAGAAAGTCAGTAAAGACAGGACAGATTCTTGTTGATATCGTAACAACGACTCAGATTGAGCATGATTTCACAGAGCTTGTAAACCGCCTGACATCAATTGAATATAAGGGCACTCTTACAGGTGTTCTCCATACATTTAACGACAGCCTTGCAGATGCAGTAATTAACGAGAAAACTGAGCTTCTGTATGGTCAGGATTATATTGAGGAGGAACTTCTGGGCTTACGTTTCAAGATAACTCCGTTCTCATTCTTCCAGACTAATTCTCTTGGAGCGGAAGTGCTTTACTCTAAGGCACGTGAGTATGTGCTTTCTGGCGGATTTGGAGATGTGGCAGGTGTTGATGACACTGGGGCTGCCAGTGCTGTGGGAAATTCAGATGCTGAGGTGACTGCTAAAGCTGCGGGAAATGTCGAGGTTCAGGGAAATGCTGGCAGCAAACCGGTTATATATGACCTGTATACAGGTACTGGTACGATTGCACAGATGTTATCTCCGGTTGCCATCAAGGTTATCGGTGTTGAGATTGTTGCGGAAGCTGTTGAGGCTGCCAAGAAGAATGCAGCCCAGAACGGTCTTACTAACTGTGAGTTCATTGCAGATGATGTCTTAAAGGCACTTGATAATATTGAGATTAAGCCAGATTTCATCGTACTTGACCCACCTCGTGACGGAATCCACCCTAAGGCACTTGAAAAGATTATTGATTACGGTGTTGACAGAATGGTGTACATTTCCTGCAAACCTACTTCACTTGCAAGAGACCTTGTTACTTTGCAGGAGAGAGGGTATAAGGTGGAGAAGTGCTGCTGCGTGGATATGTTTCCTAATACGGGGCATGTGGAGACGGTTGTTCTTTTGTCCCAACTGAAATAAAAGCCGGATGACACGATAGAGATCGACTTAGACCTGGACGAGCTGGATGCTACCAGTGCCGAGTTGAAAGCAACCTATCAGGAAATCAAAGATTATGGGCCGAAAGAATTTGGCTTGAAGGCTTCAAATCTCTATATTTCACAGATAAAATGTAAATATGGAATTGAAGTGGGAGAAAACTATAATGTTTTAAAATCAGAAAATACAAGAGTGTCACAATGCCCGAAAGAGAAAGAAGAAGCTACCAAGGCTATCCTGAAATATTATGCGATGATCTTAAGGATATCAATGATTTCAAGGAGAAATAACAGGCGTGAAAAGTTCTTTTGGGAGCTTTTTCCGATTATAAAGAAAGTATATGGAAAATGCATTAATCATATGGTATGATTTGAACAGAAATTACTGAATTAAGTTAATCGTGCCATATGGCTTGATTATAAACGCAAAGATAAAAACGCAATGTACATCTTTGATGTGCCAGAGCCGGTAGGTAGCCCGGCCGTCCTATATAAATAGGGTAAGTAACCTGCCCCTCCGGGTTGTCCATTCTTTGTTCAATCAATTTTAGGAGGGATTCTTATGGACAAAGTAAATGGAAAGCTGACAGTATTTTTTGAAGAGCCGTTTTGGGTGGGTATATTTGAACGCATCGAAGATGGTAAACTATCTGTGGCAAAGGTAACATTTGGTGCAGAACCAAAAGATTATGAAGTACAGGAATATATTCAAAAGTGCTATTTCAGTTTGAAATTCAGTCCGGTTGTTGAAACTGTTGTAAAGGATATCAAAAGAAATCCGAAACGGATGCAGCGGGAAGCAAAAAAGCAGATGTTGGAAATAGGCATTGGCACAAAATCGCAACAGGCGTTGAAACTACAACAGGAACAGAACAAGCAGGATCGCAAAGAGAAAAGACGCAAGAGAAAAGAGGCAGAAGAGCAGCGAATGTTTGAATTGAAACAGCGAAAGAAAAGAGAAAAGCATAAGGGACATTAAAGTCCCTTGGGCTTTTACTCAATATCGAAAAGTGTTGAATAAAGCTTTTGGGAGGTGTTTCTATGAAGAAAAAAGTACTTGCAATTATGTGGGTTGCCGTATCAATAATGCTGATTTCGGCGTGCGGAAAAAAGAAAAACTATACGAGATTCCTGACCTATCGCAGTATAAGACAGATTATGTAGGAGATTCTTCAAATGTTATAAATATTGTAAGCGGTCAAGAGTATCCTGAGGGATACTCATATGACAGTATTCTCCATGTAGATCTTGCCCCGGTCAAGGAGCTGGTGTCCTTACAGCGGCGATGCGCCAACAATCTCAATTAGGTGGCCGTCCATGCCAACACCTTCGGCGTGTACCCGGAGGAGATTGCCGGGCTTCAGCGGGACTATGAAAAGCTCTGGGCCGGGTGTCTGATGTACTCACGGAGCTGTCTGCGCTGGTGGAAAAATAACCTTGCGGGGTGCGGACCTTTATGGTCTGCGCCCGCCTAATTTTAGCGTCCGCAACATTTCTTGTATTTTTTACCTGAACCACATGGGCAAGGGGCATTTCTTCCTATTTTGGGGCCAATACGCCTATATGTCCAAGAAATGGTGGCCGGATTTTTTATTAGAGCAGGGATTTCAAAAGTATATCCCGCATACGAAATCGCTTGTAATCCAAATTCAAAGTTTTTGGGAGTTGAAAGCAAATAGGTTTTTTCTTTAATCGCCTCAAAGGTATTGTTGACGCTATTACACTTTAGCAAATCCAATAGAGTTTGTAAGCTAATTACCGGAATGTCTGAATTGTCTATCCGAATTCCTTTTTTTGAAACGACACACCCCATAACCAATGGCAAGTTATCCGATATAGCAAGTCCAAACACTTTGTTACAGAAATCCGAACACTGGTTTTGCGCATAGGCGAGCATATCCGACACCTGACTACATCCATGTTCTAAATCTTGAACTCTTGCGAATACCTCAGAAGTTGAATCTGCTTCAACAAGCCATTTTAATTCACATATAAGAATGGAATTACTTTCTTTATCCCATATAGCATAATCTACATCTGGAAGGGTGCCAGGAAGCGATTTATTTTTTGCAACTAATATATTGGGTATTTTTCCTGTAACGGTGTCAATTTCATCTTGCATGATTCCTTCCCGTAAATTGGTCAGGTCAAAGTATGATTTATCTCTTAGTTTGTGAATAAGTGAGATTAGATTCCTTTCTGGCCTACTTGCTAAAATCAAATGAGGAGCAAGGGCTAATCTATCCTTATCAATTTCGACAAAGGGTTGATATACAATATCATTGTTCTTCAAACGACTATTGTATGTTAGTAATTTTAATATGGCAGATATGCTATCTGTAGAGAGTTCAGTTTTATCTGCAATGATTTGCACAAATTCAGTTGGTGATTTTATAAGAACAGCTTCTTGAACATCAGCGCCAGGAGCTCCGCTTTTTAAGCAAGCTATCATGTGAATAAAGCAAAGCGTTGCTATCGCTATCCAAAACTGCTTGAAGTCTTTTGCCGAAAACTTGTCAAATTCCCATTCTTCCGGTAATTCACTGGTATTAACCCATTGACGCTCCATTATTTCATAAAAAGAATCCCATATGCTTTCATCGGTACTATATGAAATGCATCCGTCTTGAAACTTAATAGAAGCTATAAGTTTACTGTTTGCCGATGACAAATCCTGAGTAGGCATAAATTTGGACTCCATTGCCTGATCTCTGGATATTGATTCCACTATATCAGATATTACGATACTTCTGTTTTTCGGATTATCCAAGAAAGTTATCTTATTTTGTGTTTCATTTACGCTTGCAGAAAAGTGACCTCTTGAGTAGCTAATATACGCACTACAAATGGGAGAATATTGCTTTGCTTGAAACTGCAATAGCTGTGCAGTTTCTATATATCTCTCGGATATGATTTTCATATCCAAAGTATCGGTGTCTTTATGCGAACAATCCTGAAATATCCATTGAATTAGAACATTTAATGAATCTAATTGTTCTCGGATCAGCAGTGAATACTCCAAGCTATCACCGATTAGTGCAAGATTTGTTGTGCCACTCAAGCGGCAAGCATCCTCAAAGACGGTTAGTGCATTATATAATGCTGTTTTTCTATTCAGAGAAAACAATGGATTTTGTTTATGATAGGCATCAATAATTTTTTCGACTTCACGAATGTATTCTGCCATATTTGCTACCCCCTAACTCATGTGCTACTATACATACGAGTATATCAGTTTTGGAGAAAAATTTCTACTCAAGAGATAACTTCGGGCCAAGTTGGCCCGAAGTAATACAGACGGCGGCCTTGTATGGCCGCCATTTTCTATGAAGGGAGGGATTTTCTCTGGCAACAACTACATTGCTGCAACGCCACGCCAACGAAGGAGAAAACATAGCCGAGGTTATTTGTGATTGTCTGGACTATGGGAAAAATCCCGAAAAGACGGAGGCCGGGAAATACATATCTTCCTATGAGTGCGACCCGGCCACGGTAGCCGCCGAGTTTCTTTTGGCAAAGGCCAGCTACAAGGTCACGACAGGCTGGGAACAAAAAAAGGGTTCTATCAGATCCGTCAATCCTTCTATCCCGGAGAGATTACGCCAGAAGAAGCAAATCGAATAAGCTATGCGTTGGACGAAGGGCCGCCACGCTTTCATTGTCACGACACACACCGACAAGCAGCATATCCACTCACACATTTACTACAATTCTACTACCCTTGACTGTACCCGGAAGTTTCGCAATTATGGGGAGTGGCAGGCTGAACAGAAAAAGCCTCTGACCTATCAGGACAGACTGCGGGCCGCCATTGATACCGCTCTTGCCAAGAAGCCCGCTGACTTCCCGGCGTTCCTCTCCTTGATGGAGCAGGCGGGCTATGAGGTCAAACAACGGCGAGGTGTCATCAGTTTTCGGGCTCCCGGTCAGGAGCAGATTACCCGCTTGCGTTCTGATACTCTCGGGGAAGGTTATAGCGAAGCGGACATACGGACCGCCTTGTCAGGCGCCCGCCAACGGCCCAGTCAGCTTCGCCCAAAAATCATTCTGGCTATCGACATTCAATCCCGGCTCCAAGGAAAAGACCCCGGCTATGAGCGATGGGCTAAGGTGTTCAATCTCAAACAAATGGCCGCCGCCCTTGCTTTTTTGCAGGACAACGGCCTGACGGATTAAGAGCAGTTGGAACAGAAGGCCACGGCGGCCACGGAGCGTTTTCACAAGCTGTCTGATCAAATCAAAAGCACCGAAGCGGCCCTTCATGCCAACATGGAATTGAAGGCGGCCACGGTGCAGTATGCCAAGACACGGTCTGTCTTTGAGATGTACAAGGCCAGCAAATACAGCAAAAAATTTCTTGTGGAGCATGAGGCAGATATTGAACTTTACCGGGCGGCCTGTGCCGACTTCAAAGCCATCCTCGGCGGGGCCAAGCTCCCCAAGACGGACACGCTCAAAGAGGAAGGCCGCAAGCTGGCCGAACAGAAAAAGAAGCTCTACGCCGAGTACCGCAAAGCCAAGGCGGATATGCAGGAGGTCACGACCATCAAGGCCAACATTGACTATCTGCTGGGCTACTCGGAGCCGGGCAGAAAGAAGGAGCAGGAGCGTTAGGGACTGTGACGCATAAGGAGCAAAGCGACGCTGACACTTCGGGCCAACTTGGCCAGAAGCGCCGGGTTTGGGGAGCTCCCCAACAAGCAGATTTTCACAGACGGGCCGCAAGGCCGGGCTTGTGAAAATAGCTTCTGTGGCCACAGAAGCATTGCTTGCTATTTAGCGGAACCCCGAAAAGCCCCCTAAAAACAAGAAAAACGAAGGCCCTTTTTACTTGACCTCCGTTTCTCTGGCTTTTTGTAGTCCCTCTGCTGTGGC
>ERZ773155.1075-NODE-1075-length-23599-cov-33.821186_pt1 | contig 23599 bp, 33 predicted proteins | sample MGYA00511262_ERZ773155 | MGnify/ENA primary metagenome ERZ773155 (study PRJEB29015, sample SAMEA2737828) | human gut metagenome | biome: human gut; feature: human-associated habitat; material: faeces | place: China | collected 2012 ... | reverse complement strand
AAGAAAGTAATTTAATTGCACTCGGTATAATACTTTTGGTTATTGGTTTACTTGTAGGTAATATTGCAGGTAGTTTTATTATTATATTTGCCCTTTGTAGTCTTATTTTGGGATTTTGGGCTAGTACTGATTTTATCGAAAATAAGCATTAATATGGATATAAGTACAAAATGGATAAGTACTGAATATAGAAATATTCAGTTTCACGTTGATATTGTAACTTTTGAGATAGCAACAAAGAAAAGCAATATTAAATCACTTTCTAGCCTTCTTGAAAATTACACAAAACTAGTACAAAAAGGCTTTATTAATACCTTTTGCGTGCTTGAAAATTCTGCCAGTATGTTTGTTGTAAAGGTAAGCGCAAACGTTGATAGACTCGTTTACTTGGATATTACAACATTAAATCTGGAAATTGGTAACATTAAAGATTAATTGGTTATGGATATAACAATACCTTTCGTTTTTTGCCCTTATATCTTACGTATTAGGCATTATTGTAGGGCGCAATTGGAATAAGTACGTAAAAGAGTAAATAACCTTTTAAAACGCAAATAAAATGAGAAAGATAGAGCAAAGAATGGTTAACGCTGTAAATAATAAAGTTAACTACAGAGAAAGTAATACAGAAGTAATTGTTAAGGGTGCAAATGTATTTGTACGCTTGTATGATACATATATATATATGCAAAAGTACGTGGCAATGTGTATTTTTCCGATGGCGGTTTTAATACTGTTACAACAGGCAGCCGTCTTCGTGCGCTTGGTGCGGACTATAGCATAAATGAAAAACGTTGTAACTGCAAACTTACTAGCCAAAAGGAAATGCTTAATTTGCGTTATTACGGCAAAAAGACAATATCATAAAACATATTGGATAGGTGCAAAGATAGTCGGTATCTGGTAGCGGTTCGATTCCGCTTGCACCACAAAGTAACATTAAATAATTAGCAATATGAAAGAATTAAAAAAGTTAGCATTAATACTTCGTGCTTTGGGTATTACTGCAAATGTAGTAAACGAAGAAATTACCTATAAAGGTGTACACGATTATGATAATATCTTTTGCGAGTGCAACAAAGGTATGGTACATTTTGATGTTTGGCACGAAGATTTAAATGAATTTGAGTTGCATTTTACCTTCAAAAGCACTTTGGTGTATGATACTTTATATTTGGATAGTCTTATTCAGGTAGTTAGCGAAATAACTAGTACTATCGCTAAATTTGAGGGTTAAATAATAATGTGTGCGCCCTTATCTTTTCCCTTTGATACACTTTATCAAGTGGGAAAAGATAAGGGCATACAAAGTAAATAAACGGCTAAATTTAGAAAGATATGAATAAATATAATAACTATACAAATGATTATTTTGTTGATGTTCCTTTGATGATAGTTAAAAATCAATTGGATGCAGATGAAAAGCTAAAAGATTATTCTGTTTTGCGGCATTTACCAAATGAGGATTTTTGCAGACCTTACTTAGTACTTTGGGGTATTGATGCAGAAAGATATAAAAGCGGTGAATTATCAGTTAGTGAACTTGGAGAAAAGAAACTAACTGAATTGTACTATAAAAACCATACACCAATAAAACGTGTTCCTGCAAAACAGAGAAAAGGATTATTCTTTAAACTACATAAGAAAGATATTGCTTAAAAGTTACTATAGCCGTGTACGGTTAATGACCGCCTCCAAAAGCGAGATTTGGCACGGCACTAATTTAAAGATAGGAGAAAAGGAAATGAAAAAGTACAAAGTTATTATAACATCTGCAAAAGATGTGAAGTTGTTAAACGACAAAATAGCTACGGATAGCTTGTTTACAGTTGGGGAAACAATAACCAATAACCCTTTGCATGTTGGTATTAATGTGGTAACAGATGAGCGCATTATTGATAGTGTGAAGGAGTTAGCGCATAAACGTGGATATTGCACACCTAAAAACTATTTGTCGGTTGATGATGAATTGTGCGGTCATAAATATGCAATATGTAGTAAGCACGTTAGTATTGGATGCCGTCAGTATATCGAAATGGAATGGGATAATTTACCAAAAGCTATAAACGATATATGGAATTGGAGACGTTCAGTACTTAATTATTCTTACTATATATTAGATACCGATAACAACAAAGTATTGGATTATTAAATACTATTGGGATATGATAGCAAAGGCAAATGTAGAAAATATAAAGAGTTGGTTGGAGGCTGAATATAATAGCCTTCACTTGGAACATATAAGCGAGCAAAAAGAAAGCGAGTTAAAAGATAGATTTATTCGCTTTTATTGCAAGTTTGATAAACGCCCGATACGTATCAAGCGTGAAAAGATAAGCGTATCACCGATTAAAAATGGTGGTGTGCGTTTATCATTGGTAGCTTGGGGAAAAGCTATGGGCAATTTTACGAAGTGTAACTTTTAACAATTGGATATATGAGTGACAAAGAAATGAATATGGCTATCTTAAACAAGTTGTATGAGATAGCCGACAAGGTTTTTAATGAGGGTGTAAACGTGAAAGAAGGCAATTACACCGCATCCGATTTGGCAAAGATGAAGGATAGCGCATTTAAAGATGGCTATTTGAAGACTGAAAAGAAATCATATAAGAATGAGTGTAATAAGCAAGTAGAGAAAGATTGTTTTATTGCACCGATGGCGAGTGTGAATGTGCTATCTTTCGTTTGCTCATTCTGTGTAGTACAAATTTTTGCATTGGTAGCTAAGTTTGAAAAGTTAGCTAGCATTGGTAGTAAGAAAAGAATGTTTATCAAGCAGAAAGATAATAATGAAGTACTTTGCACTGTGAAAGTACTTATCAGCAAATACTACTCTAAGTTATCTTTGCATTGTGCGAATGACGATTTGCGCCCTATTATGAGAAATGTATGCTTGGATATTAGAAACGGAAGAGCAGCCGCTAGCGATGGGCACACAATGATGATTAAGGGCTTGGATGTGGTAAGCACGGAACATTTCACATACGATTACAATTTGCCTTTGGTAAACGGTAAAGACTTTAAAAAAATGTGCTCATTGGCTAAGTCTGGCAGTACTCTTACTTGCAAGTTGGTACGTGAACCAAACGGCAATACATATTGGGTATCTGAATGCTGTGGATATTACTCTAAGACTGAGGCAAACAGATACGTAAATTACTCTTCTGTATTACCTAAGATTAGTCCTGATAATCTTTGCACCATCAACGAAAAGACTTGGAAGGGTATTTCTAAATGGTTGAAGAAAAACAAAGGTTTTAACTCTATCGGTGTAGTAATAATCAAGCATAAAGAAAATGATAATCGTATTACATTCACAATTAACGGAATGTATGATAATCATGATGGTATTGAGATTTCTTGCGAGTGTGAAAACGTACCAAACAAGAATTTTGCGATTGGATTAAAGATTGATAGTCTGCTGAGATTTGAAAACTTCAATTTTGCACTTGGAAGATATTCTACTGAAGCTTTGGTGTATGTAGGTAGTTTGGAAGTTGGTGTGATGATGCCGATGTATATTGATGATGAGTATGACGGATTCAAACTATCTGATGGCTACATTGGTGCATACGATTATTGTGGCTTTGCTGAGTCTTTTGATATGCCTACAGAAGACGTTATCCCTGCAAAGGTGGATAATGTTACAACTGAGGAAAAAGAGTGCGCTACAGAGGATAAAAAAGAGCAAACAGATTTCAAGCGAGATATAACATCAAAGATTATCATTTGTGGCATTCCATCTTATAAGGATAGCGCACCTGCAAAGGATGTTGCAGAAACAAAGGTTGATGCACCCGATGCACCCGATGCACCTGCAAAGATAGTACCATTGGATAAGCCTAGCAATAAGTTTAGCTTTGATGCAGTTGGTGTAAATGTAGGCGATAAACTAACCTTCATTGATGGCACAAAGGTTATTGCAGCAGAAAACAATAAGGTATCATTTTGTGGTGAACTGTTCACTTTGTCGGGATTCTGCAAAGAGTTCATGCCTGATGATAGGCGTACAAAGAGCAATTCCTATCGTGGGTGTGCATTCTTCTTTAAGGATGGCGTTAAATTGGAAAAGCTATTCAAGGATGCGCAAAAGAAATCATTGGTATCAAGCAAAGAAGAGATTGCAGCCGTACCTGATGATACATTGGATAGCGTGCCAAATGAGCATCAAACAATCGAGAAATGCACCGAGCAGACAATTACACCACTTACAAAGGAAAACGTCTCAGAGCGCAAAGAAACGGTATCAGCCGCAAAGGTTGTGGCTATCTCTATCGGTGTTCCTTCATGCTTGGATATTCCACCGAACAATATGCGGTTGGATATTGCAGCAAACAAGCCGTTTCCTACAGCTGTAGGCGATTGCTTATGTGGTGTTGGCAAAGTAGTACATACGCTACCTTTGCCGCCTCCACGGAGCAAAGGAATGAGTAAAATAACAAAAGTAAATCAATTAATAAAGAAACAGAAATGGAAAAAGTATTTGTAGTAAGTATTAGCAAACATAGCGAAAGTTGTGTTTATGCATCAGAAGAAGAAAGAATAGTACCTCGTATGACAAATGGTGTATTACGTATCTTTGAAAGCAAGGATGACGCAAAGAAATACATCGAAACGTTCTATAATGAACAAGCAACTGACAACGCGTCTTTAAGTAGCCGTGACGAGAAGAAGGGTAATTATAACGCTACTTTAAACGATTGGTACAAAGAAGATGATGATGCAACCACATGGGATGGCATATCATTGAAAGGTTGCAAGCAGAAAATCACCATCAAATTGTATTCTATGGAATTAACCAAATCAGGTTCAAATGCAGATTTGGATGATGATATGTATGATTTGTTCGCAGGTGAAGATACAGATAGAGCAATTACGAATTAATAGAAGAAAGGGTAAAGATATGAAAGTACATCACATAGCGCATTATGAATATGGCAGAAGACCACATTCAGAAATGAGAGAAAAGGAATTTCCTACACGTTGGGAGGCTGAGAAGTTTTGCGAGGAATGGAGTAGAGACCATTGGTGTTTTGGCGGTGCAGCATGGGTAGAAAGCACTACAGAGCCGAGACCTATAACCGCTAACGATATTCTCGCATCAGCAGTTATCAAAAAGATTTTGAGATATTAATCAATATGAAACAGACACCATTACCAGAGGTTATTTACTTAGATGTTGATAACCTTACTACAGAGAATAATAATGCTGCATTGGTAGCGAGTATTGAAGAACCGATTAATATTATCGGTGTAATTTAATAACAGAAAGGGTTAAGTTATGAACGAATTGGAAAAGTTAATGATAGCAGAATCAAAGAAGATGGCTATCGAAAAGAGCGTGGAAGACAAAAAGGTTGAAAAGTGGCATGATGAGACACTTGAAAAACTGAGTTTCTTAGAGAACTACGACTGCGAGCTTGATAATTGCAATGATAAATCCAAAATACACATCACTCACGGCAGACAGATGATAGAGATAGCTTTGGTAGGAGATTATCGTGACACGGACAAAATTTGGATATATGATTTGGATAAGCCGCTCAAAGTCGATTGGAGATACAATAGCGCATATTCCAATGACAAGTCGGAGTTAACTCTAGAGGAGTTCGTGAAAGCTTTGGTAAGACGTGGAATTATTAAAGTAGAGGGTTAAGTTATGAAAGTATATGTAGTTATCAATTCACACCAGCATGGACTGGGTGAGGCGGTTGAGGTTGATACAGAAGTCTTCGATACCAAAGATAAGGCTAGAAAAGCGATGGAAGGCAAAGGTCTGAACACATTGGAAAGCTATAAGCATTCATTGGATTGTGATGATTTCCAAATCAGCGTATCAGGCTCATTCTATCATATCTCAGACAACGAAGGTGAGACGTGGGATAATTTTGATATTGTTGAACAAGAATTAAAGTGATAAGACTATGGATATTAAGAATGCAGCTCATTGCCCTATCAACGACAAAGACCTTTGTCTTGATGATTTAGTAAAAGATTTGTTCAATGATGGTCAGTACGCTTGGAACAAAGACAATACAGAAATGGTTGGATTTGTAGGAAACGAGCCAGTATTGGTACGTCAAGAAACAGACAACAAATTGTTGGTTAGATTCCTTGGCGATGCTTGGTGTCCTGATATTGTTGAGGAATGGGTGAAGAGAATTGAACATGACAAGAACAATGATGTAGATTACGTAATTGATACTTATATGTTTGGAGTGATTGAGAATGACCGAGAGCGTAAAAGTAGCGATTTTCATGTATCATTCTATTATCGTGGATAATAAATAGCAGAAAGTAACGTTTTAAGTAATAAGAGATAGGATAGGAGATAGGAGAAATGAAGACAACAGAAATCATGAATGCAGGTGGCACATCTGTAAAATACGACATCGTGAACATCGGCTGTAAGGATTGCCCTTATTGCATGATGGCAGAAGGTCACTACCTTTGCCGTTCAGACAAAAGCTGCAACGCAAAGGCAAACATGACCGATGATGATGAGCCAAAGCAGAAAGTAATAATATACAGTCGTGTCTCTACTGAAAAGCAGACATTGGAGCAGCAAGAAAGAACAATCAACGAATGGTTGAATTGTCACAATCTGAAAGCTACTCACGAAGTGAAGGAGGAAGGAGTATCGGGTAAGGTATCTTATAAGGATAGAAACCTTGGTAAGGTAGTATTGCCGATGCTTGATAAGGGTGATATACTTATCGTGTCTGAAGTCAGCCGTATCGGTCGTTCCATGAGCGACATCAACAAGTTTGTGAATGACGAGCTGAAACCACGTGGCGTGCGATTGGTTATCGTTCAGATGGGTATTGACCTTGATTGCAGCCATCTGAAAGCGATTGACGAAATGTTGTTGTTCGCTTTTTCATTCTCGGCACAGATGGAGCGTGAACTCATTCAAGAGCGAACACAGAGCGCATTGGAAGTACGCAAGCAGAAGTTGGCGCAAGACGGAGAATTTATCTCAAAGTCTGGTAAGGTCGTTAAGAAGTTGGGCAGACCTAGAAAATGTGACTTATCAAATGCACAGAAGGCAGCATCGGAAAAGCGAAAGAAAGAGGCTGCTGAGAAACCTTGCAACAAAGCTATATGGAATGTGGTTAAGAAGTGTACCAATGACTTCACGGAATTGACTACACCTAACTTTGCCGATGCAGCTATGATGTTGCAGCAGATGGGCGTTTATTCGTCCACTGGCAAGGTATTAACCAAAGAACTAGTAAGAAGTGCGTATTACAATCTACGCTCAGTCTATGGCAGTCAGGTTTATTTCAGACGTGGTTCTGCCAACTATCGTGTAATGCGAGAAAAGGGTATGACTGATGAGGAGATTCAGCAGTATTACAAGGAACTGAATAATAACAATAATAATACGGAGGAGGTTTAAGTTATGGCATTCTTAATAGCAATTTGGCTAATCGGCACATTGTTCGATTGCGCCATGGGCAGAAATAAAGATTAAAATTTCTGCCCTACACACAATATAATGACGCATATTGCGTTATCTCTTGAAAATAATATAAATATATAGCCCTACGCAGCACGGTCAAGCGCAAATTTATGAAGAATCAAACTAAACATTTTGTAGAGTTGGACTTAGAGGAAAGAAACAAACTCTTAGCACTTCCTCCGTCACAATGGAAAGAAGATAGCCCTATTTACTTTAAGGATTACGCTCGAACAGCAGACAAAACTGCACTTGCAGAATCTATTATCAACCTTGTAATTTTAGGGGAAAATGGAAATACTGATGAAAGAGCCATCGAATTGCTCAAGTATCTCAATTCTTTTGCTGACCGTGTAGCCCTTGCGGAAGAGTTGGTTGATGATGATAATTTCCAGGAGTTCTCACCTTTTGATGATGGCTGGGAGTGTTCAGAAGAGCAACAGACCATCATTGATAACTATGATGGTTTAGATGCTTTTGTGTATGCAGCTACATTGGAACTGGCTGAAAACTTCACTGAAGGTGGATACGCAGATACGGAAGAGGTAGTTAGATTATTTGAGGGAGAAGGACTCGATGATATTGTCAAAAAACGTAATGAAAGATAAACTAACCATTTAAACTTACGGATATGAAGAAATATCAGATATATTACAATAATACTGTTGAGATAAACAATGTTGCAGAGTTTGATACATTGGATGAAGCAAAGCAATATTGCACCGAAAATACGAAAGGGTATGATAAGGTATGCGACAATGATAATTGTTGGGAGGGTCGTAGTAACAACTTCCACTATGAAGTCTATGATGGAGTTAAGGAAATCCTAGATGAGGATGGTGATGTTGTTGATTTCAAAGACCCAGTTTACGAAACAGAGCAGTTTTATTGCGATTAATCAATGTAAAACCCAAAAGAAATTATTAGTTTTCTGTAATAAATATAATTATGAAAAAGATTTTGATGTTTATGGCAATTATGATTGCCGTGGTGTTTAGTTCTGCATCATTCACATCTTGCAGCAGTGATGAAGAAAGAGAAACTAGTTTTGGATTCCTGAAAGATACCTATATGACTATTGTCGGGCGTTCGGGTAGAGTATCTTTTGTTGGTGATGCGTCATCTTGGAATAGTTCCAATAACTTTGTTGCCAGTGTAAGTAGTGATGGTATAATCACTGCAAATCACGTCGGCACGTGCGAGATTACCGCATCGTCAGATAGAAGAAGTGCGAAATGCACTATAAATGTAGAACCAATTTACGATACTTATATTGAACCTTTAACAATTTGGGGTGCTACTAGGTCAGAAGTAAAGGCATACGAAAAAAGACAAATTGTAAAAGAGGATGAAAGAAATATCTATTTTGATGGAGATGGTAAGTATGTTACAGGTTTATCATACAGCTTTGATAACGAAGGGAAATTGCATACAGTAATGGTATTAATAAAGCACGACCAAAAGCCATCCGTAGCAAAAGAACTTGCGGAATTTTTCAAAGAAAGGTACAGGGTTATTTCTGTTAGTGCATCCGACTCTTTCTTTTCTAACGGAAACGATAAAGAATCATCATCAACATTCGTTGATGTTCGCATAAACCAAAGAGGTTACGAGGATTATATGTTTGTATATTATACGAGATATAATTTCTAGCATTCCATTTCCCCATCTATCAAGTATAGGTGGGGATTTATTATATCCCAAAAACAAATTAATCGAAGAATTAATAACTGCCAAATGTTAAAGTTTGGTTAAAGGATTACTTAGCACACGCAAGATTGGAATATTTTTCGTATCTTTGCATCGTTAAAAATCTTTGTGGTACGATTGCCGCATCTTCTTATGAGGGTGCGATTGTTGTATCTAATCTTATTGAATATAAAGTAATTTTATATAAGGATTACTGCGCCGTGTCGAGGGATAGGAAACTACCTTCGGGGTTTTCACAAAGAGCCTTAACAGCACGTAGCGCAGTTTTTCGCGTTTTAAATCTTTGTGATATGGATACAAACGTAATTCTATCAAAGGACAGTAGCCCATCAGATATTGAGCGTTACTTCCGTGGTGTGTTGGCATTAGACCAACAAGACAAGGTGTTTTCCGTTAACCTTGATGATGTTTGGCAGTTGGTTTACTCTGAAAGAAGCAAAGCTGTTAGAGCATTGAAAGCAAACTTCATTGAAAATGTGGACTTTTTACCGATTGCCCGAGATGGCAAGCGGTCAAACGATGGCAAGTTTGCAGGAGGTGGTACAGATTATTATCTCACTTCGGCATGTTTGGAGTATTTTGTTGCTCGCAAGGTTCGCCCAGTGTTCGAGGTTTATCGTAGAGTGTTCCATCACGCAGTTGCACAAGTTCAGCAGCAGCCATCTTTGCAGGAGCAGATTCAAGCAAAGTTAGTCTTTGCTGATTGGAGTGCAAAGTTCCTCAATTTGAATGACGCAAGCAAATTGGGCATCGCTCAGAAGATTGGTAAGATGGTAGGCTTGGATGATGCTCTTCCTCAGTCTGTAAACGCAGGAACAGAAAAGCCAATTACGCACGCTGCCACCGACTTATTGAAGTCGCACAACGTTGGTATCTCAGCACAAGCATTCAATCGTATGCTTGAACTCAAAGGAGTAGTGAAGCACGCTACTCGCCCAGGAAAGCGAGGAAAGGTGCATAGCTGGTATGTTATCACTCCAGCCTTTGACAAGTACGGACAGAATCAGCAAGACCCTAAGTTTCAGCAGCAGACACAGATACGTTGGTATGATGCTACATTTATGGAATTGCTCACCATTGTTGGCTTGAACAGCCAGACATCACTCAATTTAAATTAATAGGAGATTAGAATATGAACGGACAGAATATTAATGCAACATTGTTGCAGAACGTGGAGCAGCCAAAGTTGGCTAAGACCCTCATCAAGTTACGTGAGGTGTACGTGGACTTTATGAGCGAGGTCGATAGAGCCAAGGAAGAGTATGGTGTGCTTGTGAATGACAGAATAGACGATAAGTTTGCCAGCCAGTACAACGTAATGAGCACGTTAATCAGCAACACTTTGGCAAAGATTATGGATTACGAGGTCAATGAGGCTATTAAGGACTAAGTAATCGTGCATATATAGTTCCTCGCTTACCTATTGTGGTAGGCGAGGATTTGTTTTATGGCGCATACAAGGCGCTTAAACTATCTCACCGATAAATCATACCAACAGACTATTTTAACCGCTTACAGAAGAAATTTTCACTATCTCTTTGAGTTCTCAGATATTTTGCCTATCTTTGCAATGAATTTATCATCTTGGAACTCATATATCTATCTCAGCCCTGCCGTTGGTGCTCAATGGTGGGGCTTTACTTTCGCATTTCTTTTATACCTATCATATCGCCCTGCATCATCATTTTTGGTGGTGTGGGGCATTTTTTGTTTGTTAAACAGAACTAAATTTTTAGTTATTTGTAAATCATTATTATTCCCCCGAAAATCCCCGTATCTCTATCTAAATATCATATATTGGTATTATATATAATTTTCTCGCATTAATCTTCCTTTCGTGTTGTTAACAAGCGTTTTAGACGAATTTTTAAATCTCAAAAATAATGCTTACCTTTGTATCGCAAATGAAAGGTGTAGAGACTGAGTAAGATGTGGAAAGGAAAAGATATTGCTATTCGGCTGGCGACCGTATGAGCATTAAACAAAGCCAAACAGTAAACTCCGAAGGGCTATTCTCTACCTCTGACCCTTTGGAGTTTCTAATTTAAATATCAGAGGTATGCACAATATTAGAATAGGGATAAAGCAAGCTAAGATTGCACTGAGCGACAAAGACCGCTTGGTGGCATTCTGTTTTGCCTTAAAGATAAAATTCCTTTTCCGTGCATCCGATTTACATTATGGCTCAAAAAATCAAGCAGCAAAGGCTCTTGGTTTTAATAAGCCAACATTTACACAATACTTGGACTTAGCTATCAAGTTCGGTTATTGCAGGATAGAAACAAACAAGTTCGGTGTGAAGAAAATCATAGCGAACAAAATACATAGCAAAGATTATAGTTACAAGACAAGACGAGGACAGTTGAGAAATCTCAGCTTGCCGAGCCTTAAAAATCTTGTACGTGAAGCTGTTATCTGTAACAAGATAAACATTATCGAAGAAGTCATCAATACGCATAGTAGAGCCGTTAATGGGCACTCTATTAAAAGTGTACGAAATGCTCGTAAGACGGAAGCTCGTATGTTGAAGAAACCATTCGATAAGAAGTACACTGGAAGTTACTCTAACAGCAGAATGATGCAGGATATTAATGGCACGATGTACCAAGCGAAGAAAGCCATCAAGTCTCTTGTTAAGTCTGGAACTGTACAAAAGATAATCCAATGCACCGAAGCAAACGTTGATGCGTGTGTATGCACCAACAACCAAACTTTCCGTGCAAGCGATGGAACACTCATTATCATTTCTGCCAAATACAGAAAAGGTCAGTTGCGATGCGCCAATAAATACAAGGTTCTGACGAACCGAATATCAAAGGCTAACATTGGCACTAATCAGAAGAAAGTTGAGCACAGAATGAAGGGGGTAAAAAATCGCACATAATAATTGTAGAGGCAGAGGGGAGTTTCCTTGCGAGACTACCGAGCCTTCAAAAAAAAAGATAATATAAATCATAAACGTAGAGATTATGAATAGAATGACAAGGAATGAAGCTGCAAATTATTTGGGTGTGAGCAGTCAGACAATATCGAACCTTATAAAAAGAAACGTTCTTTTTGAAATAAAAGATAATGTTTCTAGACAAGTCTTTGTCAACGCAGAAGATGTTGTCAGATATAAATCTTCGTACAAGGTAATATCTGCCGAAGAAAAAATGATAGACCATCTAAAGAAAAGTCTAAAAGACGAAATGATGGAACTCAGAAAAAGCTTATCTGAGATTAGAAGCATAAGAAAAGGAAGCTTATGTATCGTTCGTGATAAGTTTGCTTCCAAAATTTTAAATGCCATATATGGAGAAAAACAGACTAAAAGTCAAATTGCATTGGTTTCTTTTATGTCTGGTGTTTCTGTAAAGGAATTGCCATATATCGGTCATTTAACGAAGGAAATGATACGTATAATACTTCGTAAGGAGATAAATAGGGCTATCCCACTAATAGAACGTAGTATTAAATATACAGTTGAGGTTCGTGATTTAAGAAGCGCGAATAAAACTCTTTTGGGTGAGAATGCGAAGCTTAAAGACGAGAACAGTAGGTTGTCTAAAGAATTGTCTGTATTATCTCCTATAGCAGAAGAAAAATATTTCTTGGAGGCAATCTTAAAGTATAAATATTCAAAGCAAATCTCATGTTTAGCTTTGGACTTTAAGATTGATACATTTAAGAAACTCACATCTTTCACAAGGGATGATTTGAAAAACAAATATCGTATACCGAAAGGTAAGATTGATATTATAGAGCAGTTCTTAAAAGAATATGGTTATGAGCTAAACAACAATAAGATATGAAGTTCGGGCTATTTTGCAACCGCATAGACTGCAAAAAGTGGTTTGAGAAGTATTTTAAAATTAAATTAGATTAATAAAATTTAGAGAATATGTTTGGAGAAGAAACAATCACTCGAAAGTGTGTAATCACCCTTATGGGGGGGCACAAAGTAGTAGGCACGTTATCAATGCCGAAACCGAAAAAAGCTATGTTTCCTGAAGAAATGGAACGTAACTTTATCAAGAGTTTTAACGAGTCGCAGTCTAATGCAGTAAACAAGGCTGTTAGTGTTCACATTTTAAGAAATTGATTATGATGGTAGTAGCAGATAGAATTAGAATTACGGCTCAGATTGCAGTGTTAAAGGAGATTGCTCTTGACTATAAGGGGAAGACAATCGACAACGTTATCCAACAGTTGGAATCGAGATTGGCAGATTAAATCTGAAACAATAAAAGAGTTAATAATATGGCTAGAATCACAAGAAACAAAGCTGCCGAGATACTTGGTTTATCTAGACAGACAATCAGTAACTACATTGAGCAAGGTCTCATTGGCAGTTGTGTAGGCGAGCATGGTATCTTGTATATAAACAGCGAGGACGTTGAAAAATACGCCGAGAAGTACAAGATGCTTGCTGCCAACGAAAAGATGATAGATGATAAGCTCAAAGAAGTTGAAGCGCACAAGCGTGCAATAAACGTTGAACTTACCGAGTTGAGAAACAGAGCGACCGCAAACGGCAAACTGGCTGCCAACGCTGTCGGTATGCTTTTTGGTGTAATAAACACTATGTCGTATCTTAACATCACTCCAAAACTCAGCTATCGTGAATCTCAGATGTTGAAGGACATCATTAACGGAATGACCTACGATGAATTGTCTTTTAAATACGACCTGACACCTGCTAGAATCAGACAGATTGTAGACAAGACGTGCAATAAGCTGACGTACAACGAGGATGCCACCATTGCCGATATTGCTACAAATCAAGATTTGAGAATCGTGATTGAGAATCTCAAAAAGAAGTTAAAGGCGGTGCAGACGAGTTATGATGAATACAGACGTGCAAAAGGCGATGTTCCTATCAGTGGTGTGATACTACCTCCATTGATACTGGGTAAGGATGTAAATGACTGCAATTTTCCAGTTCGTATTCTGAATATGTTCCGAGGATACAACGTTTACACCGTAGGTGATTTGCTTCGAAAGTTTCATGGAAAGTCTGACATAGCTAAGATTAGAAATCTTGGTAAAAAGAGTATTTATATTATACTTGACTTTATCGAAGAGAATAATCTTAGCTTCAAGCAGTATGGAGAGAGTAATGAAGACTTCTATATTCGTCTCAATAATTTAATGAACAAAAAACATGAAGAAAATGATTAAGAAATGGTTTGGCTGGTTTGATATTTACTATGCCGAAATGTTATTAGGTATAGCGTTCGCCATAATGAACGCTTGTACTGGCAGTTGGAGTGTTGCATTCGTTTGGTTTGGATTCGTATTCAGTTGGGGGATATTCAAACTGGTAATAAGCGAGGAGAACAGAAGATACAAAGCTCTTGTTAACCTCTCAAAGGAAATACAGAGTAATGAGAAAAAGCGGTACAGACAACGATATGGTCTTATGATGAGCTGCAACTTGAAATGCAGCGTCACAGACTAACCGCAATACAAGGTATGAAGTATAAGAATAAGGCTGAATTTATGCAGCGCAAGAATAGCCTTACTCAATACCTAAAGTGTTCTGATGCGTTAGATAGCATCTACGAACAAGAGGTTGAACGCTTACATAAAATGGAGGAAGAAATTAAAAAGAAGAATAATGATGGAAAAGACCAAGGAACAGACTCTGAAACAGAGACTGCAAAATCTGAGTGAAGCACCAACACCATTCTTTCACTCACTTACACCATTCGCCGCAGGATTTACACAAGGTTTCAATTACGAAAAGAAACGACTTGTTTCTGCATTGGTGAATAACTCGGAAGTCACAAAGGACTTCATCAACGAGCCTATCAGCGTGCCGATAAGCGATAGCATTCTGTTTATGCACGCATTCATTGATGGCTCTGTTGACTATCGTAAGAAAATAGAAACTATTCTATCTGATAAATAGCAAGAAAGGGAGGTTAATAGCCTCCCTTTTTTATTTGCCCTTTCGGAAAACTCAAAACATCATTTGAGTTTTATTTATTGTCTTTGTTACACTCTAAATCAGCATTCAGATAGTCAATGACCTTTCTGTTGGCTTCGTCAATCTTCTTTGTATCATACTTAATGTAGGTTGATGTTACCGCATTATCCCAAAGGGAATGACCGAGTGACCGACCAATGACCTCCATCGGTATATCAAGTTCAGATGCCATAGTTGCCCACGTATGCCTACTCCAGTAACTTGTAATACCTTCTTCGATAGGGTGGACGGTAACATAGTAGCTATGTCTTTCCTTCTCGCCTATTGTACGCAAGTGTCTTGTCAGGTTGTTGGCAAACGTGTTAGTGATAGTTGCATCGCCTTCCTCTAAAAAACTCAATAATCTGTCTTTCTTTCGGCTTTTATGCCTTGCGATAATTTCCATTGCCTCTGGCTCTACTTTGATGTCGTATAACTTGCCTGTTTTATTGCGCTTATAGATTATACGACCATTTTTCAATGCCGTTTTAGGCAGAAATAGCAAATCGCTAATATTGATGCCTATAAGGTAGAAACTAAGCATGAAGCAGTCTCGGTACATAGCTTTCTTGCCCGATAGCTTGAAATCTCTAATAGCTCTAAGCTGTTCTAAGGAAAGACAACGTTTCTTTGTCTGCTCCTTCCTGACAGAAACACCTCGGAAAGGGAACTTGTCAGTAAGCTCATCTTCAATCGCCCTGTTGAATACAAATTTCAAGATTTGTATGTCCGTCTGTATGCCATTGTCCTTTCTTCCTTTTCCTCGCTCATGGTCAATGTATGACACAATCCATTTCTTATCGACCGACTCAAAGGTACAATCCTTATCATAAGTCTCGATAGCACGCGCTACACGCTCGTAATTACGCTGAGTATTATATCTGCCTTTGGTTTCTGCAATCTTACGGATATAGCTCACAAATGAGCTTGTATCGCTTTTCTTCGCACCCTTGATAACTTCTTGCAGATGGTCTTTCAACTCTTCTACGGTATCGTTAGGATGGCTCAAAACGTAATTCTCTACATCTGCATATAGGTTTGCGAGTCTTGCGGTCTTAGCCTTTGCACTCTTGTCAGACTTCGGAAAAATCATTCCCGAAAATTTCTCTGTTGTCTGCAATCCTGTATAGATATAGAATCTCTTGTACTTGAAGGTTATCGCAAAGAATACCTTGAAGTCTCTGTTGTTTACGTATATCTTCATTGCATGATTTCCTTTCATTATATAACGCATCAGTCTGAACCGTCTGTTTGCATTCTGTTTGCATATTGTTTGCAAAATACGTCATATTTAACCACATTTACGGGGTTTTTAGGGCGATTTTCAGACTTTTTGCGTATCAGTTTAATATTGTTTTTTACTGAAAATCAGCGTGTTATACTGTATTATCACTCAGTTTTGTTACTGTAATCATTCCTTATTTCTAAATATCTTTTTATCTGATTTTATCTTTATTTGGGTGCAAAGGTACGAAAAATTATTTGTATATCAATGTTTTATTGGCAAAAGTTACTAATTTTTAGTTAAAAACTGGGCTACTCTTTGTTATTTTGCAGAAAAGTCTTACTTTTGTAGGCTGAATTGGCGCCAATAGGGGCTGATTCTTCGGTTTGAGTGTTAAGAACAAAAGATGAATCCAAAACACGAAATTGGTTTTAGAACATGAGACAACAAAATAGAAAAGGAAATTTTAGTAAGCACACCAACAATGCCTATGGCTACGGAAATCCCAATGAATACGACCACTACAAGGTGGAAAAGCCAGCACAGTTGTTGGAATGGCTGATGGAAAACGTGAAAGGTCCTAGCAAGACCAAGGTGAAGCAGACTCTGCAGGGTAGGGGAATCAAGGTGGATGGCAAAACCATCACCCAATTTGACTATACCCTGAAACCTGGTATGAAGGTAAGCGTGAGCAAGACCAAGAAGAACCAGGATGTCTTCAAGAGCCGTTATCTTAAGATAGTCTATGAGGATCGTTATCTCATCGTCATTGAAAAGAACGTAGGCATTCTCAGTATGGCTGCCGGTCATTCTACCCTGAATGTAAAGAGCGTATTGGATGATTACTTCCACAAGACCCGTCAGAACTGTCAGGCTCACGTGGTGCACCGCCTTGACCGAGATACTTCGGGCTTGATGATTTACGCCAAGGACAAGCAGACTGAACTTGCCCTGGAAGACGACTGGCACCATAATGTATATGACCGCCGATACGTGGCGCTGGTTTCTGGAGAGATGGAGGAAGATGAAGGTACGGTTGCCAACTGGTTGAAGGACAACAAGGCGTACATTACCTTTGCCAGCGATACTGACAATGGTGGCAAGTATGCTGTTACCCATTTTCATACCCTGCAGCGAACCACAGCGCATTCTCTGGTAGAGTATAAGTTGGAAACAGGCCGCAAGAACCAGATTCGTGTTCATACAGCCGATATGGGTCATCCTGTATGTGGAGACATCAAGTATGGTAATGGTGATGATCCATGCGGTCGCCTTTGCCTGCACGCCTATGTTCTCTGCTTCTATCATCCGGTAACCCATCAGCCAATGGAATTCGAGACTCCGATTCCAAATGAATTCGTCAGAGCGATGAAGGAAGACAACAGACCATTCGATGAAAGAGGAAGAAATCCTAAGGAGGCAAACCGCAAGCCATTCAGAAAGGAGGGACGAAATGGATAATAATTTCCTTTATTATGCTTTTGCCCTGGTGGCGCTGGTTGTTGGTCTCTTTACCCTGAAGAAGGTTGCAACCTGTTTGGTCAAGACGGTGGTGGGAGTTATTCTCGTAGCTGTTCTTGCAGCCATCTATTGGCTTTATTTATCTTAAGCTATTGGCTTTAATTTTTCTCAAGTGTCAGTCCATTTCATAAAGAAATAGTCCGGTAAGAATCAAGCTTTCGCTTGCCTTACCGGACTTTACGTTATCTTTTTACCTTCTAATAATACCTATTTATATTGTCTTTTCAATTGGTATTGTTTTTCTGTTCAAAAATTAGAGGATAGTCTTCACAGCCTCCAACATACCCTTCTCCTGGATAAGATCGAGATCCTTCTTAACCAACTCTGTCAAGCCAGGAACAGTCTCGTTCAAGTTCTCATGCCAGATGTAGTCGAAGCCGAGTACGCCCTCTGCTACCTTCTGGGTGTCGCCAGTAGCCCAAAGCTCTGTCAGCTTGTCCATGATCTTCTGGTCGTCGTTTGGCTGGATAGGAGTACCATCCTCACGAACTCCACCCTTGTAGTAAGTGATGATGGCAGCAAGACCGAATACCAATCCCTGTGGCAACTCACCCTTACGCTCCAAGTAGATCTTCACGCCTGGGAGGTCGCGAGTCTCGAATTTAGGGAATGAATTCAGCATGATGCTGGTTACCTGGTGGTCAACGAATGGGTTCTCGAAACGCTCCAATACGTCAGAAGCGAACTTCTGGAGCTCGTCCATTGGGAGGTTCAATGTCTGCATCAACTCTTCGAACTGTACCTTGTGGATGTACTTGCCCAATACAGGGTGCTCGCAAGCATCGCGAACGATGTTCACACCGCTGAGGTATGTAACAGGACTCAATACTGTGTGAGGGCCATTCAGCAAAGTAACCTTACGCTCGTGGTATGGCTTCTCGTTGTCTGTGATGAGAACGTGGAGACCAGCCTTGTGGGCAGGGAACTCTTCCTGCATCTGCTCTACAGTCATGTTTTCTGCCTTCTCGATTACCCAGAGGTGGAAGCTCTCAGCCTTTACTACGAGGTTGTCCTTGTAACAAACCTTCTGCTGGATTTCCTTGATGGTGTCGCGTGGAAAGCCAGGAACGATACGGTCAACGAGTGTTGCACAAACGTAGCAGTGGTTGGTAAACCACTCCTTGAAGCCCTCGTAGTCAGCACCCATATCTTCCTTCCAAAGCTCGATATACTGGTAGATGCATTCCTTCAAGTGGTGACCGTTCAAGAAGATCAACTCACAAGGCATCAGGATCATACCCTTGGTAGGATCGCCCTCGAAGAACTTGTAACGGTGGAACAGCAACTGAACCAACTTACCTGGGTAAGAAGCTGCAGGAGCATCTGTGAACTTGCAAGAATCATCGAAAGCAATACCTGCCTCTGTTGTGTTAGAGATGATGAAACGCATCTCTGGCTGCTCTGCCAAAGCCATGAAAGCCTGGTTCTGAGAATATGGGTTCAACGCACGGCTGATTACGTCGATGCGCTCCAATGTGTTGATAGCCTGTCCGTTCTCCTTACCCTGAAGGTTAACATGATAGAGACAGTCCTGACCATTCAACCAATCTACCATACCGCCAGCCAATGGCTGAACGACAACGACAGAACCATTGAAGTCGGTTTTCTTATTCATATTCCATACAATCCAATCTACGAATGCACGGAGGAAGTTACCTTCACCAAACTGAATGATTTTCTCTGGCGCTACGCTCTTAGGAGCAGTGCGCTTGTTCAATGCTTTAAGCTCTTTCATGATCTGTTTATATTGTTTGTTATTTGTTTTATTCGTTAGTTTCATAATAGAATATCATCTATTTCTTTCTCGATACCTATATCTTTCTGAAAAGGAATTTGAACCTAATTAAAAAGGAACCCGTACCTGTTAGAAAAGAAATTCTTATCTTTCTGAAATCTGATGCAAAGGTATAAAAAATATCGGTATCTTATATCGAAAAACCTGAAAAATCGTGCGTAAAGGTTTACGCTTCCAGTGCAGAATTTTCAGAGGATGGCGGGGTGGGATGAAATGAGGGAGTTTTTACGAGGACTGGGAACGAGAAACGAGAGTCTTATCTTGTGGATGGAGCGAGATACGGGAGTCGAACCCGCCTCACAGGCTTGGGAAGCCCGTGCACTACCGATGTGCTAATCTCGCGAAGGAAAATACTAACTCCTTTCACAAGAAAGAGCCACGAGCGGGACTCGAACCCGCGACCCACGCATTACGAATGCGTTGCTCTACCAACTGAGCCATCATGGCTTTTCTCTTTACGTGAATGCAAAGGTAACCAAAATTTTCTAATTGAGAAAATAATTTGTGAAGAGTTTTCTTTGCGTTAACCATCATTAACAAAAAGGAAGGGAGCCTACCTTCACAGGCAAACTCCCCGATGTAAGATTTTATATACCAAATTAATCTTTTATCATATTTTTGAAAGTCAATTCGTCTTTCTTCGGATTCTTTCCGATGCTGATGACGGATCCTGGCTTCAGGTTGCCTTCCATCAAGAGTTCGCAGAGTCCGTCTTCCACGTAGTTTTGGATAGCTCGCTTCAGTGGGCGGGCACCAAACTGCACATCGTATCCCTTGCTGGCTACAAATTCTTTTGCCTTGTCGGTCATCTGGAAATGATAGCCCAGATTCTCAATTCGCTTTACGAGAGATTTCAACTCCAGATCTACGATGCTGGTGATAGCAGGCAAATCGAGCTGGTCGAAGGTGATAATCTCATCGAGACGGTTGAGAAATTCCGGAGCAAACTGCTTGGACAGATGCTTCTGAATGACGCTGCGAGCATACTCCTTATCCTTTTCGTCGATAGGCATCCCGTTGCTGCCGATTCCGCCTGCATTGAAACCTACGCCTCTGCCGAATTCCTTAAGCTGGCGAGTACCGGCGTTGGAGGTCATGATGATGATGGTGTTACGGAAGTCTATCAGGCGACCGTTTCCATCTGTCAGTCTTCCTTCATCCATTACCTGCAGCAGGAGATTGAACACCTGGCTGTTTGCCTTCTCTATCTCATCCAGCAGAACGATGCTGTAAGGCTTGCGGCGTACCTTCTCTGTCAACTGTCCACCTTCATCATAGCCAACGTATCCTGGAGGCGAACCGATGAGTCGTGAAGTGTTGAATCCTTCAGCATACTCGCTCATATCGATTCTGAAGAGTGCATCTGCCGAACCGAACATCTCTTCTGCCAGTTTCTTGGCGAGGTAGGTCTTTCCAACACCTGTAGGACCAAGGAACATAAACACACCGATAGGGTGGTTAGGGTCTTTCAGTCCCATGCGGTTGCGCTGGATGGATTTCACAACCTTGTCGATGGCAGCGTCCTGGGCAATCACTTTTTCCTTGAGTACCTTGCCCATATTTCTCAGACGGACATTCTCGCTCTCTGCCATTTGCTGGACAGGGATGCCTGTCATGTTGCTTACTACCTTGGCGATTTCCGTTTCGTCTAGGGTGACACGGTGGTTCGGATCGCCATGCTCCCATTGCTTGCGCATCATCTCAATGTCGTGTTCCTGCTTTGTCTGGTAGTCTCTCAATGTTGCAGCCATCTCGAAATTCTGGCTTGCCACGGCAGCCTGTTTTTTGGCGATGGTTGCATTGAGTTTCTTTTCAGCCTCTATGAGTTCGTCAGGGACGGTCGCACTGTTAATGTGAATGTGAGCGCCAGCCTCGTCCATCACATCAATGGCCTTATCTGGGAAGGAGCGGTCGTGCATGTATCTGTCTGCAAGCTTTACACATGCTTTCAGTGCTTCGTCTGTGTAGCTCACATTATGATGCTCTTCGTATTTCTCCTTGATGTTATGCAGAATCTCCAGTGTCTCTTCTGCCGTAGTAGGTTCTACGATGATCTTCTGGAATCTACGTTCCAAAGCACCATCCTTTTCTATACTCTTGCGATATTCGTTGAGGGTGGTGGCTCCGATGCACTGGATGAAGCCACGTGCCAGAGCTGGTTTCATGATGTTGGCAGCATCCATACTTCCTTCTGCGCCACCCGCACCAATCAGAGTGTGGATTTCATCGATGAAAACGATGATGTTCGGGTTTCTTTCCAGTTCCTTGATGACACCCTTGATGCGCTCCTCAAACTGACCTCTATATTTGGTGCCGGCAACAATGCCTGTCATATCGAGACTCAATACTCGCTTGTTGAAGAAGAGGGAACTCTGGTCACCCTGGGCTATCATCTGTGCCAGTCCTTCTACGATGGCACTTTTGCCCACGCCAGGTTCACCTATTAATACTGGGTTGTTTTTCTTTCTTCTTCCCAGAATCTCCATCAGGCGGGTAATTTCCTTGTCTCTTCCTACTACAGGATCCAGGCTTCCGTCCTTGGCAGCCTTGGTCAGATCGTAGCTGAATTTGTCCAGAAATGGAGTATTCGACTTGGTTGGCTTGGCGCCCACTACATTGCGTGTACGCTTGCCGTTGTTACCATCCTGCTTTCCGTTTCCGGAATTTTGATTTTCACTGAAGTCAAGAGGTTCCTCCTCTGGATCCAGCAGATCACCCTGATTGTCCTGGGCTGAAGCTGCACCGTCAGGAAGGGTAGAAGTATCGGCTTCTTCCTGATTTTCGGGAAGCTGTTGCTTATCTCGCAGGTCAATCATATTGATGTCGCCTTCGGCAGATTCTTGTTCCTGCTCTGGCGCAGTCTCTGTTTCCGGTTTTTCATCTACAGCTTCCTGTTCTGAATCTCCGTCAATCTGATTGCGCTTGTAGTTCTCTACTTCTTGGTTCAACTTATTGAGTTTGTTGTCAATGTCCAGGTTGATACCATTGATATAGTCGAACAGTTTCTTATAGGTCAGACCTTGTGTGATGAGCAGTTTGGCAGGGTCGCACTCATCCTTCTTCAAGATGGCGAGCAGCAGGTGCTCCGGTTGTACCAAAGCAGCCTTTCCCTCACAGAGACGAGCTTCGATAATGGCTTCGCTGATCACTTCGCTGGTCTCCTTGTCGTACTTCAAGGCTCGTCCTTCTTCTGTTTCCGCAATTTCCTCAGCAGAGATTTTGTCTATCGCCTGTTCCTGCGAATCGTAAAGCGTGGAGCGGAGTACGTCGGTGTTGATGCCAAAATGCTCGAAAATATCGTTCACCTGCTTGTTGTTACAATGCAGGATTCCCAACATCAGGTGCTCTGTGTTCACCTGATTTCCCAACATACGGTAGGCTTCCCTGCCACTGTAGTTGAGTACGTCGTTGATATGTTGAAATGGATTTTGCATGTCTTACTCATTAAATTATAATGCAAAAGTACACATTATTTTGGTAACAAACAAGAGTTTAGGCAACTTTTTTACTTATTTAAAACACAATTAATGCTAAATTATCGTTTTTTTTCGATTCTGTGCCTTTTATTTCATTTTATTTTTGTACCTTTGTCGTGATTTTGCAGAGGCTAAAACGGCTTAAAACGCCAAAAAATGCCCTTAAACGCAATTTCGAGCCATTTTTGCAAGGTTGGTTGGAAGCTTTCGCTGATGCTTCTCTCTTGGATGGTGGCAAATACCTGTCAATGCCTGAAAATAGAAGGTAAATAGGTATATATATAATAAGGTATAAACAATTAAAATTTAAATATGGACGAAAATCAGACAATGGATCATGATAGAATCATGAAAATAAACATTGAGGAGGAGATGAAGTCTAGCTACATCGACTATTCGATGTCAGTGATTGTGGCTCGTGCCCTCCCTGATGTACGCGATGGTTTCAAGCCTG
>ERZ773155.1058-NODE-1058-length-23829-cov-7.649281_pt1 | contig 23829 bp, 18 predicted proteins | sample MGYA00511262_ERZ773155 | MGnify/ENA primary metagenome ERZ773155 (study PRJEB29015, sample SAMEA2737828) | human gut metagenome | biome: human gut; feature: human-associated habitat; material: faeces | place: China | collected 2012 ... | reverse complement strand
CATATTCATCCTTCCCCTTCCTATGCTTTTCGAAAAATACCGGTTACTTTCGTCCAAAAAGATACTCCCTTTTCGAAATCCAGAAAGGGAATCTCTCTTCCCCTCAGTCGTTCGACCACATTAAAATAAGCTTTTCCTGCGGGGGTATCGGTTCCCACTAAAGGTTCGCCCTGATTGGTGGCAATGACCACATTTTCATCATCCGGAATGATTCCGATGAGAGGTATTGCCAGAATATCCACCACATCATCCGCGGACATCATATCTCCCCTGCGTACCATATCCATTCGTAGTCTGTTAATGATCAGATCCATCTGTTTAAAACCGTTTGCCTCCAGCAAGCCTATGATCCGATCTGCATCACGGATTGCCGAGACTTCCGGTGTGGTGACTACCAGTGCTCTGTCCGCTCCGGCAATGGCATTTTGGAAACCCTGTTCGATCCCGGCCGGGCAATCGAGAATAATATAATCAAACTGTTCTCTGAGATGATCGATCACTTTGATCATCTGTCCGGGTGTTACCGCCGTTTTATCTCTGGTCTGCGCCGAGGGCATCAGATAAAGTCCTGGATGTCTCTTGTCCCGGATCAGTGCCTGCTTGATCCGGCAATTTCCCTCCACTACATCTACCAGATTGTATACGATACGGTTCTCCAGACCCATAACCACATCCAGGTTACGTAAACCGATATCCGTATCAATGAGACAGACTTTACAGCCTGCCTTCGCAAGACCTGTACCGACGTTTGCGGATGTAGTGGTCTTACCTACACCGCCTTTTCCTGAAGTGACGACAATGACTTCGGAGCTTTTCTTCTCCGTGGAAACATTTTGTTCCATATGGGATTCCTCCTGTTTGATTTTGTCGTCCCCTGAATTCTTTAAAAAGAACCCAGTAATTCTTTTGTAAGGGGATCAAATACTATCTTCCCATTCTTCAGGTGTGCAATTTTCGGTTGTACTTTGGGGCGTATTCCCCATTTCGACTGTTTCGCATTGGTTTTATATTTGAAATCGCCGATTTTTAATCTTTCCGGCTCCATTTCAAGCGCTACGATATAGCAGTCTTCCCTGCCGGTTCCGCCCGCATAAGCTTCCCCGTACAGTCCTCCTAAAATAATGATATTTCCGCCTGACATCACAGCACTTCCGGGGTATACATCCCCCAGGACCACAATGCTGTTCTCCGTCTCTATCACTTCACGGTTTTTCAGAGTTCCTTTATAGAACTGCCCCTCATCACCGCCGGAAAGCTTTTTCTCCATATGCTGGAGTGCCTTAATAAAGTTTTTGTTCGTGGCTTCATCATGACCGACGATACAGGCGATCCTGACATTACTGTTTTCCCGAATGGTATCCAGAATACGAATCTCCTCCACTTCACTGACTTCACGTCCCTCCATGGACAATGCCATGGTGGACGTTCCGAAGAAATTCTTTGCCTCAGTGAATTTCACTGCAAGTTCCTGCAGGATTTCCTCCAGGGAAGCATCTTCTCTCATTAAAAGCGTGATTCCGTTGGTAAAGCTTTTGATCAATACTGCATCTTTCATTTTCTTGTACCTGTCTTTTTAATTTATCTATCCGGAGTCCCACATTCGCATAATCACTTCTTTGAAGCTTTCCTTTTGCGAATGTGGTTACTTCGTCATATAAACCCTGTCAGATTCTCTTACGAATGCCAGCATTCGACGTTCATCTGCCCGTGTTTACCTGACTCCGGATAGTTACATCTCGTTGGATACTGCATTATCCAGTGAATCTGCGGTGCCGGTGATCAGATCATCTTCCTCTGCCAGTCCGTAATAATACTTAATAATATCTCTGGTAAACTGTGCTGCATAATCAGAAGAATATCCAAAAGGAATTCTCGTTGCGATGGCGATCTCCGGATTCTCATAAGGTGCATAGCAGATGAAAAGTGCATGGTTGGGTCTGGATGCCGTCTGCTCTGCCGTACCGGTCTTACCTGCAACATTTACCGCCAGATCGCTGAAATATTTCTTATTTTCCACTACCTGTCGCATTCCCAGATGGAACGCATTCCAATACTCCTGCGGCAGATCGATCTGATTTCTCACTTCCGCATGATATTCTTTCAGAAGATTTCCCCGGGAATCCGTTGTTTTATCCAACAAAGTCAGATTATAACAGGTTCCGCTGTTGGCAATCGTGGTAACATATCTGGCCAGACCTACCGTAGTATAACTGTTACTGCCCTGGCCGATGGCGGAACGCACCGGGTCCTTGGTAGATACATCCGGCGCATACTCGCCGATCTCTACCCCGGACTTATCGGTCAGACCGTATAGATCCGCATATTTGCTCAATGTCTCCAAACCTGCTTCCTCATTGTAACTACCGCTGCTCGTTGCCAGCTGGTAACCCACATTATAGAAGAAATAGTTACAGGAATCCTTGATCGCTGAAGTCACATTTTCATACCCATGTCCGGAGATCTTCCAACATCTGGGAGACGGAGTGATCTCAGTGAAGGTTCCGACACAATTCACCTTGGTCTGCAGATTGATCACGTTCTCCATCAGTCCCGCCGTAGCGGATACGATCTTGAAGGTTGATCCGGGTGCCGCCTTATACTGTGTGGCAAAATTCAGCTGCGGACTGGATTTGTCCGCGTTCAGACGGGCATAATATTCCGCATCCACAGTATTTGCCATTTTGTTATTGTCATATCCCGGATAAGACACCATGGCCAGCACATCACCGGTATTGACATCCGTTATGACCACCGAAGCATTGCAGGGATCCAGCGCCAGCTGTGCCGGCGTAATCTCCAGATTGGTGATCCGGTTCATCATGAATTGATATGCCGACATTTTACCGGCATACAATGCCTCTTCATCCTCTGCGGGAATATCTACCACACGTTGTTCACACAACAGCATGCAGATCTGTCTTCCGGTGATCTTATCATTTAAAAGCATATATTTGTAAAACCGTTTTTGGAATTCTGTAGTATGCTCAATTGTCTCTATGATATACTCCTGAAGCTTGTTATACACCTCCGCAGAATCCGAATACTTTTCATTCAGATCCAGCCTGCTTACATCGATCCAGTTCATGGCAATGCAATACTGGAGATATTCCTTCAGCGAGATGACTTCATCCTTGGCCCATGCGATCTGGGTGGCATCATTGTCATCTACAAGTTCCTTCATGATCACGCCGTCGTCTCTTAACAGACTTACGATATTGCTCTGGTATACCTGATATTCTTTGGAAAGCTTGTTATAAGGAGTTCCGCCTTCTGTCAGTTCATAATTCAGTTTGTCATAGACACCCTGCTTGTACTCCAGATATGCCGCATATACCGCCCGTTCCGTTTCACCGGCATCCTCTGCCTCAAAGTGTTTGCGATCCAGAATATTATTATTGATCATTGTAAAATATACATCATAGATTGGAATCTTAATCGACGAGCTTTTCGCATTTTCCGGCAGATTAAACTCTTTGGCATTGATAATCTTGCTGGATACCAGGCCTGCCAGTTTTTGCTCCACAATATTGTAGACTGCTTCCGTAAGATCCTTGTCAATGGTCAGGTAGACGTCCGCTCCCGGCTGGGCCTCTTTCCGCTCCAGGATGGTAATTACCTTACCGGTATTATCTACCACCACTTTTTCACTGCCCTTGGTCCCCTGCAGAGTGGTCTCCATATAGGACTCAATGCCACTTTTTCCTACGACATCATTAATGGTATAGGCATCCTCGTTTCCGCCTTCTGCCACCACCTGTTCATTCAGATCCGTCAGTTCATCGGAAGAGATTTTGCCGGTATAACCGAGTATATGTGCGAAATACTTGCTGTCTATGTAATGTCTCACCGTATCTTCCACAATGGAAACACCGTCTAACTGATCGGAATTCTCCATAATGACAGCAACTGTTTTCTCGCTGACATTCGTTGCCACAGTAGTTCCCACATATTTTCGGAAGGAGGTCAGATTCATGGCATACCGGATAGTCACCATCTGCAGCCATTCTTCCTTCGTATAACCTTTTCCGACAATAAAAGGTGAAGTACGATCTTCCGGATCCTCATACTGTCCGATGGCAAAACCTTTTGCCCGGCTTAAGTATTCCATTAGTTCCTGGGCTGTCATAGCCTTCTCTTCTTCAGAGAGCTTGTCTACCGTCTTATAACCGAGCACATCCGCCTGGAAACGCAACAATGCGGTTCCATCTACAGAATAGACATAATCCCCATCCTCATCAATGACAATTTTAAAATCCGTGATGACGCTGTCACCGTTTTTCTCAATCAGCTTGATCAGTCGGTACACAACATCATTCACCTCGGCATTTTTATTCCGGCTTGACTCAAATACATCCTCGATCTTCACGGAATAAGCCAGTTCATTTTCCGCCAGTACATTACCATTACGATCCAGGATCCGGCCTCTGGTGCTGGTAATATCTCTCGTCTTCTCAATCTGCAGAATAAAATCATTCAGGTACTCTTCTCCATTGATGATCTGCAGATTAAAACAGCGATAGACCAGTACTCCGGCAAAAAAGAAAAACATTATGGTAAGTACGGTCAGTCTGCTGGTCACAATATTTATGATGTGATCTCTTATTTCATGAAACAAATTTCTGTGCGCTCCTTTTTTCCTTTTCCTCCAGCTTCTGGTTCACTTTCAGAATCAGAGGATACAACACGATCGTTACAACAATGGTATAGAGTGCTTCCGGCAGGATCACTCTTGTAAAATAATACGGGAAATGAAAACGCCCTCTCAGAAGAAACATCAGAATATAGCACAACAGTCCATAGGAAATATCGCTCACCACAATGAGTGCCAACGGCAATTTAATATCCTCCGGATAAAAGATTCTGCAGAATTTCCCGTTTATAAATCCTATGTACATCATGATCATGGCATAGAAACCTAAAAAACTGCCAAAAAAGATATCGCATAACAGCCCGCTGAAAAAACCGATCAGAAGTCCTTCCTTTTCCCCTCTCATAAATCCGAAAGAAGAAGTCAGAATGATCATCAGATTGGGAATGATCCCTCCCAGCGCAAGGCTGTTAAATACACTGCATTGTAAAATGAAGCACAGGACAACAAACAGAGTCACAATCACTTTTCGCAGGATACTGCTATTATTTTCCATCCGTGTTTCCTCCGCTTGGAATCTGTTGCTTTTTATCTGTGATCACCAGGACTTCACTCAGATGTTCAAAATCCACCACCGGAGTTAAATATCCCGACTTGGTCAGATTGTTGGTATCCTTATTGATCGTGCTGATATAACCGATCAGGATATTCGGAAGATATTTGTCACTGATATCGGAAGTGACTACCTTATCTCCCTCCACAACCGCATCCTGACTGTCCACCAGTTTGCTAAAGGAAATGACTCCCTGCGCCATAAGCTGCAGGTCTCCCGATACGATCAGGTTATCCCCGGTAGCCAGTGTCATGCCGCTGACGTTGGAATTATCTGAGATGATCGAAGTCACTCTGGACCAGTTCGGGCCCACAGAAGTAATGCGGCCTACCAGGCCTCCCCCCGCTATAACATTCATATCGTCCGCCAGTCCGTCATTGGATCCCTTATCAATAACAAAGGAAGAATACCAGTTGCCGGAATCTCTGCTGATGATCCGGGCTCCGATCTTATTATAATCTCCGTATTCCTCATCCAGCTCCAATAAGCCTCTTAATTCATTCAATTCATATTTGTCCTGCTGCAGCAGAGTGTTTTCCTCCGTGAGCGATGCCACCTGCTCCTTCAGGGCACTGTTCTCCGCTAAAAGTGTGCGGATCTGCACCAGTTCATCCGAACGGTTTGATAGCCATTCTCCCGCCTTAGCGATGCCCTGTTCAAAGGGAACGATCACATATCCCACCACACGGTTAAACGGGCGGTTAAACACATTGGTCCCGAAGGTCACCAACATCATTACAGTACACAGGATAGTTAAAATAAAAAGGAGATATTTACTCGGTAAAGTAAACCTCTCCCCTTTTCTTTTTACGACTGGGCTCATTTACTCATCCCTTCAATTGCGTAAGCTACAGATTTATAGTTATCATCCTTGATGATCTTGGCAAGTCCCATTGCCACGCTGGTCAGAGGATTCTCTGCTACATTAACATGCAGTCCGGTACCGGTTGCCAGTCTCTCAGCTAAATGGTTCACCTGGGATGCGCCGCCGGTCAGATAAATGCCGTGACGATAAATATCCGCTGCCAGTTCGGGCGGAGTTCTCTCCAAAATCACCTTTACATTATCGATAATCGTATTGAAATGCTCTTCCAGGGACTCATCCACCATTTTTGTGGGGATCTCACGTTCTACCGGAAGACCGGTCACAATATCTCTGCCGTATACGATGGCACCCTTGCCCTCTTCTTCCAGTTCTTTCAGGGCAATCTTTACATTTTCCGCTGTCTTGCCACCGATGATCAGTGAGAATTCTCTTCTGACTGCGGCACGGATGGCATCGTCAAATTTCATACCACCCACCTTGATCAGACGGCTTAATACGATACCACCCAAAGACAGAATGGAGATCTCCGTGGTCTCGTAACCGACATTTACCACCAGCACACCCTGGGAATTTTTCACATCGATATCCAGTCCCAGGCCGTCGGCTACCGCCTTTTCCACTACCATGATCTTTTTAGCTTTTACGTTTGCTCCCTTGACCAGATCGTAGAACGCCCTTTTTTCCACCTCAGTGACATCCGTCGGCACCGCAATGAAGAAATCGGAAGGCTTGGTATTGCCTTTTTGCAGATCTCCGATAAAATACTTCACCAAAGTCTCCATATTTTTAATATCCGCGATCACACCGTTGGAAAGCGGATAAGAAATATGAATATTACTGGGCGCTTTTTCATACATTTCAAATGCAGAGTTTCCGTAAGCAAATAAAGTATTTTTGTTCTCGATGGCAATCATATTCTTCTCGATCATAATGTTGTCATCATTGCGATTATAGATTTTTATATTGTTGGTACCGAGGTCGATACCGAATGCGTTGTTTGCCACTGTCGTTTTCCTTTCTTATATCATCTCAATAATTTTTGTTCTTTAAAGCTAGTATACCTGTTATCCCCGATAATAATGTGGTCTAACAGTGGAATATCCATCTGTTCTCCCGCTCCAGCCACGTTGTCGGTAAGTTCTCTGTCCGCTCTGCTGGGCGTCGGATCACCGCTGGGATGGTTATGCACAAGGATGATATTCACCGCTTTGTCTTTCAATGCTTCTAAAAATATCTCTCTGGGAGAGATCAGAGCCATATTCACACAGCCGTCCGACAGCTTTTTCTCCCGGATCAACTGTCCCTTGGCATCCAGGCAGAGCAGATACACACATTCTGTATCCTTATGTCGCAGCTTCTCCATGAAATATTCCGCCACCATATCCGCACGGGTAAAGCAGATCCCGGTGCTTGCTCTCGCCCGGCTCATACGATTGGATAATTCAGCGATGCATTTTAATTTCACTGCTTTCACTATGCCGATCCCACGGATCTGTGTCAATTCCTCCACGCTTACATCGTGCAGACCCAAAAGTCCCTCCCTGGGATATTTTGCCAGTGCCAGGACCTTTTCTGCCAGCTCCACTGCGGAAGTATCTTTGGTTCCTGTCCGCAGGATGACTGCCAGAAGTTCCGCCTCCGTAAGGTTCTCCGGTCCGAATTGTTGGAATCGTTCATAGGGCAGCTGTGCGTTAATGTTACTTTGTTGTGTCAATTTAACAGGCATAAGTCTCCTTCTGCCTTCTCCGACGTATGATATCTAACGGATAAAACGATATACCACAAACGAAATGATCACACCGATCACACTCGCTATGGTAATATTGAACTCCAGCCCGAACGTAAGAATGATAAAACCAAGATTCAGTTCTACCGGACTGCTGAGTCCGAAATTTTGTCCGTAATTCAGAAAGGTACCGTCAAAGTAAGTTCCTATAAATCTGCCGATCACAAATCCGATCAGCACCAGTACAACCAAAACCCAATTAATTCTCTTCAAACTACTTCCTCTTCTTTCTTTCGTGTACACTTTCCGGATCCGATGGGGTGCTCCCCGCGAGCCTCCATCTTCCATACGTCTTTTAATACTATCACAAAAAGCTTCTTCTGTACACAAATTTAGTGGATTTTATTTTGCGCTTTTTCTACAGGATTCGTATTTTCTGGCATGTTCTACATTGCCTGCCTTAGCTGTTCTTCTGTCACGATTCCCTTCTGCAGCAACGCCTGCAGGGATTTCAAAATGCCGAACTTGGCATGCTGCCAGGTCAGTCCACCCTGAAAATATACGGCATAGGGTGGCTTAATGGGACCATCTGCGGACAGTTCAATGGAGGATCCGGATACGAATGCCCCTGCCGCCATGATGACCTGTGCATCATATCCCGGCATATCCCAGGGTTCCGGTGTCACATGGCTGTCTACCGGAGCCGCTGCCTGAATTCCCTGGCAGAAACCGATGACGCCTTCCGGCTGTCCAAACGTTATCGCCTGGATAATATCATGTCTGCTCTCCGTACCGTTCGGTACTACCGCAAAACCTAATTTTTCATAGACATTAGCTGCAAAGATCGCTCCCTTTAATGCACCCGCTGTCACAGTAGGCGCCAGGAAAAATCCCTGATAAAAATCCTTCAGAATGCCAAGAGATGCTCCTACTTCCTTACCGAGTCCCGGGGATGTCAGACGGTATGCAGCATTTTCCACACACTCTTTTTTACCGGCAATATAACCGCCAATAGGTGCCAGTCCGCCACCGGGGTTTTTGATGAGGGATCCCACGATCATGTCCGCACCCACATCGGAGGGTTCCATCGTCTCCACGAATTCTCCGTAGCAGTTATCCACCATACAGATCACATCTGGCTTGATGCCTTTGATAAAGGCGATCAGTTCGCCGATCCGCTGTACGGACAGGGTCGGTCTGGTCTGATATCCCTTGGATCTCTGAATGGTTACCAGATGGGTCTTCTCATTAATGTTTTCACGGATCTTATCATAGTCAAAGCTTCCGTCCGGCAGCAGGTCTACCTGGCGATAGGTTACACCGTATTCTGCCAGAGACCCTTTAGAAGGGCGGATGCCGATGACTTCTTCCAAAGTATCATAAGGCTTGCCTACGGGGGACAGCAGCTCGTCTCCGGGTCTTAAGTTGCTCATCAGAGCCAGTGCCAGTGCATGGGTACCACAGGTGATCTGGGGACGCACCAGAGCATCCTCTGTGTGGAACGTTGCCGCATAAACCGCCTCTAAGGTATCTCTTCCCAGGTCGTTATATCCGTAGCCGGTAGTACCCAGCAGGCAGGCTTCACTTACCTGATGCTGTTGCATGGCTTTTACCACCTTTAACTGATTATACTCCGCATTCCGGTCCACCTCGTCAAAACGCTCCCGCAGGCTTTTCTCAATGGCACACCCATAGTCATATACCGTCTTGCTGATCCCCATGGAAAGATACATTTCTTCATTACTGTTATTGCTGTTTTTCATAGATCCCTTTTTCTCCTAATTCCTTTATCATATATTCTAAAATTTTCTCTTCGTCATAGTCAAATTGCTGTTTATCCAGCCAGGTAACTGCGTTCTCCCTACGGAACCAGGTCAGCTGTCTCTTGGCAAAATGCCTGGTGTCCCGCTTCAGAGTATACACCGCTTCCTCCAGGCTGCATTCTCCGTCCAGGTACTCCAGGATCTCTTTATAGCCCAGCCCCTGCATGGATACCATTCCTCTGTGACAGCCCATTTTTTTCAGACTTCTGACTTCCTCCACCAGTCCTTCCGACAGCATTTCATCGATACGGGTTTCGATCCGCGCATACAGATTTTCTCTGTCATCCGTCAGGACAAAATAGCTGAAATTGTATGGGCTCGTGCGCTCTTTTTCCCTTTCATTATGCGCAGAGATGGGTTCTCCGGTCAGTTCATAATATTCCAGTGCACGGATGGTTCTCTTGATATTGTTTGCATGAATGTTCTCTGCTGAAACCGGATCAATTTTTCTGAGCATCTCATGTAGTACTTCCGGTCCCTTTTCTTTCGCAAGCTGTTCCATTTTTTCCCGGTATTCGGTATTCTCTTCGTTCTCCGTAAAATCAATACCCCGAAGCACCGCCTGAATATAGAACCCGGTGCCTCCCACCAGGATTGGGATATGCCCTCTGTCATAGATCTGTTCCATGCTTTCCAGACACCGTTTCTGAAATACCACCACATTAAATTCTTCCCACGGCTCCAGAATGTCGATCAGATGATGGGGCACTCCCTGCATTTCCTCAGGGCGGATCTTGGCGGATCCGATATCCATATGTTTATATACCTGCATGGAATCGGCTGACAGGATCTCCCCACCTATAGCTTTCGCCAGGGCAATAGACAGTTTTGTTTTACCCACTGCCGTAGGCCCGGTCAGTACGACTAACGGTCTTTTTATAGATTGTGTTACCGACATAATTCTTCTTCCTTACACATTATCCATTATTATTCTGGGTGCAGTTTGCCGCATCAATGGCGATGACTAACATCAGCCCTTCCAGTTCGTCCTTAGGATCAGCAAAGTTAATCGTGTAGGTATCTCCCCAACGGAACGGTTCCTTGGAGATATGAATGATACTGCTGCATCCGTTGTATACATCATAATCCCATCCCAGAAAATCTCCTTCCACGCGCCAGCCGTTATAATCAATCTCGTACCTTGGCTTGAAAAAGGAAAACTGCTTGCGGATCTCGCCCCGTATCTGTCCGTTAATTTCGATTTCAAATGCCGGAAGCAGGGTAAACAGCCGCTGCCTGATAACTCCCAGTTCACGATCGTTTCTGTCATATATGTGTAACTGGTGTCCCAGGGAGAAAAATTCCGCCTTTACAAAGTATTTTGCATTTTCGTTCTCATCATAGACATCATAAGAATCTGTCCAGGAAAACACTCGTTGTTTGATCAGTAAACGCATTATACGATCCTCTTAAATTTCTTCTCCAGGTCAGTCTCCGTCATAGTAATGATGGTGGGTCTGCCGTGGGGACAATTATAGGGGTTATCCAGTGTCAGAAGTTCATCGATCAGCTGTTCCGCCTCCTGAAGGCTTAATCGGTTGTTACCTTTAACAGCTGCCTTACAGGACATGGATGCGATCTTCTCCTCGATGACCTGGAAGCTACCGCGGCCTCCGGTCTCCTGGGACAGTTCATCAAGCACCGCTAAAAACAGTTCTCTCTCACTGCATCCATAGAGATCTACCGGGACACTGCGCAGGGCATATTCGTTGCCGCCGAAGGCTTCGATCTCGAATCCGAGCTGTGTAAAAGCATCCTCATAAGTATGAAGAATACTTTCCTCCTGCCCCGTCAGGCTGACAATGATGGGAGGCATCAGGCGCTGGGAGACCACACTCTTTTCGTGGAACTGTTTCATCAGGCGCTCGTATTTCACCTTCTCATGGGCGGCATGCTGGTCAATGATGAACAGCTTATCCTCGAACTGGATCAGCCAGTAGGTATCGAAGACCTGTCCGATGATACGGTAGCGGCTGCGGTTCTGCACAGATAACAGTTTCTCTTCAAACAGATTTATCTGCTGTACATCCTTCACCATCACCTCAGCGGTCTCCGGGCAGATAACAGGCTCTGATGAAGTCTCATCCCTTGGCTCCATCGGTGCTGCCTCCACGAAAAAATCGTCCTCTTTCGATTCCGGTGTTGCCGCAGGTGCAATAGATTGTACCTCTGTCTGCTCACTTACCGGTTCCGGTTTACGGAGACTCGTCTGTATACCTGCATGTGTCTCCTGCCATATCGGCTTCTGTATAAATTCCCTCCGGTCTTTCGGTACCGCCTCATATTTGGCAGCCTCCATGACGCGGTAGCTTTCTTCTCTTTTTTTCTCGAACACCTCCGGCGTGTGTTCCTTCCAGGAAGCTTTTCTGTCTTCCTGCTCCTTTTTCTGAATGGATTTTTCATCCTCTAAGGAAGCATCCGGGATCATTTCCCGGTTTCGCAGGGTTATTGCTATCTTCTCGCTCAGCAGTCTGGCAAATGCCATGCCGTCAGAGAACCGCACATCCATTTTGGAGGGATGTACGTTCACATCCACGGTCTCCGTATCCATCGTAATATGCAGCACGCACAACGGAAATTTATGCTGCATCAAATACTGTTTATAACCTTCTTCAATGGCTTTGGCAATCACACCGCTGCGGATAAAACGACCGTTGATAAAATAGATCTCAAAATTGCGGTTGGAACGCACCAGTACCGGTTTGCCCAGATACCCCTCTACCTTAATGCCGTTTTCTTCCATCTGGATCGGTACCAGCTGTGCGGCGATCTCTCTGCCGTAGATCCGGTAGATGACTTCCCGCAGGTCACCGTTTCCGGAGGTATGGAATCTGGTCTGATTCCCCAGTACGAATTTGAAAGAGATATCCGGTCTGGACAGTGCCAGATGTTCCATCAGATCCGTGATATAACTACCCTCCGTGGCAGGCTGTTTTAAAAATTTCCGGCGTACCGGCGTGTTGAAGAACAGATTCCTCATGAGGAATGTGGTACCGTCCGGCGCGCCGATCTCATCGATGGACTGTTCCTTTGCACCTTCTAATATCATGCGGGTTCCGGTGAGATTCTCTTTCCTCTTGGTGATGATCTCCACACGGGACACCGCCGCGATACTGGACAAAGCCTCACCTCGGAAGCCAAGGCTTGCAATATGGTTCAAGTCATCCGCATCTTCGATTTTGCTCGTGGCATGACGTAGAAACGCCGTGGGAAGCTGTTCCCGTTCAATGCCGCAGCCGTTATCCGTCACACGGATGAACTCAATACCGCCTTCTTTTGCCTCTACCGTAATCGCCGTGGAACCGGCATCTATGGCATTTTCCACCAGCTCCTTCACCACGCTGGCAGGTCGTTCTACCACCTCACCGGCAGCGATCCTGTCGATCGTCCGGGAGTCCAGTACATGTATTCCCATATATCTACCTATGCCTTTCCCTTATATCTAACCGTTCCAGCGGTTCTTCAGCTTATTCTGTAACCGGTACAGAGTGTTCAGTGCATCTAATGGGGTCAGCGTCGTCACCTCGATCTCCATCAGTTCCTTCAGAATATCCTCATCCGTCACAGTGTCGAACAGAGACATCTGTGCCAGATCCACCTCATCGTATTTGGGTTGTTTTTTTGCCTTACCATCGTTTTTATTATCGATAGCAATGCTCTGCACCTTTTCCGTAATATCATTGTCCGACAGTTGTTCCACGATCTCCTTGGCACGGTCGATGACCATGTCCGGCACACCTGCCAGCTTCGCTACCTGGATGCCGTAGCTCTTGTCCGCACCTCCTTTTACGATCTTACGCAAGAACACGATATCGTCGCCACATTCTTTCACAGCAATGCAATAGTTGTTCACATTGTTCATTTTGCCTTCCAGCTCGGTCAGCTCATGGTAATGGGTAGCGAACAGTGTTTTGGCTCCTAAAAGCTTGCGGTTGCTGATATGTTCGATCACTGCCCAGGCAATGCTCAATCCGTCAAAAGTGGAAGTACCTCTTCCGATCTCGTCTAAGATCAGAAGGCTCTTGGATGTGGCATTTCGTAAGATATTCGCCACTTCATTCATCTCCACCATAAAAGTGGACTGACCGCTGGCCAGATCATCCGAAGCTCCCACGCGGGTAAAGATCCGGTCTACAATACCGATATTAGCGGTTCTGGCCGGCACGAAGCACCCGATCTGCGCCATCAGTACGATCAGTGCCGTCTGACGCATGTAAGTGGACTTACCCGCCATATTAGGGCCGGTAATGACACTGATACAGTGGCTTCCATTATCCAGATAAGTGTCATTGGCAATAAACATATCATTGGTGATCATCTGTTCCACCACAGGGTGTCTTCCGTCCTTGATGTCAATAACACCCTTTTCATTTAACTTCGGACGTACATAATGATTTCGTTCCGAAACCAACGACAAAGACGCATACACATCCAGCTTTGCGATCGCTTTCGCGGTGTTCTGAATGCGGACCAGTTCCTGTGCAATGGTATCCCGGATTCTGCAGAAGACATCGTATTCCAGTGTCTGTAACTTGTCCTCCGCATTTAAAATAGTGTCTTCCAGTTCCTTTAACCGCGGTGTGGTATATCGTTCCGCATTTGCCAGGGTCTGCTTGCGGATATAGTCCTCCGGCACCAGATCCTTATAAGAATTGGTCACTTCAAAATAATAGCCGAATACTTTGTTATATTTGATCTTCAGATTCTTGATTCCGGTACGCTCTCTGTCCTCTTCCTCCAGCTGGGCAAGCCATTGTTTTCCGTCATGCTTGGCGCTACGCAGTCTGTCTATGGTCTCATCAAACTGATCCTTGATCATCCCGCCTTCCCGGATGGACAGGGGCGGTTCGTCAATGATCGCTTCATCGATCAGCTGATAAATATCCTCCAGGCCGTCAATCTGCTCCCGGATTTCCGTCAGTTCTTCTTTTTCAAAGGCAGACAGCACTGTCTTAATCGGCGGCAGCATCTGCAGGGAATTCCGAAATGCGATCAGATCTCTGGGATTTGCCGTCTTATAAGTCACCTTACTGAGCAGTCGTTCCAGATCGTAGATGGGATTTAAGTATTCGCGGATCTCATCCCTGGAGATGGAATCCTGATTCAGCTCCTGAATGGCATCCAGACGCTTCTCCATCTCATCCTTTTCGATCAACGGCTGTTCGATGTAATTGCGCAGAAGTCTGGCGCCCATGGCGGTCTTCGTCTTATCTAACACCCACAGAAGAGAGCCTCTCTTCTGCTTCTCTCTGAGAGTCTCCGTCAGTTCCAGATTTCTTCTGGTGGAACTGTCCAGCAGCATATATTTGCTGGTAAGATAGGGATAAATATGGGTAAAATGCTCCAGATCTGTCTTCTGGGTATCATACAGATACTGTAACAGTGCTCCCGCCGCTAAAAGTCCCGTAGGGAATTCTTCGACACCAAGTCCGATCAGCGTATTTACCTTAAAATGTTTCATCAGGATCCGTCTGCAGCCGTCATCATCGAACATATGGGATTCCAACGCATTGACGGAGATATGTAAGCGGGACTTTAAATCATTCACATCAAAGCCACTGACTAAAAATGCCTCGTTGCAGATGATCTCCGAAGGTTCGTACTTCATTAGTTCATCATTTAATTTTTTCAGATCTTCGACTTCGGTCACATAATAATCACCGGTAGTTACATCTGCCGCAGAGATACCGATGCCATCCGGAGTATAGGCAATGCTCAGCAGATAATTATTTTTGCCGGCTTCCAGAGATTGTACGTTTAAGTTGGTACCGGGTGTCACCACACGGATCACTTCCCTCTTCACCAATCCCTTGGCAAGCTTCGGATCCTCCACCTGTTCGCAGATAGCCACTTTATAACCGCGGCTTACCAGCTTGGACAGATAGCCTTCCACGGCATGATAAGGAATGCCGCACATGGGCGCACGTTCCTCCAGGCCACAGCTTTTTCCCGTCAGTGTGATCTCCAGTTCCTTGGAAGCCACCAGCGCATCGTCGAAAAACATTTCATAGAAATCTCCCAGACGATAAAAAAGGATGCAGTCCTTATACTGCTCCTTGGTCTCCATATATTTTTGCATCATTGGTGTCAATTCAGCCATGATCTTCTCCTGTTCTGTAAAAGGATCCACGACAAAGCGGACACGCAAAAGCTTGCGTATCCGCATCTATCTTAGCACAAAATATTGAGGTTGTAAATTAAAGAACTCCTATGAAAAATGATAGTTTTTCACACTTACTGCAGCTTTGCTGCGCGTTCCAGTGCATCATCAATATGGGCACAGACATTTTCTCTGCCCACCTTATCTAAGAAACCGCTCTTCTCCATGACATGCATGGGCTGTTCCCCTACATGAGACAGAATGATCTGGATGTTTTTCTTTTTACAATCCGCATATAACTGCTCCAGATTGTGCATGGCTGTGGCGTCGATGGCGCTTACGCTGCGCATACGCAGTACCAGGCAGTTCATTTTCTCATCTAATGTGATCTTCAGGATCTTGTCCGCTGCGCCGAAGAATAAGGGGCCACTCACTTCATAGACCATGGTATTGTGAGGTACGACTCTTAAGGACAGGCTGTCCGCATCATCCTCATCATCCACATATTTCCAGCCTTCCACTTCCGTCACATCGCTCATACGCTTCATGAACAGAATGGCTGCCAGTAAAATACCTACCTCTATCGCTACTACCAGATCAAATACGACAGTCAGTACAAATGTGGTCACCAGAACGATAATGTCACTCTTGGGTGCGGTCTTGCACAGACCTATGAATTTACGCCAGTCGCACATATTGTAAGCCACCATGAACAGAATGGCTGCAATGGTGGGCATGGGAATCAGTGCCGCATAAGGCATCAGTACTACCAGGATCAACAAAAGTGTCACGGAATGCACCATACCGGCAATGGGGGTACGTCCGCCGTTTTTCACATTGGCAGCAGTTCTCGCAATGGCTCCGGTGGCGGGGATCCCACCGAACAATGCGGAAGTAATGTTGCCGGCGCCCTGGGCGATCAGTTCCATATTGGAACGATGTCTGCTGTTCACCATACTGTCCGCTACCACGCAGGAAAGCAATGACTCAATGGCAGCCAGGATCGCGATGGTAAAAGCATCCGGCAGGACGTTCTGTACCGTCTTCAGGCTGAAGGCGGGCAGAGAAATTGACGGAAGCTTATTGGAAATCTCATACAGATCTCCGATCGTATTTACATTCATGTTAAGTAGTGCAACCATGGCACTTCCCACCAGTACTGCGATCAGAGAAGGGGGAATCTTCTTGCAAAAGCCCGGCAGATACTGCCACAGGATCAGGATCAGGAGACTGATCACACCTACAAGCAGTGCCTGCACATTTGTGGTGGAGATGAACTGAAATACTGCTTTCAGTTTATCCATGGTCTCGATCAGCGGCTCTTCGCTGACAATGGTCAGTCCCAGGAAGTCCTTAATCTGTCCGATAAAGATCGTTACAGCAATACCGGAAGTAAAACCGGTGGTGATCGTATAGGGGATAAACTTGATCAGATTACCAAGTCGTAAAAATCCCATCAGGATCAGGATCAAACCCGCTAACAATGTCGCGATGATCAGACCGTCCATGCCGTTCTTCGCTACAATTCCTGCAACAATGGTGGCAAATGCCGCAGTAGGACCTGCGATCTGTACGCGACTGCCCCCTAAGAAAGAGATCACAAAGCCTGCGGTGATTGCTGTATAGATACCCTTTTCCGGTGTTACTCCGGAAGCCAGTGCCAGTGCAATGGATAAGGGCAGAGCAATGATCGCCACAATGATACCTGCGATCACATCTTTTACAAACTGTTCTTTCGTGTAGCTTTTCATCACTGAGAAAAGCTTCGGTTTCAATTTTTCCATAACATTCTCCTCAATATAATCTCCTCAGTAAAAAGACCCGTGTGAAATTATAAAATTTTTATAAAATCACACGGGTCTTATCATAGCTCTATTTTTTAAGCTTTGCAAGACTTTTTATTATTTTAAACCTATTCTACAATACGGTTTTTACCGTTATTTTTGGCAGTATATAATTTCCGGTCCACAGAAGTAAACAATAGATCCAGCTGTTTATCAGCCTCATAACGTTCCATTCCACCGCTGATGGTAATATCCATCTGTCTGGTATTCTGGGAATATCTCCTTAAGCCTTCCTGGATATTCCGGAATGAATGTAACACTTGTTCCCGATCATCCTGTTCAAACACCAGCATAAACTCCTCGCCGCCGAACCGGGCTGCGATTCCTTTTCCCATCATTTCTTCCAGCATCAGTCTGCCGGCTTCCAGCAGTACATCATCCCCATATACATGCCCATAGGTATCATTGACTGCCTTGAAATCATCTACATCCATCAATACGATCCAGAAGCTCTTCTCCGGCTTGCATATCCATTCATTCACCTGATTTACAAGATAGCGCCGATTATACAGCCTGGTCAGAGGATCATGGTTCGCTGCAAAGTTCAGATCCTCACTCAGACTCAGCAATTGCTTTCGTTGTTCCTCGTAACTTCTGAGCAATTCAAATATCATGGCAAATACAGACACTCCCACAATAACAAAGGACCCAAGCGTAGTTCCTATTTTACCCGCTTCATCCATATTTCTCCATACGGAAGGCCGTTCAAAGCTGCTCATCATGATCACCAGATATTCCAGCAGTGTGACCGTAAAAGAAACGATCACCACATTTCTCGGGAAAAATATCGCCAGTCCAACGACCCCCAGGACCAGATATACGATAGAGGCATCCCCGTAGCAATAATACAAATAAGGAAATTCAAACCATACAAGTATTAATATGATCAGGACAGCCGGTATTTGCACATTTTTCGTAGTCCATCCGACAATACTGATGGTCACGATCATCAGCAGGCATATCCCGCAGAGTATGGTCGGCAGTTTCATACCGTGAATGCAGAAATTGCAGATTGTTCCGATCAGATTTGCAATGCACGCCGTTATCGTCAGGATCTGATACATTTTCCAGGACATGTTCTGTTCCTGTTCCAGTTCTATTCTCTTTTTCTTCTCTTGTTCTTCCATTTCTATTCCCTTTTACAATTTATTCATCTGTCATATTCATGACTGAACCATATGGCCCATATAATAAAATCCATGACATTCATCCAGTGAAACATTCACAAGCTTTCCCACCAGCGATGCATCTCCCGGAAAATGTACCAGCGTATTATTTGACATTCTTCCGGTCACTAAGGAACTGTCGTTTTCATTGATCTCTTCTACCAGCACATCGCAGATCTGTCCCTGATACCTGGATACCTGTTCTCTGGCTGTCTCCTGCACGGTCTTAAGCACCCGGTCAAACTGCTCCTTTACCAGTTCCTCCGGCACCTGTTCCATGGCTGCCGCCGGTGTTCCGGTTCGTTTGGAATAAATAAAGGTAAAAGCATTGTCGTATTTTACGCGACGGATCACATCGATGGTCTCGTCTACGTCTTCCTTCGTCTCTCCGGGGAATCCTACAATAATATCCGTAGTGATCGCCATATCCGGAATCTCCTTACGGATCTTCTCCGCCAGCTCCAGATACTGCTCCTTGGTATAACGACGGTTCATGGCTTTTAATATCTTCGTGGAACCGGACTGCAGCGGAAGATGGAGGTGCCTGCAGATCTTCTTGGAATGCTTCATCACCTCGATCAGTTCATCCGACAGATCCTTGGGGTGGGAGGTCATGAAACGAATCCGCTCCAATCCCTCGATTCTTTCTACTTCCTGCAAAAGCTGTGCAAAGGTAATGGGCTCTTCCAGGTTCTTACCGTAGGAATTTACATTCTGTCCCAGCAGCATGATCTCCACAACGCCGTCTGCCACCAGTCCCTCGATCTCCCGGATGATATCCTTCGGATTACGGCTTCGCTCTCTGCCGCGGACATAGGGGACAATACAATAGCTGCAGAAATTATTGCAGCCGAACATAATATTGATACCTGATTTGAAAGAATACTTTCTCTCCACCGGCAGATCTTCCACGATCTTGTCCGTATCCTTCCAGATATCAATGACCATTCCTTCACTTTCAAACAGGGAGCATAACAGCTCTGCGAATTTGAAAATATTATGAGTTCCGAAGATCAGATCCACGAAGCGGTAACTGTTTTTAATCTTCTCGATCACGGTGGGTTCCTGCATCATACAGCCGCACAGTGCGATCTTCATATGAGGATTTTTCCTTTTATAGCCGTTTAACACTCCCAGTCTTCCATAGACACGCTGGTTGGCGTTATCTCTCACCGTACAGGTATTATAGATCACAAAGTCCGCATTCTCATCTTCAATGATCTCATAGCCGACTTTTTCCAGGATTCCCACCAGTTTTTCCGAATCCCTGGCATTCATCTGACACCCGAAAGTAGTCACACAGCAGGTAGGCCTTCTGCCCAGTTCTTCTCCAAGCTTTGCCACATGACCGGAGGCTTTCTCCATAAAATAATACTGTCTGTCGGTTTCGTTCATTTGTGTTACATTTGTCATATAAAAAATATTGCCTTTCTAAATATCTGTATCTATTATCTGTCTGCGTATTTTGCTGCAATGGCGATCAATAGTCCGGTCGTTTTTTCCATGGACTGTACACAGGCATACTCATATCTGCCGTGATAATTTTCTCCGCCGGTGCACAGGTTCGGGCAGGGCAGTCCCATGAAGGACAGTCTGGCGCCGTCGGTACCGCCGCGGATGGGAGATACCCTGGGTTCGATCCCCAGCTCTTCCATGGCAGCTTTCGCGTTATCGATCAGGTGCATATGCTGCTCCATGATCTCCCGCATGTTATAGTAAGAATCTTTCATATCCACTATAGCGGTGCCTTCCCCATACTTCCGGTTCAGGAAATCCGCACAGGACAAAAACAGCTCTTTTTTCTGTTCAAACAGCTCTCTGTTATGATCACGGATAATATAGTCCGCAGTAACCTCCTCCACATTGCCGCTTAAGGCATCCAGATGGAAAAATCCCTCATAGCCTTCGGTATACATTGGATTCTGCTCCACCGGCAGCAGCTTCTGGAACTCCTGCGCGATCAGAATGGCATTTTTCATTTTGCCTTTGGCGGAACCGGGATGCACACTTCTGCCATAGACATGAAGCTTTGCCCCGGCGGCATTAAAATTCTCATATTCCAGTTCGCCCAGTGCACCACCGTCTACGGTATACGCATAATCTGCACCAAACAGTTTCACATCAAAATGATCCGCTCCGGCACCGACTTCCTCATCCGGGGTGAAACCAATGCGGATCTTGCCGTGCTTTTTCTCAGGATGATTTAACAAGTCTTCCGCCATGGTCATGATCTCAGCAACACCTGCTTTGTCATCTGCTCCAAGCAGCGTCGTTCCGTCTGTCACGATCAGATCTTTTCCCACATAATTTAACAGCTCCGGGAAATCCGCTGTCTTCATAACGATGTTCTCTGCTGCATTCAGTACGATATCTTTTCCGTCATAATGCTCTACGATCCGGGGCTTCACATTGGTATCCGTCACCGCAGGCGATGTATCCATATGGGCAATAAATCCCAGTACCGGTGCATTTTCGCAGCCTGCGGATGCAGGAACGGTGGCATAGACATAACAGTGCTCCCGATCATAAGTGATCTCTGTGGCGCCCATAGTCTCCAGTTCACTGACAAGCACACCTGCCAGATCATGCTGCTTCATGGTGCTGGGGATCGTAGTGCTTTCTTCACTGGACTGGGTATCGATCTTCACATATCGTAAAAAATTCTCTATCGTCTTAGTCATAATCTCACTCCTAACATTTCTACACAAATACAACTTATCCGGGCTTGTACTTTTCTTAAATCCGTACAACCGCATTTCATTTATCATATCATGATGACCGCATCGCTTCAATATTTAATTTAATTTAAGGTAGAATTTCCCGGGTAATTGTTCAGAGCTTATAGGTTCTTATTTCACGACAGATCCCCTTTGACAGCATCACTACCGCCAGAAGATTCGGCACCGCCATCAGACCGTTGCAGATATCCGAGAAATCCCATACCGCTTCCAGCGAACAGACCGCCCCCAAAAAAGCAAGCATTCCATAGCACATACGGTACCACCCTGTCCGACGACTATTTCCCGCCAGGTATTCAAAAGCTTTCTCTCCCTGATATTCCCATGCAATAATTGTAGCAAACGCAAACAATGCGATAGAGATCGTAAGCATCCATTCCCCCGCCCTGCCAAATGTGGTGGAAAATACAGCGATCATAAGCGCTGTTCCGTTCAAAAACTCCCCCTGCGCATCCCTCTGTCCCAGCATACCGCTGGATGCTATGGCAAGCCCCGTCAGAGAACAGATCACAATGGTATCGATAAAAACTCCCGTCATGCTGATATAGCCTTGCCGTACCGCATCCGGTGTATCTGCACAAGCCGCGCTGATACCGGCTGCTCCGAGTCCCGCTTCGTTGGAAAATACACCACGGGAGACACCATAGCGCATGGCCTGCCTGCCGGAACATAAGAATCCAATGCTCCCTCCTGCCATAGCTTCCGGGCAGAAAGCACCGCATAAAATCTGCAGAATTCCTGCCGGTAGATTATGGAAATGCGTAAAGATCACCATGCCTGTTCCGAACAGATAAAATACTGCCATACAGGGCACCAGATATTCCGTGACCCTTGCTATTTTATCGATTCCTCCAAGGATCACCAGAATTGTAAAGATACCAATCACCAATCCTGTCACTGTCCGGTCGACTCCAAAAGTCACTGCCAGTGCCTCCGCAATCGAATTCCCCTGCGTCATATTCCCCATGCCAAAGGAGGCTAGTACTGCGAATATTGCAAACAGTACCGCAAGGATCCGCCCCATACGTCTATACGGAAATGCGTTTTGAAGAACATACATGGGACCACCCACCGGTTTTCCTTTGTGATCTCTTACACGATATCTGACACACAGCGTACTTTCCACCAGTTTGGTCGACAGCCCGATGATCCCGGACAAAAGCATCCAGAACAATGCTCCCGATCCTCCCAGCACCATGGCAGTAGCCACGCCTACGATATTTCCCGTGCCAATCGTTGCCGCCAGTTCCGTAGTCAGTGCTGAAAAAGAAGAAACCCCTTCCCCGTCTGTGCCTTTCCGGCTCTTAGGATGGAACACCAGCCCAAGTGCCGCCAACAGATTTCTCAGAGGAAGAAAGAACAGACTTATCATCAGATAGCAGCCACAGCCTAATAATAAAAAAATAAGCCAGGGTCCCCATACGATCCGGTCTGTCTGCTGTAAAAAGCCTGTTACCTCTGTGATCATAAAAAGTCTGTCTCCCTGACATATTTTTCTAAACTATATTCTTTATTTTTCTATTTTATACATTGATATCACTGTCCGACTACTTTTCCGGATTCCTGTATTTCCGGAATGTATTTACTGGCTATCCGGCAGAAACCCCGGGATTTTTTCTGCGATCTCCCGAATCCCGAACAGGTATCCGACACCTTTCTCCAGTTGTCCTTCGGAAGCATTGAGCAGTGTTGCGATCAGATGCAGTTTATGCTCTCCGTATTCCAGGTCACTCGTATACTCACCGTCTTCGTTTTCCGTGGCTGTCTGCTCCTTCACTTCTGCTTCAGCTTCTATTTCTGCCTTTATTTCAGCCTCTTTATCCCACATGATCTGTGCATTGGTATCATAAGGCACCTCTCCTTCCATTTCCATATAGGTTTCGGAATAATAATCATGCAGATAGGACTGCATATAATCGGTGATAGCATAATAAGGGGCATCCGCACCGATATCATCCCATGTAACCGGTTCTGTCTCATCTTCCAGCACAACCTTCATGGCATAGAGTGTTCCGGTCTCGGAGTCCACGACACACTCTATACTGACTCCCGTAACCTCCTCTTCCTTCATGCGCATACAGATGTCATAGGCCATGATCGCGACTCCGTCCGACAGCTTTTCATCATACAAAATATATCGTTTGATGGAAATATGATCTGTATCCATATTTTTGAAAAAATAATCCTCCCCCGCATTCTGCATGTAATAAGTAAAAGCCCGCAGAGAATAGTCACCTTGTTGCAAATCCTTCGGGATCTCGATCTGTCCGAAAAAACAAGAATCCCGACCCACGACTTTCACCCGCTGAATCACGGAATCCCGACGATCAATCAAGTCGACATAAATATAGTGACTATAAACCATGGGAAACACAGCTGCCGCATGTACTTGGTAAGCCCGAAAC
>ERZ773155.1048-NODE-1048-length-23954-cov-17.276874_pt1 | contig 23954 bp, 20 predicted proteins | sample MGYA00511262_ERZ773155 | MGnify/ENA primary metagenome ERZ773155 (study PRJEB29015, sample SAMEA2737828) | human gut metagenome | biome: human gut; feature: human-associated habitat; material: faeces | place: China | collected 2012 ... | reverse complement strand
TGACTTTAGAGAATGAAGAATATGAGATATGCGGTGTTATAGGAAGCAGTACATCAGATTATTATGATTACAAGATGGTTCTTAATATAGATTGTCTCGGAACTAATGTCCTGAAAGAAATATGCAGAAAAGACAGCTATACGATTGAATTGTCAAGCAACATAACAAGTCTTGATAATTCCTATTCTGCGGTATTCGGTAATATAAGGAGTGTGGATGCGAAATCACAGATAAATGCCAAGAAGCTTAACTCAAAGGGTGAGTCAGATGTGGTTAAGGCACTTCAGGGCGAGAATATGAAGATAAATGTGATGGTATATGTATTCTGTATATTTAACTGCCTGCTGATGTCACAGTTCTGGCTGATTCAGAGAAGCAGGGAGATTGCGGTAAAGAAGATATACGGAATGAGTGATTCAAGAATAATCGGTGCAATGGCATGTAATATTCTTGCGTTAAGCGTAACGGCTCTTATTATATTTGCAGTAAGTGCAGTTATTATAAATGTGGTGACTGCCGGGGCTGGTATAATAACCGTTAATCTTACGACATTGTTAACGACAATAGCAGCTATTGCGGTAACGATTATTCTTTCGATGGCATATCCGGTTATAAAGATACTGCATTATGATTCTGTAGAGGTTCTTGGAAGTGATGATTAATGGGGGATTATTAGATGATAAGATTAGAGAATATTACAAAGATATACAATGAAAAGATTGATGATACGAAGGCGCTTGACGATGTAAGTCTTAAGATAGAGGACGGCGAATTCATTTCGGTTATGGGGGCGTCGGGAAGCGGAAAGAGTACGCTTCTTAAGATTATCGGCTGCATGGATACACCTACAGCAGGAAAGTATTTCCTTGATAATACCGAGGTGACAGTGGCAAGCCGTTCACAGGTACATAAGCTGCGTAAGGAAAAGATAGGATATGTGTTCCAGCATTTTGCATTGATGGATTACTATACTGCGTATGAGAATATAGAGCTTCCGCTTCTTGCAGCCAATGTAAAGCGAAAGGACAGGAAAAGGATTATATTAAAGCAGATGGAACATCTTGGAATACTGTCGGAAAGAAATAAGCTGCCGGGAAAGATGTCGGGAGGACAGCAGCAGAGAGTTGCGATAGCAAGGGCGTTAGTGACTAATGCAGATATCATACTTGCTGATGAACCGACAGGAGCACTCGACCAGAAGACAGGACGGGAGGTGCTGGAGCTTCTTAAGGAGATTAATAAGTCTGGAAAGACTGTTATAATCGTTACGCATGACGAAGGGATTGCGAAGGTGACGGACAGGATAATTACTATAAGCGATGGGAAGATTGTTGGGGATAATTAAAACTTTTTTGAAAGAAAATCCGTATATAAATAAGAGATACCAATATTGTAGATTCGGGGGGATTACAATGAGAAGAATAGCAGCAGGATTAATGGTTGTAATGTCAGTTTTGCTTGTGTCGTGTAAGGGGAAAACGGGTAATACGATAACCGTAGGAAGTGATAAGCTTGATAATACGCAGTCATACTTTTCTGAAAGCATGCATATGGTGGCAAGATGTGATACAGGATATTATTATCTTGATAAATGTAGCGCATCAGATGATAATCTTATGTTTTATGATGATAAGTCGGAAGAAAGTATTGTGTTATGTAATAAACCACAATGTGGGCATGATGGAGAAGAGTGCATGGCATATATTTCAGGAAGTGAGTTTAAAAGTGAGTTGTATTACTATAATTCGTACATATATATGATAAGTTCCAAGGGAAATCTTGTACAGATAAGTGCTGACGGAACACAGAGAACAGACCTTGGAAGCATATGCATCCTGAGTGGACAGGATAGTGTGTCAATGTGCTTCAATGATGGATATGCATATGTATCTCAAGAGATAACGGGAGATATAGAAGGTAATGTAACAGTAAGGCTGTACAGATTTAATCTTGATACGGGTTCGAGCAATAAAATATATGAAGAAACGGGATATGGTATAGGAATTAATTCGCTTAAAACATATGGCAGTGACACATTTTTTTTAAAGACATCTGTTTCAAAAGATGATAAGGGATTATATTCATTGGAAGGAAAAGGAATATTCAGAATTACAGGGGAAGATACTGAATGTCTGCTTGACAAGAATGTGTATAGTTACTGTATAGATGCAGACAATAACAAGCTGTATTACAGCGGTCTTGGAGATGGAACGATATATGAATATGATCTTGGCAGCGGCAAGTCAGAAAGCATATATAAAAGTGATAATGATACAGGATATTTTTATATAACATTTGACGGAAATTATATCTGGATGGATGATGAAGGATATAAGAATATGGCAATGTATTTTAACAAACAGAGCAGTTCACTTGATTATACATTATATCAGTTAGACAGAGATGGAAAGCTTGCAGCAAAGAGGATAATTCCAGACGAGGAAAAGATATTTTCAATTATGCATGGGGATAGCAGAAGAATGTTTATGTTTTCATTTGTGAACAACAAAATTGTATATATTGATAAGAGCAACATTGAAAAAGGGGATATTAAGGAGCTTAGGTAGATGAAGGAACTGGGGAGACTGCTTAATAGAAAAACAATATTGCTAATTCTGGCTGCGGCATGTATATGTGTCGTGGCTGTTTTTGCAGGGGACTTTTCAGACTGTGGAATAGATAATTATAAGATTAAAGTAAGAGAGTACAACTGGCTGATTGATGGGCATACAGATGAACAGATACAGGAGCATGCTGACGAACTGGCACAGGATGATAGAAGAATATTTAAGAGACTTGCAAAGGAATACAAGGAAAAGTCTGATTATATTGATGGATATACAGAAAGTGTCAAAGCAGTTATTACAAATGCCTCGAATATGAAAAAATTCAGTGTGTTCGGTACATCAGAATCAATAGCCAATATCAATAAAACGGAAAATGATTATAAAAGGATTGAAAATGTACAGGTTAGGGAATTAAACAGCAGGGCAGTTGAGCAGTTTCTGAAGAATGATATTTCTATCTATATTGTTCTTGCGTTGATGATATATATTATTTATAACATTTACGAATACAGGGATAATGGAATGTGGCAGATTATCTATACTGCTGTCAATGGAAGAATGAGAATTGCAGTTAAGGATACTGCAGCAGTCGGATTGGGTGCTTTATTTGTATCACTGATTATGCAGTTATGCGGTCTTGTCTCTATGCTTGTGGTGTATGGTGGCTGGGATTCCCTTACAGCACCTGTACAGTGTCTGACAGGGTATAATAATTTCACTTATCCGATAAGCGTAATTATATATCTTTTTATAAGATATATGATTGTATCTTTGATAGTTATTGCAATAGTGCTTGTTATATCACTCGTATTTGCGTTATGCAGGAAAAGAATCAGTTCGATTGTGCTGGTGGGTATAATTGCCGGAGCGGAAGCATTTGCATACCAGAATATATCAATGCAGGGCAGATTAAGAATTTTCAAGAAGATTAATATAATAAATGTGATGAATGTAAGCAATATACTTAGGAAGTATGATAATATCATGATAGCAGGTGTTCCTGTGAGCATGGTAAATGTGCTGTGCATGGTGTGTATTATTATAGCTGTAATATCAGCAATATTTCTTGCGTTACTTGGAAAGGTTATCCGTCCGGGAAGAAGTGCTGGCTTTATAGGAAAAATGATTGAAAAAATCGGACATGTAGTTCAAAGGATTTTGTCCAGAATTCCGCATTTCTGGAAAGAAATGTACAAATTTTTAATAACAGCAAGAGGCTGGATTGTAATATGTGTTGTTGTGTTTATAACAATATTTATATGTAATAACCAGAAAATAGCATATTCTGAAGATGAAAAGAAACGTGATGAATATTATCAGCAGTATGGTGGCAGGGATTACAGTGGATTTACCAGTCTTATAGAGCAGAGACAAAATGATGTTTATGAGGCACAGGCAAAGCTGGATACTGCAAGAGAACAGTATGAGCGGGGAGAATTTAGTGAGGATGATGTAAGCAGATATGTGTACAACCTCATGGATGCTGAGAGACTGCTTGATAACATGAGCGAATATATGCAGCAGATTGAATATGTTTCACAGATAAAAGAGCAGTACGGAATAGATGCGTATGTTATGTCACAACGGGGATACGACCAGATATTTGGCAGTAAAGGAACAACGAGAAAACTGCTTATATATATTATATTAGGATTTGGAGTTGTTCTTATTGCAGAGACTGAAAACTCAGTGGAATATAAGAACGGAATGAATATGCTTATTGGCTCGTCTAAGAAAGGGAGAAGATGGGAACATACAGTTAAGGCAGCTGCTGTATGCATATTGGTGGGGATAAGTGCATTTTTACTGTATATAATCGAAATGATAATAATGTATAAGGCTTATGGTATGCCATATATTAATGCACCGCTTATAAGCCTTACTTATATGAATACAGCAAAGGTATTCAGGAATATAACGATAAGCCAGTATATGCTTATTCTGATGGCAGAGGAGATACTATTCGCAGTAGCAGTCGGACTTGAAACAGTATTCGCTTCAAGGCACATTTTTAAAAAGAATTCGGGGAAAGGAATACCTCTGATTATAGTTATTAATACTGCTATATTATGTATTATTATGTGAGGGGGATGTATGAGATTTAAACAGTTTGTAATAATGATGATGATTATATGTGGCTGTGTATCAGCTGGATGTAAGAATAAAGAAGTACAGGGGAGTGACAAGACAGCAAGTGAAAGCAGCCATTTAGCCAGACAGGAGGTGGAGTATCCTGAAAAAGAAGATACATATGAAGATTGGGAACAAGTGGGTGAATTCAAGATAAACAGCAGGTCTGTAGAACAGGATGTACATGACACAGATACATCATATCTTTATATAATGGGATTTTCGTGGCCAGTGCTGTATGATAAAGAGTCTGTAAAGTTTATAGAATACACTGCGTATAATGCACGTGTGCAGTTTGAAAAGAGAGAGGTGCAGCTTAAGGAATTCCTTGATAAAAAGGTTATTAAGACGCAAAGTAAAAAGATATCGGGAGCAGAGCAGGAAGAACTGGATTTAATATTGTATATGGAATTTCCAACAAGTACATACTCATGGTATATGAATAAACAATCACCAGATACGGTACGCAAGGAAAGAAATGACATGCTTAACGCCATACTTATAGAGGCAGAAGTTATATATGATGATGGAACAGAGGAGACTTGTTATTATAAGATTCAGACTGGAACAGCAGACAATTATGTGTTGTTTGAGAGAAACTTGTAGTTGAAAATAAAAGCTTTTTTGAAATGCTTTTCGCATTTTGGCAGTGTCAAATAGCATATGAAACCAGCGCATAAGTTGGTAAAAAGCCTACTAATGCTGCTAAATGAGATGAAATAGTAGGTCTTTTGAGAAGAAATTTTGATGGGAATTAAGGTTGCTAAAGAAAATTGCCTACTAAAGTTGTGATTTATGCGAGAATAGTAGGTTTTTTAGCTGACAAGATGTGACTAATATTACAGATGTATCAGGAAAAGACCTACTAAAGTGTGAGATGTGACATATTTAGTAGGTATTTAAGATGGAAAGAAGCATTATAAACCAACTGACAATGTAAAAAAGACCTACCAGATTGTGAAAATTGATGAAATAGTAGGTTTACCGGGTAACTTTGGAAAGCGGTAAGAGTACCCCCCTTAGGGTAATAGGCTGTGTGGTGAGATGACAGGATAATTACTATTAGTTATGGTAGGATGGAAAGAAGCATCATAAAAATATATAAATGTTCATGGAATATTTACAAAAAATTATAATAAAATTTACTTGAATTATTATACGGGCAAGCATATAATAAGAGCATAGGGTTTGTTTATAATTTAACAATCAAATATTTATGTACGGAGGTTTTATTATGGTTCGATTTACTTTACCAAGAGATTTGTATCATGGAAAGGGTTCTTTGGAAGCCCTCAAGACACTTGAAGGAAAGAAAGCTATCATCTGCGTTGGTGGCGGATCTATGAAGCGTAACGGTTTCCTTCAGAAAGCAGAGGATTACCTCAAGGAAGCAGGAATGGAAGTTAAGCTTTTCGAGGGTATCGAGTCTGATCCATCAGTTGAGACTGTTATGAAGGGCGCTGCTGTTATGACAGAGTTCGAGCCAGACTGGATTGTTGCTATCGGCGGCGGTTCTCCTATTGATGCTGCTAAGGCAATGTGGATTAAGTATGAATATCCTGATACAACATTTGAAGATATGTGCAAGGTATTCGGTCTTCCTAAGCTTCGTAAGAAAGCTCATTTCTGTGCAGTTTCATCTACATCAGGAACAGCTACAGAGGTAACAGCATTCTCTATTATTACAGATTATGAGAAAGGTATTAAGTATCCTATAGCAGATTTCGAGATTACTCCTGATGTTGCTATTGTTGATCCTGAGCTTGCAGAGACTATGCCGGTTAAGCTTGTAGCACATACAGGTATGGACGCCATGACACATGCAATTGAGGCTTATGTATCAACTGCTAACTGTGATTACACAGATCCACTGGCACTTCATGCTATGGAGATGATTCAGGCTAACCTCGTTAAATCATACAACGGAGATATGGCAGCAAGAGATTCAATGCATAATGCACAGTGTCTTGCAGGTATGGCATTCTCTAATGCATTACTTGGTATCGTTCATTCAATGGCACATAAGACTGGTGCAGCATTTGAAGGCGGACATATTATCCATGGTGCAGCTAATGCTATGTATCTTCCTAAGGTTATCAAGTTCAATGCCAAGGATGAGACAGCAGCTAAGAGATATGCATTTATCGCTGATTTCTTACATCTTGGTGGCAATACACAGGATGAGAAGATTGACAATCTTATCGCTATGTTAAGAAAGATGAATGATGAACTTAATATTCCTCACTGCATCAAGAATTATGGTGAGGGTGGTCTCCCAGCAGAGACAGGATTTGTATCAGAGGAAGAATTCAAGGCTAAGTTACACGACATCGCAGCCAATGCTATCCTTGATGCATGTACAGGTTCTAATCCACGTCAGCCAAGTCAGGAAGAGATGGAGAAGCTTCTTACATGCTGCTACTATGATACAGAAGTTGACTTCTAATAATTACATATAAGAATAAATGTTAAGCCTTCTGGTAATAATACGGTTGTATTAATTATCAGGAGGCTTTTTATTATGGCATTGAATGAAAAAGAAAAGACTACGATTAAGGATTTACAGACTCAGGAGCAGACCTGTATCAAGAAGTACAAGAAGTATGGACAGGATGCTAAAGATCCTGTGTTAAAGGAGCTGTTCTCTACATTAGAGAAGAATGAGCAGAAGCATTATGACACATTAGGACAGATTCTTGAGGGAAAAGTTCCTGAATGTGACTGCAACGACTGTGAGGGAAAAGAGTATGAGCCTGAGGCAACATATGATGTGATGAGCAAGTCAGAGGATAAGGAAAGTGATGCATTTTTAGCAACAGACAGTATTGGCTCTGAAAAACTCGTATCGGGAGAGTATAATACTAACGTGTTTAATTTTGCTGATACAGCCATCAGAAAGATTCTTGCTGATATCCAGATTGAGGAGCAGAATCATGCAGAAATGCTTTATAAATACAAGACAGTAAACGGAATGGCATAATTTTATGCAAACTTTTTTGAAAAATGTTACAATTATCTAAACTTTTTTGAAAAGTATTCCGTATAAAGATATGAACGGGACATGAGACTTTGATTTATGTTCCGTCAGTACATACCAACCGGGGGTGAGTAGATGGGTTTGCTGTCAAAGAACCGTGATTTTAGTTTGATAAGCAGAATCCTGAATGATAATGACAGAGATGCAGCAGACGAGCTGGTTACGCAATATTATAAGGCTGTGTATAAGCACATTTATATTAAGCTGAAGGATGAGGAGTTAAGTATGGATCTTACTCAGGAAACATTTATTTCAGCGTTGAAGGGGCTGGGGGGCTTCAATATAGAGAAAGCGTCATTTAAGACATGGCTTACAAGGATTGCAGATAATAAGGTCACTGATTATTTCAGGAGCAGACAGTATCATGAGAGTATTGTTACACAGATTATGGATGATACCATACAGGAACCTGCTGATGAGAGGGCTGGCACGGAGACGAGTGTGCTTGGGAAGCTTTCTTATGAGGAGATGGAGAAAATGTATGGTCATCACCAGAATAAGGAATGGGAAACCTTCAGGCTTAAAGTGTATGAAGGTTATACATTTGGCGAGATAAGTGCTAATCAGGGGGTTGATCTTAGCACTGTCAAGAGCAGGTATTATGCAATGGTTAAGAGAGTAAGAAAGGAGTGGGATTATCTTGAGTAAGGTTAAGTATCCGGATAAGGAAAAAATCAGAATACAGATAGATGAAATCCTTGACAAGTCTGAACTGTTTGATGCTACAGAAGATAAGTCGTTTACATATACGAATGATAAGATAGTACAATTGAAACCAGTAAAACAACACCTGCCAGTCGGAAAGTATATTGGGGCTGTAGCTGCAATAGCGGCAATTGTTATATTTGTTATATCAGTAAAGAATTATCAGTTTGTCGACAGAAATGGACAGGGAGAGACAAGTCTTGTGCCATTAGCAACCAGCAGTTCAGAGGCAGATATGCATGAGAGTACTGCGGAGGAAGCAACAGTTAAACAGAGCCAGATAAGTGATATGATAATTGAAGATTATAACAGCTATGAAATGTTATATTCGAAACTTAATGTTATGAGTGAAGGAACAATAAATATTGAGAACAGAACAGAGTATGGATATACATATTCTGTAAGAAATGACAATGTTGCAACAAGGAATAATGTAGTACTTTATATTGATGTTCCTTATGATATTAAGTATAATGATAAACAGTTAGATGGAATGGATGAGGCGGCAGCTGATACATTAAAACAGGTGATTCAGACGTATATTGATAAGAATGGTCTTAATAGCAATATAAAGATTTCATGTTATATTATGAATAATTCTCTTGAGTTCTATAGTGGGGATACTGTATATGGAAGTCTGACGCTTTCTACAGAATAATTGGTGCTTTTGGGGGATTAAATGAACGAGAATAATTATTACTTAAAGAAATCTAAAGCGGTTTTAAGAGAGGTAAGGAAGTCTGTCATTGGAAAAGATGATGTTATATGCAAGGTGTATATGGCAATAATCGCAGGGGGACATGTATTATTAGATGATATTCCGGGAGTTGGTAAAACAACAATGGCACATGCATTTGCAAATGCACTCGGACTTAAGTACAACAGAATACAGTTTACACCAGATGTTATGCCATCGGATATAACGGGATTTTCGATGTATAACAGGCAGACTGGCAAGTTTGAATTCAAGCAGGGGGCGGCTATGTGCAACCTGCTTCTTGCTGATGAAATAAACAGAACATCACCTAAGACACAGTCAGCGTTATTGCAGATAATGGAAGAGTCTAAGGTGACTGTTGACGGCAATACATATGAGCTTCCAGACCCATTTGTAGTTATAGCAACACAGAACCCTATTGGTTCTATTGGAACACAGAAGCTTCCTGAGTCACAGCTCGACAGATTCATGATAAAGCTTTCTATGGGATATCCACAGATTGAGGATGAAGTAGCAATTATGAAGAGCAGACTTGAGAACGGGAAGAATACACAGTTTTCTGCATGTGTACTTGAAAAAGGTGATATAGAAGGGATTCGTGAGGAAGTTGCGGGTATCTATGTTGATGATTCTATATATGAATATGTAGCTAAGATTGCAGCTAAGACAAGAAGCAGGGAGAATATAATACAGGGGGTTTCACCAAGAGGAAGTATCGCAGTAATTGCAATGGCAAAGGCGGAAGCATTTCTTCGCGGTAATAATTATGTTCTTCCATCAGATATTAAGAATATTGCTGTTGAAACATTTGCACACAGAATAGTTACTAATGTTAATGGAGCTGCAGGTACGGAGGCAGCTAGAAAAGAGATTACTGAGATATTAAGAAATGTACCGGTTCCAGAGATGAATAAGTAAGGGTGGCAGTATGCTTAAAAGAAGGATTTTGTATTTTATCTGCCTGGCAGTTGTTTTCGGGGTTAATATATTTTATGTGGAATACCAGATATTTATATTGCTTGTCCTGATGATTGCAATACCACTTGTTTCATGGATTATGTATGCTATATCGGATGTCAGCCTGGGGCTTAGCCTGCAGGTCAATAAGAATGTTGTACAGGTGGGAAACAGGATTAAGATAAGAATAGTTAAGAAGAATGTATGTAATCTGGCTTTTGTTAATGGCAGCATAACCATAAAATATATGTATTGCCATACGGGTGATGAATTCATGATAAATGTGCCTATAAAACAGGGCATAAGAAAGAGTGCTGGAATTACGGACATTTCTGCGGATTACTGCGGTAATATATGTGTGGGGGTTGAATCCATAGAAATATGTGACTATCTTGGACTTTTTGGAAAGAAGAAACAATTTGCAGGAGTTACTAAAGTATCTGTTATGCCGGAGGAAACAACTGACAGATATATGGAAACAGACAGAGCTAATGCTTATTATGATGAAGAGAATGAGGTGTATGTAAAGAGTGCATCTGATGAAGTCAGTGAACTCAGAGAATACAGGGATGGAGACAGTCCAAGGAATATCCATTGGAAGAGAAGCAGTATACTTGCAGAGAATGACTTTATTGTTAAAGAGTACAGCACGAACATTAATAAGACGGTATTCATCGTTGTTGACACGGACTGGAGAGGAGAAAAGTCATGGCGTCTTTCAAGAATGAGCCGAATATATGCTGAGATGATGTCGCAGGGGCTGGCATGTGCAGAGGCTGGACTGACTGGACAGTATATAGTGTGGGATATGGCTAAAGCAGATATTGTAAGAGTTACGTTCTATGATAATGCCAGTTTGAAAGCGGCCGTTAAAGTGGTTATGGATATACGTTGTGGTGAAGGTACGGTCAATAAAGCATGTCAGGCATTATATGAAGATGACAGGCTGGAGATTACGACTGAACCAGTGATAATTACAGAGAATTGATAATAATGTGACAAGAGGGTATTAATGAAAAAGGGACAGCTTATACATACAGACAACTTAATACTTAGAATAATAGTGACATTTCTTGGAACATTTGGTGCAGCATCCATAATAGAGACGATTACATATCCGCTTGCAGATATGGGATTTATTGGATTGGTTTCACTGATATTCAGTGTTGTGTATACATTTATGCTGTCCTGTTACGGAAAGAATGCAAGGCTTATAAGGATTATGGGAATGGCTGTTTTGCCGGTGGTATATCTCGTAATTAATATAGGCTCTTTTATTAATGGAATCACAACATTTATAAATGTGTTTATATCAAGGGCATCTTTTACAGGACCTGTAGATAGCAGTAATGTACTAACGGTAGAGAGTGCTGGTGCGGCTTCTGTAAGATGCGTATGTGTGGTTGTTGTTATGATTATAGCAGTCCTTGCAGCTTTGGAAGTTAATGTGTTTCCTAATATGCTAGTGAGTCTGGCAATAACCATGCCTCTGCTTAGTGTATTTATTGCGGCAGTTATTATTCCTGATATCATAAGCATTATTTTCTGTGTTCTTTTTATCTTTGATTCAATGGCACTAAGGAATAAGAAGATAAAAACTAACCAGGGTGCCAAAACGGCTGTAATAATATCAGCAGTTATAGCGGCAGTTTTAACATTTATTATTCCTCAGGAAACATATAAGAGAAATTCTTTCTTTGATGATGCAAGAAATATGGTAACAGATGTTGTTTATGACAGATTTGGCATAGACCTTCAGGGAAACAAATCAGAGACAGAGGATGATAAGGCGAGGGTTAATGCGACTGTAGGAATAGGAAATGGTGATGTTGGACAGGTTGACGAGGTCTACTATGGAAATGTATACGCAGGAGAGCTTAATACAATGTCTGATATCGGAATTGCCTATGCCAAGGTATTTATGGGAAGGGATTTCAAGAATAACAGCTGGCAGCGATGGTCGGATACAAGGGAAACTCAGTATTCTTATGAGAGTGCTGTGTCCGAGTTTGCACTTAATCTTGTGAAACGAAAAGTATATACGCTTGATGAAGACGAACAACTGCTTGCTGACAGATTTTTCTATTATCAGCAGACATTCAGAAGTAAAGATGGCAATGTATATGGTTTGTCACTTGATTACCGTATAGCACGGGGAAGCCTTGAGGATTACTCCCGCATGGGGCAGCTTATGAAGAAATACAGAAACTCTGCTATTGTTAATTCATATGAAAGCTATGCACACGGGCAGTATCTTGATGTATCTGAAGATGATAGAATTGTTGTAGCACAACTGTTTGGAAAGAAGGATTTACAGACAGTAGATGAAAAGATTGAATATATACAGCAAATAGTATCTTATCTTAAAGATAATTATACATATACTCTTAAACCAGGAAGAGTGCCGGAGGGAAAGAGCGTTGTTGAGTATTTCTTAAGAGAAAGCAAGAGAGGGTATTGTACATATTTTGCTACCTCGGCAGCAGTTATATTAAGATGTGCAGGTATACCGGCAAGGTATTGTGCAGGATATACGGTTAATACCAATACAGGCGCATATTATACTGACGGGCAGAGCAATAAGTATATGAAATATGATGTCTACGACAATGCAGCTCATGCATGGGTTGAGGCATATATTGATGGATATGGATGGGTTATTGTTGATGCAACACCTGGCTATGGAGAAGTTGAGGATACTGAGCAAAGTTCCACACAGGATGAAAGTGAGAGACAGAGCCAGTCTGACAATAGTAATTCATCAGTTGATGAAAATATGACAGTTGATGATACAGATGAGCCGGGTACTGAAAGTACAACACAGGAAGCTGTCTCTGATACTGACAGCTTCTCAGGTGAGATACATATTAATTCAGTACTGATTGTTGTATGTACAGCAATGTTGGCGTTTCTTATATTAATTGCAATGGCTGCAATCAGGATAGTATCAAGAATACATTTATTAAGAAGCAGTTCAGCAGATGAAGTAAAGCTTATGAAAATGTATTCTTATCTTGAAAAGCTTCTTGCTTGTCTGGGATATAAGAGAGAACCTGAAATGGATTATGAAGAATATATAATAGAAATAATTGCACAGAATGAGAATCTTAAGAATATGGGACTTGAGAAAGCAGTGCAGATAATCCTTGCGGTTAGATTTGGCAATGTAAAATGTGTTGACAAAGCTGATATAACTGGGATAATAAGTACTATAAGACAAGTGCGAAGCTATGCACTTAAGAAAGCCAGAGGATTAAGAAAGCTTATAGTATGTTTAATTTAGAAGAAGAGCTTAAGAAACTCCCGGCAAAACCGGGAGTTTATATTATGCATGATAAGTGGGACAATATAATATATATAGGTAAGGCGAAGATTTTAAAGAATCGTGTAAGACAGTATTTCCAGAGCAGCAGGAATAAGTCTGCCAAGATTGTGCAGATGGTGTCACATATTCAGTACTTTGAGTACATTATCACAGATTCTGAACTTGAGGCGCTTGTTTTGGAGTGCAATCTTATTAAGGAGCACAGGCCTAAGTACAATACCATGCTAAAGGATGACAAGAGTTATCCTTTTATTAAGATTACCGTTGGTGAAGAGTATCCAAGGGTACTTTTTGCAAGAAAGATGAAGCATGGAGCAGGTAAGTATTTCGGTCCTTACACTTCTGCGGCAGCAGTCAAGGACACTATTGAACTTCTATGTAAACTGTATAAGGTAAGAACCTGTAACAGAAATCTGCCTAAAGATGAGGGCAAGGACAGGCCGTGTCTTAATTATCATATCGGACAGTGTGATGCACCATGTCAGGGATATGTAAGCGGTGAGGAATACAGAAGAAGAATTGATGAGGTTGTAGCTTTCTTAAATGGTGATTACAAGAAGATTATGGACAGGCTTACAACGCAGATGCAGGAAGCGTCTGAGAAGATGGAATACGAGGAAGCTGCAAGATACAGAGACCTGTTAATGAGTGTCAAGCAGGTTGCACAGAAGCAGAAGATTACAGCAGATGATGTTAATGACAGAGATGTCATTGCATGTGCAAGTGACGGTCAGGACGCAGTTGTGCAGGTGTTCTTTATCAGGCAGGGCAAGCTTCTTGGAAGAGATCATTTTCATATGAAGGTTGCCGAAGGTGACTCTAAGAGCGACATAATTTCGGAATTTATGAAACAGTATTACGGCGGAACTCCATTTATACCTAATATTATTATGGTGCAGTACGAGATAGAGGATGCGGATACTATAGCACAGTGGCTTAGTGCAAGAAAGAGTCGCAAGGTAAGTATTGTCACACCTAAGAAGGGCGACAAGGAAAAGATGGTTGAGCTTGCATATAAGAACGCCCAGCTTGTTCTTACACAGGATGCGGAGAAGATTAAGCGTGAGGAGAGCAGGACAACAGGAGCTATGAAAGAGATTGCTGGCTGGCTTGGACTCGGGACACTTCACAGAGCAGAGGCTTACGATATATCTAATACAAATGGCGTTGAAAGTGTTGGCTCAATGGTCGTTTTTGAGGATGGAAAACCAAAGAAGAATGATTATCGCAAGTTCAGGATAAGAACAGTAAAGGGGCCGGATGATTATAAGAGCATGCGTGAGGTTCTGACAAGACGTTTTACAAGAGGTATGCGTGAGCGGGAAGGACTCGAGGATAGTCATGGATTTTCGAGATATCCAGACCTTATTATGATGGATGGCGGACGCGGCCAGGTGAATATTGCACTTGATGTACTTAAGGAACTGGGACTTAATATTCCTGTGTGTGGTATGGTAAAAGATGATACCCACAGCACAAGAGGTCTGTATTATAACAATATTGAGATACCGATAGATAAGCACAGCGAGGGCTTTAAGCTGATTACAAGGGTGCAGGATGAGGCACACAGATTTGCAATAACTTATCACAGAAGCTTAAGAGATAAGGCACAGGTATCTTCTGTACTTGATTCGATTGAAGGAATCGGACCTGTAAGAAGAAAGGCACTTATGAAGCATTTTCTTGATATAGAAAAGATACGGCAGGCATCAGTGGATGAGCTTATGAAGGCTGATGGTATTACTGAAAATGTGGCAGAGAATATATACAAATTCTTTCATTGATAATACTTTTATAATAGCATTTAGAGCTTGTCTGTGATAAACTTAGGATATATGAAATCGTAAACATGAGTTTGGAGGCAGAGAATATATGAATAATGGTAAAGAGAGGGTAAAGTTATCTAAAGTTATCCAGAAAATGAATCTTGTTAATCTTACACCACAGATAGATGTGTCAGGAATCTGGCTTAATCTGCCTGATGTGAACAGACCGGCTTTGCAGCTTACAGGTTTTTATGACCAGTTTGATAATGACAGATTACAGATTATTGGTAATGTGGAGCATGCTTATCTTGCGAGTCTTTCTGAGCAGGAGAGATATGAAAGATATATGCAGCTTTTGTCAAGTAATATTCCATGTATTATATTCTGCAGGAGTATAAAGCCAGAGCCTAAGATTATTGAACTTGCGGTTAAGTATCAGATACCTCTTCTTATGACAGACCAGGCAACATCTTCATTTACAGCAGAAGTAATACGCTGGCTGAAGGTCCAGCTTGCACCATGTATCGTAATCCATGGTGTTTTAGTTGATGTATATGGTGTAGGTGTACTTATCACAGGTGAGTCTGGTATTGGTAAGAGCGAGGCCGCGCTTGAACTTATAAAAAGAGGACATCGTCTTGTAACTGACGATGCGGTTGAAATCAGAAAGGTCAGTGACGAGACTCTGGTTGGAAGCGCACCGGGAGTTACCAAGTATTTTATAGAGCTTAGAGGCATTGGTATTATTGATGTCAAGACACTTTTCGGTGTTGAAAGTGTTAAGGAAACTCAGGAAATAGATATGGTTATCAAGCTTGAGGACTGGAACAAGGACAGAGAGTATGACCGACTTGGACTTGAGGAAGAATACATAGAATATCTTGGCAATAAGGTTGTGTGCCATACGCTACCGGTAAGACCAGGACGTAATCTTGCTGTAATTGTTGAGTCAGCAGCGGTCAACCACAGACAGAAGATGATGGGATATAATGCAGCGAAGGAATTATACAGAAGAGTACAGGAAAATCTTATGAGAGGCGGGGAGGATGACGATGAGTAAGATTATATTTGGAATTGATGTTGGAGGAACAACCTGCAAATGTGGTACATTTTCTGAAGAAGGTGAGCTGTTAAGAAAGGAAGAGATTCCTACAAGAAAGGATGAGGGTGGAAGCCTGATTCTGCCTGATATAAGTGAGTATATCAAGGGCGTTCTTGCAGATATGAATATGACAACAGAGGATGTGGCAGGAATTGGAATGGGACTTCCAGGTGCCTGTCTTGAAGATGGAACTGTCAACAAATGTATTAACTTAGGCTGGGGAGTATTTAATGCAGCCAATGTATTGTCTGAGCTTACAGGTATTCCTGTTAAGATTGGTAATGATGCCAATATGGCAGCACTCGGAGAATTCTGGGTAGGCGGTGGAAGCGAATATAACAGCATGGTCATGGTGACGATTGGAACCGGTGTAGGCGGTGGAGTTATTATTGATGGAAAGCCTCTTTATGGATTTAACGGTGCAGCAGGTGAGATAGGTCATCTTCCACTTGTTGAAGGTGAGACTGAGAGCTGTAACTGTGGAAAGAAGGGATGTCTTGAGCAGGTTGCTTCTGCAACTGGAATTGTAAGAACGGCTAACCGTATGCTTGCAGAAAGTGACATGCCTTCATCTTTAAGAAGTGTGCCATACATATCGGCAAAAGTTATATTTGACGAGGCTAAGGGAGGAGATGCCCTTGCTATACAGGTAACAGAGTATGTATGCAGGTATCTTGGAAAAGGACTCGCATGTGCAGCAGGAATGGTTGACCCGGAGGTATTTGTAATTGGTGGCGGAGTTTCTGCCGCAGGGGAATATTTTATCAATCTTATTGATAAGTATTATAAGGAATGTGTGTTCCATGCGAGCAGACAGACTAAGATAGTTAAGGCTGCACTTGGCAATGATGCAGGAATGTATGGAGCAGCAAAGCTTATTCTTGGAAATTAGTATTAAGGATAGTGAGATTATATGGATAATAAAATGTTATCAGAAGCATTAATATCAATGCTTGGTGCCGGGAATGTAAGAACAGGTGAACTAATGAAGACACATACTACATTCAGAATCGGAGGTGCAGCAGATTATTATGTAACACCACAGGCAGAAAAGCAGATAGCAGATGTTATCGCATTTTTGAAAAAATCGGACATTAAATATATTGTTATTGGAAATGGCAGTAATATTCTTGTGAGTGATGAAGGCTTCAGGGGAGTTGTAGTTGAGCTTGGCGATAGTTTTTCAGATTATGAGTTTCTTCAGGATTCACAGGATAATTCAGATGAAGTGCTTGTCAAAGCAAGTGCAGGTATGAAGCTTACAAGACTTGGCAACCAGCTTGCTGCTAATGGAATTGCCGGATTTGAATTTGCAACAGGTATTCCGGGTTGCATAGGTGGTGCTGTAAGAATGAATGCAGGTGCTTATGGCGGGGAGTTCAAGGATATTCTTGTCAGTGCAAAGGTTATTGATGATGAAGGTGTTATCAGGGAGCTTTCAGCAGATGAACTTGAGCTTGGATACAGAACAAGTATTGTAGCGAAAAGCAATATGATTGTTCTTGAAGCAACTTTGAAATTAAGAAAAGGTGAACCGGATATAATAAGAAATAATATCTCAGAGCTGGCAGCTAAGAGAAGGCAGAAGCAGCCACTTGAGTATCCTAGTGCCGGAAGCACATTTAAAAGACCGGAAGGATATTTTGCAGCAAAGCTTATTGAGGATGCAGGTCTTAAGGGTTGTGCAAGAGGTGGCGCACAGGTATCGGAGAAGCATGCCGGATTCGTTGTCAATAAGGGCGATGCAACTGCGAAGGATGTATGCGAGCTTACGGATTATATTAAGAGTGAAGTTATGGAAAAGTTCGGTGTCGGGCTGGAACTGGAAGTTGTAAAGGTTGGATTCTAAGGCTTGTTATAATTAAACAGACCAGTAATTAAGGGCAGATAAGAAAGAGAAGATGATAAGATGAAGATGATTATTGTTACAGGTATGTCAGGTGCAGGTAAATCTACAGCACTTAATGTATTAGAAGATGAGGGATATTATTGTGTCGATAATATGCCAATCTCTCTGATTCCTAAGTTTGCAGAGCTTGCCAATGCTGGAGAAGACGGATATAGCAACATAGCAATTGGTGTAGATATAAGAAGTGGTCACGCACTTGCTGAGCTGGATTCAGTGCTTGATGATATGCTTAATAAGCATTTTAACTATACAATTCTGTTTCTTGAATCAAGTGATGAGGTACTTGTAAAACGATACAAGGAAACGCGAAGAACACATCCGCTTGCAATGGATGATCATGACAGAATAGATAATGTAATAAAGCTGGAAAGAGATGAGCTTAAGTTCTTAAAGAAAAGAGCAGATGTAATAATCGATACAAGCCAGATGCTTACAAGGGAACTTAAGGCAGAGCTTGAGGGCATATTCTTTGACGATAAGAATTTCAAGAATCTGTTTGTTACAGTTCTTTCTTTTGGTTTCAAATATGGAATACCTGCAGACGCAGATCTTGTGTTTGATGTGAGATTTCTGCCTAATCCATATTATATTGAAGAACTTAAACACCTTACTGGTAATGATAAGCCTGTACAGGATTATGTGAAGAAAGCTCCAGAGACAACAGAATTTTTGGAAAAGATAGATGATTTATTGAAGTTCCTTCTGCCTAATTATGTTAAGGAAGGAAAGAACAGCCTTGTTATTGCAATTGGCTGTACAGGAGGAAAGCATCGTTCAGTTACTCTTGCTAATGAAATCTATAAGCTTATAAGCAGGACTGAGTATGGATGCAAGGTTGAGCATAGAGATATTGAGAAAGATTCTAAGAGAAAAGGTTAAGTATGTCATTTTCATCAGAAGTAAAAGAAGAGTTAGTTAAGAAAACAGATTCCGCGAGGCATTGCCAGATTGCGGAATTTGCTGCGTTTATGGGAATGTCTGGCAATGTAAGCGAGACAGATAATGGAGAATTATGTCTGGAATTCGTTACAGAGAACGAATTGTCAGTTGAGAAATTCAGTGACCTGTTATTGAGAATATTTAGCATTAAGATGGATGCTGATACGAATGAAATGGTTAAGAATGGCAAGGAAACTATTATAAGGATAACCAGACAGAGTGATGTTGCTAAGATATTGCAGACATTAAAATGGTGCGACGACCGGTTTACACAGATTGAACCGGTGTTTGTTGACGCAAGAATTGTAGCGATGGACTGCTGTAAGAAAGCATTTATAAGAGGAGCTTTTATGGAACGAGGTTCTATAAGTGACCCGAACAAGTTCTATCACTATGAGATTGTGTGCAAATATGAAGAGGATGCTGATATTCTTATGGATATGCTGCGTTTCTTTGGACTTGATGCCAAGGTTATTGTAAGAAAAAACAGTTTTGTTGTGTATATGAAAGAAGGTAATAATATTACTGATACGCTTAATCTTATGGGAGCGGTTGTATCACAGATGAATCTTTACAATGTCATGATTCTTAAGGGAATCAGTAATGATGTCAACAGAAAGGTAAATTGTGAGACTGCTAATCTTAACAAGACAATTGAAGCGGCGGTCAAGCAGATTAAGGATATTGAACTTATAAGAGATACAGTCGGGCTGGACAGTTTAAGTGACAGTCTGATGCAGGTTGCTCTTTTAAGACTTGAGAATCCTGACATGAGTCTTCAGGGACTGGGTGAGCTGTTAGACCCTCCGGTTGGGAAATCAGGTGTAAACCACAGATTAAGAAAGATTGGCGAGAAGGCAGATGAATTAAGACAGAGCATGGGAATCTCTGTCTGATTAAATATTTTTAATAAAATTTTACATTTTCTTTTCAAATAGGGATTGACAAGAAGTGTATAATTGAAAATATGAGATAAAAGAGCAGTCATATACTGCAGAAAGGTTGATTAAGATGACTAAAGTAGATATAATTTCAGGCTTTTTGGGAGCAGGTAAAACAACTCTTATAAGTAAGCTTTTAAAGGAAGCCTTAAAGGGAGAGCAGGTAGTTCTTATTGAGAATGAGTTCGGTGAAATCGGTATTGATGGAGGATTCCTTAAAGATTCTGGTGTTCAGATAAGAGAGATGAATTCAGGATGCATCTGCTGTTCACTTGTTGGTGATTTCGGAACTTCTCTTAAGGAGGTTGTTGATAAGTATCATCCAGACAGAATTATTATTGAGCCTTCAGGAGTAGGCAAGCTTTCAGATGTTATCAAAGCGGTTAAAGACCTTCACATTGAGAATGAAATCGTTCTTAACAGTGCTTCAACAGTTGCAGATGCATCTAAGGTTAAGGTATATATGAAGAATTTTGGTGAATTCTTTAATAACCAGATTGAGCATGCAGGAACTGTTATTTTAAGCAGAACACAGAATGTTTCTGAAGAGAAGTTAAAGACAGCTATTGAGCTTATTAAGAGTGTTAATCCTAATGCACATATTATCACAACTCCTTGGGATGATATTGACGGAACTAAGATTCTTGGTGCAATGGAGAATGTTACTAACCTTGAGTTAGACATGCTTGCAGAGGCAGCGCAGAAGGCTTATGAGGAGCATGAGAAGGAGCACCACCACCACCATCATCATGAAGATGGAGAGTGCTGCTGTTGCGGCGGACATCATGATGATGATGATGATGACGAGCATCACCATGACCACGAGCATGAGCATCATCATGACCATGATGAGGAACATGAGCATCATCACGAGCACGAGCACGAACATCATCATGAGCACGAGCATGATCATCACCATCATCATGCAGATGACGTATTTACAAGCTGGGGAACAGAGACTCCTAAGAAGTATGAGAAGGCAGAGCTTGACAGCATATTAAAGAAGCTTTCTGAGAGTGAAGATTATGGTAAGGTTCTCCGTTCTAAGGGTATGCTTCCTTGCACAGATGGAACATGGATGTATTTCGACCTTGTACCAGAAGAATATGAGATTCGTGAGGGAAGTGCTGATTTCACAGGAAGAATCTGTGTAATCGGTTCTGAACTTAAGGAAGATGCACTTAAGGAACTTTTTGAAGTTTAATCAGTGTTTAATAGAAGAACACATTTTTACAACGCATTTATAATGAAATGATAGCGCAAATGCGCGGAAATGAGGATAAATATGGCAAATGAGGAATATCAGATTCCGATTTTCTTGATTAACGGTCAGCTTGACAGTGGTAAAACAAGATTTATCTCCGATACTATAGCAATGGGACAGTTTGCAGACGCTAAGAATAAACTTCTTATTGTGTGTGAAGAAGGTGAAGAGGAGTATAGCGAGAAGCTTCTTAAGGACAACGGAGTAGATATGGTTGTTGTAGAGAAGGAAGATTTTAATATCAAGACTCTTAATGAACTGGACAAGAAGTATGGTCCATGGATTGTTATTGTTGAATATAACGGAATGTGGGATCCAGCACTTATTCTTGGAAGTGAGAAGCCAAGAGGATGGCAGGTATACCAGTCTATAACTTTAGTTGATGCCAATGCATTTGGCTTACAGTGGGCTAATATGAAGTCTATTATTGCAGAGTCTGTTAAATATGCTGATATGGTTATCTTTAACAGATGCAAGTCGGGTATGGATCTTGGCAGCTACAGAAGAAGCATGAGAGCATTAAATCCTGCACTACAGATTATCTTCGAGGACGAGAAGGGTGACCAGGTTGCTATATCTGAGCAGCTTCCATACGATATCAATGCTGATGTTATTCAGGTTGATGACGAAGATTATGGTATCTGGTATATGGATGTGTCTGAAAGACCGGAAGTATACGCAGGCAAGAAGGTAAGATTTAAGGGACAGGTTCTTAAGAACAAGTACTTTAAGGATAAGAATTTCGTTCCGGGAAGAAAGGTTATGACATGCTGTGCAGAAGATACACAGTTTATCGGTTATATCAGCTTCTACAACAACATAGCTTCTCTTGAAAACAGAGAATGGATATGGGTTACAGCTACTATTAAGTATGAATTCCAGATGGCATATAAGAAGAAAGGTCCTGTTCTTTACGTTGAAAGCGTAGAAAAGACAGGTGCACCTAAGGAAGAGATGGTGTTCTTCTGATATGATACAGGATATATGGCCAAAACATTTGGACAACCAGTATAAGAATCTTAAGCCAGGCAATGGGGATACTGTGTTTTATTTTCAGGGTTCCTCGTTGCTTGCAAGACCATCAGGACATTTTAACTCACAGAATCCTGAAGAAAATGTATTAATATATCCACAGTATAGTGAGTTCGTTCAGGGGATAAAATCCTCTTACGGAGACAAAGCTGTGGATAACTTTGAATTCATATATTTGTTGTCAATTGATGAGGAACATTTTTTCCTCGCAAGAAAGACAGGAAGCCTCGAAAGAGGCACATTCTTGGGAGAGATGGCTGATTCAGCTGTACACAAGGATATGTATTCTTTCGTCAGAGGATATGAATTCATAGGCGTTGATTCTTTCCGTAAGGCACAGCCAAGAGAGCATGCTTATGCGGCTATTACTGCATTTCATCTGTATGGCTGGTACAGGGATAATCATTTCTGTGGAAGATGCGGAAAACCACTCAGGCATGATGACAAGCAGAGAATGTTACGTTGTGACTGCTGTAAGAATATGGTATTTCCTAAGATATGTCCGGCTGTTATTGTTGCAGTTACAGATAAGGACAGAATTCTTCTTACTAAATATGCGGGAAGAACTTACAGGAATTATGCGCTTATTGCCGGATTCACTGAGATTGGTGAAACAACAGAGGAAACTGTAAGCAGAGAAGTTATGGAAGAAGTAGGTGTGAAGGTTAAAAATATCACCTATTATAAGAGCCAGCCTTGGGGACTCAGCGGTTCTCAGCTTCTTGGTTACTTCTGTGAGCTTGACGGTGACGACACAATAACTCTTGAAGAAGATGAGTTATCGGTCGGCACATGGGTCAAAGCAGATGATATAGATGTAATTGACGACCATATCAGTCTCACAAGGGAAATGATTGAGAAATTCCGCAGTGAGCATGTGAGTCACAATTAATTGTAATCTTTAAAGCTAATATTAAGATCTATGGTATTACCACTTACACCGTCTAACTTAGCGGATTCAGTGTACTGCCATATAGAGAATTCATATGGGAAGTAAGGTGTGTCTGAATAGTAGGCAAACCACTTCTCATATTTTTCTAAGCGGGTAAGGTCAAGTCTTCCAACGAATCCCTTGAGGTTGGAATATATCATTGGCTTATAGCCTGCTTTTTCTATCTTGTCGCAGAATGCGATTATGATATCTGTAAGTTCTTCAGTAGTCAGATTCTCCTGTCTGTATGAATCGCCCGAAATCTCCTCAAAGTCAATAACTACAGGATATGTAATCTTGTAAGGCTTGATAATATCAAGAACATAATCAGCCTCTTCTATAGCTTCCTGTTTCGTAATTGCAGATGAGAAGAAGTATGCGCCAATCTTAATATTATTCTTTATTGCGTCTTTTGCAAATGTATCAAATGAAGAATCAGTGTTCAGGATTCCATTGCCATAGCTTCTGAATCCACATCTTAACATGGCAAATTCAACGCCCTGTTCTTTTAATTTCTTAAAGTCAATATTCCCCTGAAACTTAGAGGCATCAACACCCATATGTGTTGTAACTTTACCGTCTTCATTGTATGTAATAATTCCTTTATCGTCCTGCTTGAAATTCTCGTCCT
>ERZ773155.1004-NODE-1004-length-24356-cov-44.081931_pt1 | contig 24356 bp, 23 predicted proteins | sample MGYA00511262_ERZ773155 | MGnify/ENA primary metagenome ERZ773155 (study PRJEB29015, sample SAMEA2737828) | human gut metagenome | biome: human gut; feature: human-associated habitat; material: faeces | place: China | collected 2012 ... | reverse complement strand
TAGGAAATGATAAAAGCATCTGGCTTGAGAAACTATGTTCTCAGCCAGATGCTTTTTTTTGTTCGAGGCTGTCGGTGACTTACCATTCTACGCTTCTTGTTCCGTCTTCTTCGACGGTGATAGTCACTTTGGTGCAGTCTTCCGGCAGCAGTTCTTCTATCAGTTCCGGCCACTCCAGGAAACAGAGGTTGCCGCTGTAGAAATAATCTTCGTAGCCCATATCGTAAACCTCATCGAGTTTCTTGATGCGGTAGAAATCGAAGTGGTAGACAGGTGAGCCGTCGCCCGCTGTATATTCGTTTACGAGGGCGAAGGTAGGAGATGTGATGACATCTTCTACGCCCAGTTCTTCGCAAATGGCTTTAACAAATGTAGTCTTTCCGGCTCCCATCTTGCCATAGAAGGCAAAGACCTTGCCGTCGCCCATGTTCTGCAGAAATTCCTTGGCTGCTTCATGGATCGTGTCTAATGAGTCAATTTTTATCTTCATATATGTTTACTATAAACTGTTAACTATCAACTATTAACTATTAACTGATATTACCTTTTTCTCGGTGTCAGCGTGATGAGCGGAATGAGCATTTCCTCCATCGAGATGCCACCGTGCTGGAAGGTATCCTTGTAGTATTGCACATAATAGTTGTAATTATTCGGATAGGCGAAGAAACTGTCGCCCGTGGCAAATACATACGAGGTACTCAGGTTAGGTGCCGGCAACTGGGCACGGTGAGGCTCTTTGATGGTGAACACTTCCTTGCTCTGGTAAGCCAGATTCTTGCCCAGCTTGTAGCGCAGGTTGGTGTTCGTATTGCGGTCGCCTACTATCTTGATAGGTTTCGATGCCCTGATGCTGCCGTGGTCGGTGGTGAGCACTACCTGGTAATCGCTCTGCGAAAGGAGCTTGAAGAGCTCAGAGAGAACCGAATGGCGGAGCCAGCTCTGCGTGATGCTGCGGTAGGCACTCTCGTTGTTGGCAAGCTCGCGCACCATCTTAGATTCGGTACGCGCGTGAGAGAGCATGTCGATGAAGTTAATCACCAGCACGTTCAAATCGTAGTTGCGGCACTCGTTGTAATGCTCCAGGAAACGGTCGGCACCCTGCGAATCGTTCACCTTGTGATAACTGAAGGTATAGTGCTTTCTGAATCGCTCTATCTGGGTCTGTATCAGCGGCGCTTCGTTGAGGTTCTTGCCTTCCTCCTCGTCCTCATCTACCCAGAGGTCAGGGAACATTTCGGCTATCTTGTTCGGCATCAGACCGCTGAAGATGGCGTTCCGTGCATATTGCGTGGCGGTAGGAAGGATGCTCATGTAGAGCTGCTCGTCGATGTCGAACAGGTCGCCGATGTCTTCTGCCAGCATGCGCCACTGGTCATAGCGGAAGTTATCTATCACAATCAGGAACACCTTCTTGCCCTCATCGAGCAGCGGGAATATCTTGCGCTTGAAGATGTCGGGACTCATCAGATGGCGGTCTCTGTTGTCTGGACTCACCCAGTCGAGATAGTTCTTGGCTATGTATTTGGCGAAACCCTGGTTAGCCTCTTCCTTCTGCATGCCCAGCATCTCAGCCATCGGACTTGCCGTATCGCTCAGCTTCAGTTCCCAGCTAACCAGTCGCCTGTAAATCTCCATCCAGTCTTCCGCCGTTCTGCATTCCATCATCTGCATGGCTATCTGCTGGTAGTCCTGCTGGTATCCGCTCTGCGTCACCTCTGCCACGATGTCTTTGCGGTGGATGTTCTTCTTGAGCGAGAGCAGAATCTGGTTCGGGTTTACGGGTTTGATCAGATAGTCGGCTATCTTGGAACCGATTGCCTGGTCCATGATGTTTTCTTCTTCGCTCTTGGTGCACATCACTACCGGTGTGGCTGGCTGGATGTCCTTGATGCGTAGCAGGGTTTCCAGTCCGCTGAGTCCCGGCATCATCTCATCGAGCAGGATGAGGTCGAAGGTCTGCTGGCGGCAAAGTTCAATGGCATCAGGGCCGTTGCTTACCGTCTGCACTTCGTATCCTTTCTTTTCCAGAAAGATGATGTGTGCCTTGAGAAGTTCTATCTCGTCGTCTATCCAAAGTAATAATCCGTTGCTCATATTTTATATCCTTTTTCTTTTCGGGGTGCTAAAGTACAAAGAAAAATGGAATAGGGAACACGACTTTGTGTTAAAGAGAGTTAATGATAAAGATTCTTTGGTACTTTTTATGAAAACGTTTGTATTACCTTGTGACAAAACCTAAAAACATAGGTTAATTTAAACTTATTTGTATAACTAAACGTAAGCATTATGATCAGACGCAATTACTTGAAAAGTTTGATGATCTTCATCCTGATGTGCCTTCCGCTCTTGGGAGCATCGGCACAGCAGAAAGTAACGGTCAATGTTGTGAATGCCTCTTTGAAGCAGGTGTTCAGTACAATCGAAAACCAGACATCTTATAGGTTTTCTTACAAGAGCGATATCATTGACCATCGCAAGGATATCACCATCAGGAAGAGTGGCGTTCCTGTAACAGCTGTACTCGATGCAGCCTTGAAAGGACGCAACTTGAAATACTCTGTGGTTTCGCAGAAATCTATCGTTGTTTCTGAGAAGCATGAGGCAGCCGCTCCTCAGCAGAACAATAAGCGCAAGATGCAGGGTGTTGTGAAGGACGACAACGGTGAGCCAGTCATTGGTGCTACTGTTTCTGTAGTTGGTACCGACGAACTCGCAGTAACCGATATAGACGGCCGATTCACCATCAATGCAGCCAAGGGCGCTAAGGTGAAGGTTTCTTACCTCGGTTTCGTAGACCGCGAGGTGAAGGCTTCAGAAAACATGAACATCGCCATGAGCGAGGACACACAGGCGCTGAGCGAAGTGGTAGTAGTAGGTTACGGTACCATGAAGCGTAGCGATATGACTGGTGCTCTTTCTTCTGTCAATACCAAGGAGATGGCTAAGCGCACTACTACCAACCCAGCTGAGGCTTTGCAGGGTAAGGTAGCTGGTGTGAACATCCTGAAAAGTGGCGGTAACGCCGGTGCCGGTGTGAGCATCAAGATTCGTGGTATCAAGACATTCGGCGATAACGAACCTCTTTATATTGTGGACGGTTTCCCTGGCGATATCAACAGCGTGAATCCTCAGGACATCGAGTCTATGGAGATTCTGAAGGATGGTGCTGCCGCTGCCATCTATGGTTCTGTAGCTGCCAACGGTGTGGTTCTGATTACAACCAAGAATGGTAAGAAGGGTGATGTAAAGGTGGATTTCAGTACCTATTTGAGCTTCACTCAGGTTGCTAAGGACCTCGATATGCTTGATGCTGATGGCTATAAGGCTGTACATAAGATGATGTATGAGAACTATAAGACCCAGTATGGTGAATATCCTGGTGCCGGCTTACCTGCCTATATTACCCATGAAACTGGTGTGAATACCGATTGGCAGGATGCTATCCAGCGCAACGGATTGGCACAGAACTATATGGTCAGCCTCCGTGGAGGTGGTGATAAGGCACAGTATTCTGTATCTTATAACCATGCCGACGAGAAGGGTATCTTTATCGGCAACGAGCATCGTCATGATATCGCACGTATGAAACTCCATGCAACCAAGGGCATCATAGATCTGGATGCCAATATGGATTTCAAATATACCAACAGCCGTCAGCCTCAGTATTCTCTCAAGGAAACTTATATGATTTCTCCTCTCGTACCTATTTATAATGAGAATGAAAAGTATGGTTTCGGTTTGACTAACTTTGATGGTCTGCCAAACAACCGTAACGTTGTTGCAGATAACTACTATAAGAACGAAGTAGATAAGAAGTATCATACTTCTGCCAATGTAGCATTAACCTTCAAGTTCTTCCCTTGGCTCAACTTCAAGACCAGCTATGGTTATCGTGGTGAGCACGAGATAGATTCTTATCATGCACCTGATTATATAGCAGATACGAAGAGTCCTGATAATTATCCGAATAGCAGCGAGACCCGTGCTTACTGGGAGGAGCAGGTGTTCGAGAATGTTCTCTCTTTCAACAAGGAAATCCAGAAGCACAGCATCAATGCCATGCTCGGTACTTCGCTCACCAGCCGCAAGTATAACTGGAGTTCGGTAGGCGTAGAAGGTAAGACCATCGTATATAAGGTAGAAAACGGACAGTTGCAGCAGAGTGAGAAGGCAGCAGGATTTCTGGATTCCAGTTTTGCTACCATCGGTGCAGGAGCAGGCGGAACCTTCAGCGGTGATGGTTCCTGCTGGAAGTACAACCGTGCTTCTTTCTTCGGCCGTCTTAATTATAATTTCAACGACCGCTATCTCTTCCAGTTCACCTTCCGTGAGGATGGATCTTCTAAGTTCGGTGCCGATAGTCGTTGGGGTTTCTTCCCATCTGTAGCTGTAGGTTGGAGAATCAGCGAAGAGCCATTCTTCCCTAAGAATACAGTAATCAGCAACTTGAAGTTCCGTGCCAGCTGGGGACAGCTCGGTAACGAGAATGCTTTGGGCTACTACGATTTCCTGGCGCTCATTTCTACATACAATGATCTCTATCAGGGCTATGTTCAGGGTTCTGGCTCTTCTGCATGGCCAGGCAGTATTGCACGTGGATTGGAAAACCGCTCTCTGAAATGGGAAACTACTGATACCAAGAACATCGGTTTCGATTTCGGCTTCTTCAATAACCATCTGAGTGGTAATGTAAACTATTATATCAACGAGACACGCGACCTGCTGATTACCCGTAAGCTGGCTCCATCTGCCGGTCTTGCCAACCCAACGCTGAACGTAGGTAAGATGCGCAACCAGGGTTTTGAGCTGGAGTTGAACTGGAACGACAAGGTAAGTGATTTCGAGTATAATGTAGGTTTCAACCTCAGTACGGTATCTAATAAGGTGGTTTCTCTTGCTAATGAAGATCAGACCATTTACGGTATGGGTTTGAAGTATGGCTCAGAGCACTTCCCTACCCAGACCAAGGTAGGCAAGCCAATCGGTGCTTTCTACCTCTATCAGGCAGACGGTATCTTCCAGAATATGGATGAGGTAAATGCTTATAAAAACAAGGATGGCAAACTCCTTCAGCCAAATGCTCAGCCTGGTGATGTACGTTTCAAGGATATGAATGGTGATGGTGTGATTGACGAGGATGATAAGACCTATTCTGGTACAGGTATCGCTAAGGTTGAGGCTAACCTTAACTTGAGCGCCAGTTACAAGGGTTTCGACTTCTCAGCAGTCATCGGTAGTGCATTCGGCAACAAGATTTACAATGGTATCCGCTACTACTATGAGGGAATGAACTCAGCTTCCAACTTCCTCAGCAGCACTTTGGATGCCTGGACTCCTACCCATACCAATACCAGCGTACCACGTGCCATCTATGGTGACCCTAACGACAATACTCGCGAGTCAACCCGCTTCCTGGAGAATGGAGATTTCGTACGCTTGCGTCAGGTGCAGTTGGGTTATACCTTGCCAACATCGCTGGTTAAGAAGATTTATTGCGACCGCATCCGTTTCTACGTGAGTGCAGAAAATGTGTTTACCATTACAGGTTATTCTGGTGCCAACCCAGAATTCTCTATGGGCGTATTGAATAGTGGTATCGACCGCTTTACCTATCCGTTCTCTCGCTCTTACACAGTAGGTGCACAGGTATCATTCTAGTATTAACATAAAAAGGAAAATCTTATGAAAGCATTAAAATATATAGCAGGCATTTGCCTTGCTCTGTCACTCACATCATGTGATGACTATTTGACGCAGACTTCGCCAGATAAACTGACTTCCGATTCTTACTGGCGTGATAAAGCAGACGTAGAGTCGGCAATGTCATCAGCTTATTCCCAACTGTATTTTGCAGAATATTCCGGAGACCAATGGGACTTCTCTGAGGTGAAATGGCCAGTGGAGGCTTATCGTCAGGATGACGTAGATTTGGGTAAGGATGTACAGAACTATCCAAACTGGGTGCAGCTACGTAACTTCAGCTACAACAACGGAAACTCTCAGTTCTCTATCTACTGGAAGAGTTACTATCGCGGAATCAGTTTCTGTAACCAGATTATTGATAAGGTGGCTACCATGAGTGAAGGTCAGCTTGCTGCAGCAGACAGAAAGCAGCTCCTGGCTGAGGCTCATTTCCTTCGTGGCTTCTATCATATGCAACTCTTGCTCAACTGGGAGAAAATCATTATCCGTGATACATATATCACTTCTACCAGCCAGTTGGATAAGGCTCTTTCTGACCGTCCTGAGACTTGGCTGTTTATCGTAGATGACCTGAAAGCCGGTACGGAGATGAGTAACTCTCGCAGCAATGAAGAAGTGGGACGTGTTACCTCAGGCACAGCTTATGCCTACTTAGGCTATGCTTATCTTACGATGGCTTCTGAGCAGGCTGATAAGAAAGCAGAATATCTGAATGCTGCTGTAGAGGCATTCAATAATGTGAAGGGATATAGTCTGGAAAGCAATTATGCCAGCATGTTTAATGGTACAAACAAAAACTGTAAGGAGAGTCTTTTCGAGGTGCAGTTCTCTCTGAGTAGTGCCAATGGTGCCAACTATGCTACCCAGCTGCATCGCTGGATAGGTACAGAGGAGTTTGAAGGATGGGATGAAATTACCCCTTCAGAGACCCTGATGAACGAATTTAAGAAGGAAGGCAAGTTGAACAATGGCTTGTATGATGCCCGTCTTTATGCTTCAGTCTTCTTCCAGGATCCTTACTTTAACGATGGAACCGGTAAGGTTTACGGTTACGACTGGGATGCTTGGATCAAGAGGAATCCGGAGGTAGAAGAGGCTTACGATCGTCCTTCTTTCCGCAAGTTCATGCCTGCAACATATGAAGCCCTGACACAGTCAACTACCGATGTGAACATTCCTCTGATGCGTTATGCCAACGTTCTTCTGATGAAGGCTGAGGCTCTCAATGATTTGGGACGTACAGGAGAGGCTATTCCGCTGATCAACGATGTGAGAAGAGTTCACGGCAATATGCCAGCCATGACCGGTACAACACAGGCTGAGGTTCAGGCTCAGATTGAGCACGAGCGTATGATAGAGTTCCCATTGGAGAACTTGCGCTGGTATGACCTGCGACGTTGGGGCAAGACTGCTGAGGCTCTGACTGCTGCCGGCCGTACTGGTTTCGACAAGAGCAAGCTGTTCTATCCAACTCCTCTTACAGAGTTGAACTCAAACAGCCTGGCTAAGTAATAGGGGCGAGTAACCATTGAAGATTACTTATAAATATCATCTGGATTCTCGGTCTATTAAGCAATAATACGATCGGGAATCCGTTTTTTATGGTAAGGTAATTCATAAAAACGAACAATAAAATAAAGAAGAAAAACAAGAAACAATGCTCAAGATAGTAATGATTATGCTATGCGGAATAGGTACCGGCTATCTGCTCCGCAACAAGAAAATGAGTTTTATCGGCCGTATCATCACGGCGCTGATATGGGTACTCCTGTTCCTGCTCGGTATCGAGGTAGGTTCTAACCCTCGTATCATCAGCGGTCTTCAGACCCTGGGACTTGAGGCGATAGCCCTGACCTTGGGAGGCAGTCTGGGTAGTGCACTCTTTGCTTGGGCATTGTGGAAGTATGTTACAGCAAAGCAGGCTAAATCGTCGGCTCACGCTGAAACCGGGAAAGGAGGCAAGGCATGAAAGGCAGTTTGATTATCGTAAGCTTCTTTGTTCTGGGTATCATCGTAGGCTTGTGTGATGTGATTCCGGCAGGTCTTCTGGATAGCGACGTGAGCTATTATGCACTCTGCTGCCTGATGTTCTGCGTAGGTATCAGTATCGGTTGCGATACCTCAGTGCTGAAGAGTTTCAAGAAGGTGAATCCCCGTCTGATGATGCTCCCTGTGATGACCATTCTGGGTACGCTGGCAGGTTGTGCCGCCGTATCTCTCATCTTGAGCCACCGCCAGCTTACCGATTGTCTGGCAATCGGTTCAGGATTCGGATATTACTCTCTTTCGAGTATCTTCATCACCGAATACCGGGGCGCCGAACTGGGGACCATCGCCCTTCTTGCCAACATCTGCCGCGAGATTCTCACCCTGCTGTGTGCTCCGCTGCTGGCAAAATACTTCGGCAAACTGGCACCTATCAGTGTAGGTGGAGCCACGACCATGGATACAACGTTGCCTATCATCACCCGATATTCGGGCGAGAGTTTCATCATCGTTTCCATCTTCCATGGCTTCTGTGTCGACTTTTCTGTACCCTTCCTGGTTACCTTCTTCTGTTCTTTGTAGAAATAACTAAAAGCAGTTTTAAACCAAACCCGTATGAGACATATTTTCAGTTCATTCATGATATGTCTGAGCCTGTGCTGTGCCCATACCTCAGTAGCCCTTGCGGCTCAGGATGGCAAGCAGCCAGCAGCTTCAGACCCTTGGCAGGACGCCACCGTGACCCATATCAACCGCATGCCGATGACCGCTCATTACTTGCCTTTTACAAGCGAGAACGGAGCCTTGGCACAGTTGAAGATGGACGACGCCCGCCGTTTCCAGTTGAACACCCAGAATGAGCGCCGCCGCTCGCTGGATGGTGTATGGAAATTCAAACTGGTGAAGAATCCGAGTCTTGCCTTGACCGATTTCTTCAAGACATCCTATAACGTAAGCGATTGGCAGAATATCAATGTGCCTGGCAGCTGGGAGTTGCAGGGCTTCGATGCGCCAATCTACACCGATGTAACCTATCCTTTCAAGGCAAATCCTCCTTTCGTACCACAGGATTACAACCCTGTAGGTCATTATGTACACGAATTTACCGTGCCTGAAAACTGGAAGGGCATGGATGTAATCATGGATTTCGAAGGTGTAGAATCTGCCTTCTATCTCTGGATCAACGGTAAGATGGTGGGTTATAGTGAAGATAGCCGTCTGCCTGCCCACTTCAATATCTCCAAGTTCCTGAAGAAGGGCAAGAACCGCCTTGCCATGAAGGTGTTCCGCTTCAGCGACGGAAGTTATCTGGAAGACCAGGACTACTGGAAGTATAGCGGCATAGAGCGTAATGTGTTTATCCAGGCTCGTCCTAAGAGCAGAATGAACGACTACGTATTGGGAAATAAACTAATCAATCAATATAAGGATGGCAATTTCACACTCGATGTGAATATGCTCAATCCACAGAAGGGGCAGAAGGTTGAGGTGAAAGTGCTTTCGGCAACAGGTAAATCTCTCTTCAAACAAATCCAGAGCATCACCTCACCTGCTGATACCTTGATTCATTTCGAAAAACTGTTGAAGAGCGTGCAGCCTTGGAGTGCCGAGAGCCCTTATCTCTACACACTCGTCATCAATACTACCGACAGGAATGGTAGAGTAGAGGAGAGTGTGGCTCAGCCTTTCGGCTTCCGTACCATCGAAATGAAGAACGGACAGCTTCTGGTAAACGGTGTTGCCATCACTATTAAGGGTGTGAACCGACAGGAGCACAATGCCGTACACGGCAGAACCCTCAGCATCGGTGAGATGGTGAAGGATGTGAAGATGATGAAGCAGTTCAACATCAATGCCGTGCGTACCTCTCACTATCCAAACTATTCAGAGTGGTATCAGCTCTGCGATAAGTACGGTCTCTACATGGTGGGCGAGGCGAACATCGAGTGTCATGGTATTCTGGATACAGAATATAAGCAGCTGGCAGACAGAGAAGACTGGTATCCTGCTTTCCACGACCGCATGTACCGCATGATCAAGCGCGACCGCAACCATACCGCCATCATCATCTGGTCTATGGGTAACGAGAGCGGATATGGCAAGAGTTTCGAGAAACTCTACGATATGAGCAAGGCGATGGATCCAACCCGTCCGGTACAGTATGAGGGCGGCGGTTACTACGCCAAGTCGGATATCTACTGTCCGATGTATGCCCGCATCTGGTCTTTGCGCCGCCATGTCAACCAGCGTGATGAGCGTCCGCTGATTCTCTGCGAATACGCCCATGCCATGGGTAACAGCGAGGGTAATCTCAAGGATTACTGGGATCTGATTTACAAATACGACCAGTTGCAGGGTGGTTTCATCTGGGACTGGGTAGACCAGACCATCGCCAAGACCGATGACAAGGGACACAAATACTGGGCTTATGGTGGCGATATGGGATTCGTAGGCGTAGTAAACGATTCCAACTTCTGTGCCAACGGACTTGTAGCAGCCGACCGCTCGCTGCATCCACATATCTGGGAGGTGAAGAAGGTTTACCAGAACATCGCCTTCGAGCCAGTAGCCTTCATGCAGAACCGCATCAAGGTAACCAACCGATTCGACTATACCACGCTTGACAATTATCAACTCGTATGGGCAGTAGAGGCAAACGGCGAAACCATCAGAAGCGGCAAGATGAACTTCCCAACCCTCCTGCCTCATCAGGCTAAGGAGATGGAGATACCGATGGGCACTCTTCCAGCTGCCGACAACAAGGAATACTTCCTCACCCTGCGCGCCTTCAGCAAGCAGGCTACCGGAGCCGTTCCTGCAGGTCACGAGGTAGCTATCGAGCAGATGCAGCTGCCTGTGCGACTGGAAAAGGCTCAGGAACAGGTAAGCGGACAGATAGAGAAGACCGAGACAGAAGATGCCATCACCATCCAGGGAAAGACCAAGGATTTCTGCATCAGCTTCTCTAAGAAGACCGGCGAGATGACCTCACTGAAATATGACGGCAAGGAAATGCTGCTGGCTGGTTTGCAGCCAAACTTCTGGCGCGGTATCACCGACAACGATGTGGCTAACGGCACTCAGGAACGCTGCGCTACCTGGCGTGAGGCAGGAAAGAAGATGGTACTGAAGAGCATCAAGACCCAGGCAGACAACCAAAAGGCTACTGTCACAGCAGACTTCGATATGCCAGAGCAGGAATCTCAGATGCAGATTACCTATCAGATGCTTGCCAATGGAAATGTAGAGGTGAACATGCACTTCATGCCTGGTAACAAGGCGCTGCCGGAGATGCCTCGTCTCGGTATGCGCATGATTCTGAAGGGCGACTACGACCAGATGACCTGGTTGGGTAGAGGTCCGCAGGAGAACTATGCCGACCGTAAGAGCGGTTACCTCATCGGTAAGTATTCTGCCAGCGTTTGGGAGCAGTATCATCCATATGTAAGAGCACAGGAAACCGCCAATAAGTGTGATGTACGTTGGTTCACCCTCGCTTCGAAGGCTGGAGCCGGTATCAGGGTGGAAGGTGCAGAGCCATTGAGCGTAAGTGCCTGGAACTTCCCACAGGATGATCTCCTCTATGTTCCTTCTACCATCGAGCACCGTCATGGTGGCTGTGTAGACAAGAAGGACATGGTATGGGTGAACATCGACCATTTGCAGATGGGTGTTGGTGGCGATAATACCTGGGGTGCTATGGTGCATCCGGAATATACCATCACACCTAAGGAGTGGAGCTATAGCTTTACTATTAAGAACTTAAAATAAACGATATGAAGACTAAGTCTATAGCTATACTGACTATGGGGCTTGCCATGCTGTCTATGGACGGCATGGCACAGACCACCCGTCAGGAGTATAAGGATATTCTTGACATCCAGCTGACACCGGGTGCTCCCCGCCGTCAGAACGGATGCTTCACGGATATGGGTTCATGGATGGGTTTCACCCTCTCAGAGAAGGAGAAACCTACCGCAGGCTTCTGCGGACCTTTCAGTATCTATTACCGCAACTGGTATGCCCGTTCGCTGGTATCTCTCATTGATGGTACCGTGCAGGAACAGAGCTATTATCCGGGTGAAATCAGAATGAGTCTGAAGAAGGATGGTGCCGATTTCTATGAGAGTCTGCAGTTTGTAGATGCCCGTACGGCACTGCTTACAGTTACCAATCCATCCAAGGTTCCGTTCACGTTTACTGCCGACAGCATCAGTACCCGTGCCAATGTATCACGTTGCAAGAACCGTGTTTCCATCGGAGACTTCTATGGTGAACGTGTCATCATCGACTTTCCTCAGGAGGTTAAGGTGACTGATACCGACCACAACTATCTGGCTACCGTGCCAGGAGGTGTAGAGCAGCTCACCATCGCCATTTCGCTGGTAGAGCAGGATACCGAGGCTTCGGTTCAGCATGTGCATACAGCCAGTCTGCTTGCCAACCCGAAGGTTGCACTCGATGCAAACGAGAAGCGCTGGAACGGTTATCTGAAGAAGGTAATACGTGATGATATGCCTGCAGAATACAACCGGGTGGCTGCGAAATCCATCGTCACCCTGCTTTCCAACTGGCGTGCCAAGCGAGGTGCCCTGTATCATGACGGCATTGTGCCTAGTCATGCTGTAGGCTATTTCGTAGGTTGCTGGGCATGGGACTGCTGGCGTTTCTCTGCCGGTATGGCTTCCTTCTTCCCGGAGTTGGCAAAGGATAACATCCGCGTGATGTTCGACTACCAGCAGCCAGACGGCATGATTATCGACTGCATCTATCCGGATGCTTCTGAGAACAACTACCGCGACAGTAAGCCTCCTCTGGCAGCCTGGGCGGTGAACGAGATTTACGAGCATACCCAGGATCTGGCTTTCGTAAAGGAGATGTATCCGAAGCTTCTGAAATATCACAAATGGTGGTATGAAAAGAGAGATCACGACAAGAACCATATCTGTGAGTTCGGTTCGGTTGATGGCACGCTGGAGGCAGCTGCCTGGGAGAGCGGAATGGATAATGCCATCCGTTTCGACGGCACCAAGATGTTGCAGAACGGCAAGGATGCATGGAGTACTGATCAGGAGAGCGTTGACCTGAATGCTTATCTCTCGCTGGAGTATACCTTGCTCAAGAAATTTGCCGGATTGCTGGGCGAGCCTTTCGACTTGCCTGACTATCGTGGACTGGTTGCCGATTATTTCTTTGACCAGAAAGATGGCTTCTTCTACGACCGCCGTTTGGATGCCGGCAGAAGTTTTGTACGTGAGGCTGGTTGTGAGGGCTATATTCCTTTCTGGGCGAACATAGCAACGCCTAAGCAGTTTGCCAAGGCAAGAAAGTTGCTCGACAATAAGAAGAAGTTCTCTACCTTCATCCCGTTCCCGACGATAGCAGCCGATAATCCGAAGTACAATCCGCAGGGATACTGGCGCGGTCCTATCTGGCTCGACCAGACCTATTATGGCATCAAGGGCTATCGCAACTATGGTGAGAAGAAGAAGGCAGATGCCTATACCGACCAGGTGTTCCGCAATTTGCAGGGCATTTCGGCAGGTACCCCAATCTATGAGAATTATGATACGCATACCGGCAAGCCTATGCAGGCTTCCCACTTCAGCTGGAGTGCCGCTTGCCTGATCATGATGTACAATGATTATGGAAAATAAACGAGATTCTCATGTGTTAAACGTCATGCCAACGGGATTTGGCACAGCTTAAGGCCTAAATAAAAAAGCCCCCGATGCGTTATGCACCGAGGGCTTTGCTATGTCGAATCAAAATTTAAAAAACATCTTTTTTTTACTTTTTTACTTTTTTACCTTTAAAGAGTAGCCTTGCTGGCTTAACATCCCGCTAGGCTTTTTTACCTTTTTACCTTTTTACTTTTTTACCTTTAAAGAGTGCAGCTGGTAACTCCGAGCGTAGTAGCGATGGCTGTAAGGACGGAGATTGCAATCTGCAAAATTGTTTTCCAAGTATTTGCTTTCATAATCTTTAGTTTTAATGTTAAGTGTTAAACTTGTTTTTAATGTTAAGTGTTAAATGTTAAATGTTAACTTTGTGGGGGATGCGCTAGCTTCCGTCAGGCGTTAGGGAGAGACGCCCTCCCCCATTAGGCGCTCCTGCGGGGCGGCCCTCAGGCGAGGGCTTTATTCAAGCCCGTCGCCTTTATCCTGAGAGCCGCCGCCCTGCGTACCGTCGCCGGTTGTACCGCCACCGGTAGTACCGCCGCCTTGGCTGGTGTCAGAGCCGCCGCCCTGTTCAGTACCGCCACCGGTAGTACCACCGCCTGTGGTGCCCTCCTCGTCGGTGCCGATATAGCCGCCGTACTCCTGAATCTTGCACTTCTTGCGCAGCTCAGCATTGCTCCAGCTCTTCGTGTTTCTCACAATCAGGTGCACGCCCTCTACGCTGGCAGCCGTCACCTTCTCCTTGGTATCCTCCGCCTTGGAGCTCATACCGATGGAGAACAGTCCGAGGTCAGAGAGACGCACGCTCTTGCCGTCGAGAATCAGCTCCTGCAGATGGTCGAGTGCATCCATCAGCACACCGTGGATGGTACCACGAGAGTAAGGCGAGCCGTGGTCAGAGATATGCGATACGAATCCCTCGAAGTCCACTTCGCGGTCGGTTACTGAAGTAGCATACCACTTCTTCTTACCTGCGTTTTCACCAGTTTGAGGTGTGCGCTGTACTTTACGATATTTCAATGTTCCTTTCTGTTCCATAATCTTTAGTTTTTAATGTTGAATGTTAAATTAATAGTGTTGAATGTTGAATGTTGAATGTTGACTTGGTGGGTTGCGCTTTGTCGAGTGCAGCCTTTCTTGAATCACGATGCAAAGAAAGTGCAAACGAGAACAGAGCTAAGCTTGCTTAAGCTTTGTCGAGTGCAGCCTTTCTTCGAACGACAGTGCAAAGATACGCCAATTTCCCGATACCACCAAATTTCAGCGTGTGATAAGGCGCGATTTTCAGCACGCTTTCAATCCGAAACCTGTTAAACAATCTAACTCGCCGTTTTGCGCCCCGCAACTCATACTTTTTCAGAGAGGAAAACATAGAGTTGAGCACTTAAACACTTATCCACAATAAAATAGAAAGATACAAAATGGCATAAGAAATCTCCCTCAGTTCCTCAGAACTCAGTTCCTCAGTTTTTCTCTGACCCTTCACTTTTATCTTTATTTAGAAGCTTATTATATATAATATTATTATATATAATAAAATATAATTACTTACAATTTGTAACCATCAAGTATACCCCCTAGAACAAAACTGAGGAACTGAGTTCTGAGGAACTGAGTCATTATCGCTGGTAAAAGGATACTGTTTCCGTTCTCCAGTTCTATCCTTCTCCTGATTCTATTGAGAACTTGCCCATTTTCTCAATTTTTATCAGAAAACTCTTGCAGGTATGAAAATAAAATCGTACCTTTGCGGTAGGGTTTTAAAAGACAGATAATTATGAAGCAGGTAGAAGAAAGATATATCAGTTTGTTGACCGATTTCGGTTTCAAGCGAATTTTCGGATCAGCTCCCAACAAGGATTTGCTGATCTGTTTCCTCAACAGCTTGTTCAACGGAAGACAGGTTGTTAAGGACGTGAAGTATCTGAACCCGGAGCACGTGGGAGATGTATATACCGACCGCAAGGCCATCTTCGATGTATATTGCGAAGGAGAAAACGGCGAGAAGTTTATCGTGGAAATGCAGAATGCATACCAGACATACTTCAAGGACCGTGCCCTGTTCTATTCCACTTTCCCTATCCGTGAGCAGGCTCCCAAGGGTAATGAATGGGATTTTAAACTCAACCATATTTACACAATAGCCCTGCTCAACTTCAATATGAACGAGGAAGCCTTCAATAAGGAAGAAATCCGCCATCATGTGCAGTTGTGCGATACTGCCACGCACAAGATTTTTTACGATAAGCTGGAGTTTATCTACGTGGAAATCGCCAAGTTCAACAAGTCGCTTGATGAGTTGGAAACGCTCTACGACAAGTGGCTCTATGCCCTGAAGAATCTCTATAAGCTTACTCAGCGCCCTAAGGCGTTATGCGACAAGGTCTTCGACCGTCTATTCGAAGAAGCCGAGATAGCAAGATTCACTCCGCAGGAGCAGCGGGAGTATGAAGCCAGCAAGATGGCATATCGTGATATCAAGAATTCGATTGATACCGCCAAAAGAGAAGGAAAAGAAGAGGGCCTGGCTGAAGGCATGGAGAAGGGCCTGGCTGAAGGCATGGAAAAGGGCATGGAGAAGCGAAGCCTTGAGATTGCCAGAAAGATGCTGGCGAATGGTATGGATGCTGCCACGGTGATGGAAATAACAGGATTGTCGGAGAGTCAGTTACAGCAGCTGAAAGGATAAGGGCAAATCTAAGACGAATTTCTATTATATTAAAAAGTTCTATACTGCTTATTCCCAGGTAATTATAAATTTCCCCCAAGTTGGGGGAAATCTACATTTCTGAACTTTCGTATGTGGTTCAAGTACGGGCTGAAGGCCCATAAGCTCCTAGCCCAGGGCAACACCCTGGGTATTAATGAAATATAAACCAACGCCCTGTAAGGGCAAAAGCTTTAAAAATATTCGAATTTTAATCTATAGGCTTATGGTACATGTAAATGAAACAATAGTTATAAAGAGCTCTTCTCCCAAGATGGCAGAATGGGTGAAGAGGTTGAAGGCTCATAAAGCTGAGCAACTGGAGAAGTTGCGCAACGTGGAGAAGTGTGACTTTGAATTTCAGTTCTGATGCGAGCCAATATATGATACCAGCCTCCCCTAATACTTCCTGATAACTTTTTCTAAAACTTTTCCCCGATTTTCTTGCGTGTTTCGAAATAATAATGTACCTTTGCTCTCAAAAAAGTAACAACAACTAACGATAATGAATATGAAGAAAATACTATTTTTTGCAGCATCTGTTATCTTATTCGGTTCTTGTACCAAGTCACCGGAACAGAAAGTAAATGCTCTTATCAAGGAATATCTGGAGAAGACGTTATATCATCCTGATACGTATGCTCCCACTAATACAGAGGTTGATAGTGCATTTACACCTTACGATGATCCGGTATTTTATGAAAAGACCCTTAAACTTGCTAAACTGGGAGTCTTGATAGAAGAGTGTAACGATGACGCATCTAGTGCCAAGAGAGGAATGGCTATCTGGAGTGGTCCTTATCAGTCTAGCTTTGACCGTGTTAATTACAAGGAAGATAAAGCAAAATATGATGAAGCTATTCAAAAGAAGAAGAAGGCTCTTGCTGAATGTGAGGAGTTAGGCAAGGAACTGAAGAAACTCAAAAATCAAAAAGAGGAGTTTATTGGTTTCAAGGCGGTTCATAGTTATCGTGCCAACAATAATGCAGGTCAAACAATAGGCGGCAGTGCATTATTCATTATAAGCAAGGATCTGAACAATATCCTGGCAGCTTACGACATGGATAGTGAGGAGTATAAGGCTGTAGATTATCTGTATAAGGAAATGCAGGGGAAAGCATCTGTTGCAGATGAAGTTTCCTTGGACAGGTAGAATTGGATACCAGCATTATCCGGAATGCCGTATCATTTGCACTTACCCATACACCCTAAAACAGGGCGTATGGGTAGTATGTAGCTTTAGTTTACAGAACTTATGCGAAGCTTCTCTTAAGTACATAAAATGGATTAAACAAATATGTTAGGTTTGGTAAAATATGGGTATAGTTTGTTTGGTAGTATTTCTTGCGTTGGTAATCTTCTTAAAATTGAAGATGCCAATGTGGAAAGGTAAATATTCCGAAAGGTTGGTGCATAAGAAAATGTTGCAGCTGTCAGACGAATACACAATATTCAACAATTTGTTGTTTGAGAGTAATGGACGCTCAACTCAAATTGACCATATTGTAGTGTCACCTTATGGGGTATTCGTCATTGAGACAAAGGGTTATAAAGGTTGGATATTAGGTGGAGAGAATTCTGAATATTGGACTCAGGTCATCTACAAAAGTAAACACCAATTTTATAATCCGATAAAGCAGAATGAGGGGCATGTAAGATTTCTTCGCCATTTGTTTAAATGTCCTGTTGATTTCCCTTTTATTTCGATTGTTGTATTTAATAATTCTGCAGAGTTGAAAGTTCATGTCAATAACCATATAGTTGTAAACAGATGCAACTTGAATTGGGCAATATCTCAATATCAAGACATTATTCTAAATGCTACACAAATTGATTGGATTATGAATTCTATTCAACGGTATTACACAATAGCAAATAAGGAAGAAATAAGACAGCACAAGCAGAATGTTAAAGATAGGCAATATAGAGCAAAGAACTTAATAAGGCAAGGTGTTTGCCCACAATGTGGTGGTCAGTTAGTTTTACGCAATGGAAGATATGGCTCTTTTTATGGGTGTTCGAACTTTCCTAAATGCAAGTTTACACTAAATTAATGAGTGGGTAGTATATTAAGTTACACCCTCTTATGTTGTATCCGAGTCTTTGGTTATCGCCAAAGTGGGTAAGGATTCTATCAAGATTGCAATGAAATAAGGATTGTGCAGAGCGATGCACCTACCATAAAATCATAAAAAGTAAGGGGAAGAAGGCGAGTAACGTAAATTGCTCACTTTTTTCCCTTTTTTCTTGTTATTCTATAGTAAAATATAGTTTAAATATTAATGTTTTTGAAAAATATATCCGGCTATTCATGGTAGCTGGGGAGTCGGCTTTGCTGTTCAAATAATTAGTTGTAAATTCGCATAAATTTACACTATTATGTTGGATATTGCAGAACATAGACAAAAGTTGATTCTGAAGAACTTAGCTCAGCTAGACGACAGAATCAATGAGATACAAGAAGAGTGCATCATCTTGTATCTAAAGTCTTTTATAGGTGATGGAGCTGAACTGCTATCTCCATATCAGTTCTCTAATATTACGCATATCAAGTATGATACAGTAATAAATGTGTTGAAAAGAAAAGTGAAGTTCAAGCCTTACCAGCAGCGGCGGTGGTGTTATTGCATCCTTTATCATTGGGATACTATCATTGATACGCTGAATAAGAAACATGTTGCGGAGAGTAAAAATTTTGAAAAAGATAAGTTCGAAAAGAACTTCAATGAGGCTTTTTGGCACTGGGCTACGATAGGGAGAGACTTGAAACAACTTGACAAGTTGAAAGAGAAAGTAGAAGAAATGCAAAGTAATTTTTCACCTCGCAATAAATAATTGAGCAACAATATTAAAAAAAAATATCATGAGATTTAGCCGTGCATAAGTGCTTGCGCAGCTATTATAGAGAAACAATAACAATTAATAACTTAAAAACAGAGTAAAAATGAAAAATTCAACATGAAATCGGGGGAGACATTCCTCATACTGCTCTGCAGCTCAATGTCTCCGAAGTAAGGATTCACCCTGGAAAACTTTCAGGGGCCACCTCTTCTTCCAAGATTGAGGAAGTAAATTTAGTCTATCTTAAAATGTGAAGATATATGACTAAACTTATCGTAAAACTGAAGATTGCCCTGGCTGTGTTGGGAATCATCAGTATGAGTGTTGATATCGTAGTTAACCTGAAAGGCGTTCGCGTGTTTGAGGGTACTACAAGTGTTGATAACCTTATAAATCTTTTTGAATCATGAAAGTCAGTTGCATACTAAATTTTAATGGCGATATTCATGTGGGAGGTGTGAATCTTGGCAATGTCGTGAATTTCAATCCTTCGCATGATGCCGCAAGAGAGAGGTATAAGGGAGATGATTTTTCTGATTCCGATGTGACGGAAGCTGACTTTGAAGATGATGATGAAGAGGACAAAGGGAATAAAAAGAAAGCATCTGGCATAACCAGGTTGTTCTTACCTCATAGACCTACAGTTCCTAAAGAATTGAAAGGAGAAAAAGCACAACAGATTCTGAAGAGTTTGTATGAGTATGGGATTTTGGATGAAAACTTCCAGCCTGTCAATCTTTCTGGCTACCAGAAGGGTTATCTTGCCTATAAGTTATCCATCAAATTGCATATTACCAAGCTATGGAAAGTATTCTCACAGTTATGGGATATGAACCCTGCTGTGCTCAGAACGCGCTACAATGAAGCTATCTCTATGCCTTCTATGGGTGAATTTGGAGATAAAATCAATAAATATATAGGTTAAATGACCGTTTTTGCAAGTAGTACTAGTACGACAGTACTGGTACGTACTAGTTTTTTGTCGCAGAATCGCCGTACATTTGCCCCCGGAATTCAGAACCGATATGGTCTGGGTTTCGGGGGCTTTTGTGTATAGGCACATCAACCGTTGTGGGAGCGCCCAACTGTTTTAAAAAGGAATTTATAAGATGAAAGCAATGAAACCTTTTTATTTTGCTCATCCGCAGTACGGAAAACTGAGGGTGGTGGTGATTGACGGGAAAATCTATTACTGTCTGATGGACGTGAAAAACATCTTCAAGAAGTCGGTACAGAAACTCTACGAGACGATTGCTGACTCGGAGGGGGAACTGAAAAATCTGAACATCATGATGAAGAAGGACATGAAAATCAAGTATAACCTCTTCTTCGAGAACCAGGAAATGGGGAAGGAAGAAGCGGAGGCTGAGAACGTGAATGCGGATATCAACTTCTGCGATGAACAGCTGGTGAAGGACCTGATTGACAAGCATGTTGCTGCCGAGAAGATTGCGGCAAAATGGGTAATAGGGTTCGTCAAGAGCAGACTGAATGATGCCGAGAATGCTTCGCTCTTCGAGGCGAACGGAGTCCAGGAGATTTCTGATAACTCGCTGATTCTGCCTATCAATGTAAGTTATGGCTCAGGGTATATCATGATTAACAGCGAAGTGTTCGATTAATTGAAAAATATGGAGGTAAAATGGAGATAGTACATGTAGTGGCAATTAATCCTTATCGCAAGGGAAATAAGGGGAAAGTTTTTTCTTATCGCATCGATACTTATGATAAGGTGATTGAATCGGCTGCCGTTAAAAAGATGATTCAGCAGATTCGGGGTGAATTGCCGATTGACGGAGTGGATTTGAACGATGCGCAGGCGGTGAAGAAGGCGCAGGAAAGGCTGAAGAGCGAACTGCCTTTCTTCTGTCCGCACTACGGCATGTTCAAAAATAATGTGCGCAGACAGGAGAATGCGATGCCGGAAAGCTTTCTCTTCCAGACGATTATCGATGTGGATGATAAGGAGTATGTAGAGAAGGCTATCGAGAAGGCGCGCGAGCTGAACTGCTCTCCGGGTATCTGGAATGGGAGTTTGCTGCATCTCTGTTATAGCGCTCGCAAAAAACTGCATATCGGGATTAGAATGCCGGTGGGGATGACCATCGAGGAGACGCAGAAGGCGTATTGTGAGGCGCTCGGTGTGCCTTATGATGAAAGCTGCATCACACCTGAGAGGATGATTTTCCTGACGGATAAGGACTCGGAAATCTACCGGTCTAAAATGTGGTGCGCAGTGCTGCCGGAGAGCGAGATACAGGCTCGAAGACAGGCGTTCCTTAATCGTGGGCTTACCGTGGACGGCAAGATAGTTAATAGTTTACAGTTTACAGTTAATAGCAATAGTAATGACAACGTTCAAAACAATAGACTTTCGGGCAATCATGGCGATTATGCTGCTTCTGCTGGCACTGCTCTTCAGCCTGCCCAATCTGGTAATAGCAATCATGCTGATGATTCTCATCTCGGGAATCCTGGAGGCAATCATGGCACTGGTGAACTGGGAGAGGCCAGTGAGAAGAATCTGATAGCCTTTGATCTGTTCGTGCAGTCGGCTGGGCTTGAGGGGATGGCGATTGATACCGTCGGGTCTCGGCACTCTTCGCTGCTGGCTATCATGAGTGCCGGTGCTTCGAGGGTGATGAGCGAGGAGGAACTGATGAAGGTGGTGAGGACGAAAATGCCGAGCTACTATCAGGAGGATGACTGCCATCAGCTAATACATGATTTCTATGCGAAATATACTGACAGCTGCAAGCCGATGTCGAGGGATGTGATAAGGGTGAATGCGCTGGCGGAAAAACAGGCCAGCCGGCAAGTTAATAGTTTACAGTTAAAAGTTGAAAGAGCTGAGCAAGTTAATAGTTTACAGTTAACAGTTAATAGTACCGAGGAGGATTATCCCGAACCGCCGGAGATGCCGGAGAAACTGCCGAAGCTGGTGGAACTGCTGATATCTCGGACACCGGAGATTTATAAGCCGGCTGTGGCGCACGCTATCTTCCCACCGTTGGCCACACACCTCTGGCAGACGAGCTTCCGATATATTGATAATGTAGTGCATGAGGCTACATTGTCTACGTGCTTGCTGGCTGGTACGGGTGCAGGAAAATCGTCTGTGGACAAGCCGATTAGATATATTATGGAGGATATCAGAAAACGGGATGCGGAGAATCTGAAACGTGAGAAGGAATGGAAGGAGGAGGTGACGCGCAAGGGTGCCAACAAGGATAAGCGCAAACGACCGGATAATCTTGTTATCCAGGAGATTGATGCTGATATGACCAGTCCGGCATTCGTGATGCGAACCGCTGAGGCGCAGGGAAGATTCCTCTATACTTCGCTTAACGAGCTGGACCAGTTTGATGCTCTCCGGGGTAGCGGCAACCAGCAGTTCCGCATCATGTGCCTCGCCTTCGACCCCTTCAACTTCTTTGGTCAACAGCGCGTTGGTGTTCAAAGTGTGACAGAAAGGGTAACGATCAGGTTCAACTGGAACGCATCTACCACTATCCAGAAGGGACAGCGTTATTTCTCAAAAGTTTTGACAGACGGTCCGATAAGCCGTATCAATTTCTGTACCATTCCGGAGCGTGAAATCGGTGACGAAATGCCTGTTTACGGCGATTACGATGATGCTTACCGTGAGGCGCTGAAGCCTTATATCGAGAATCTGAATAACGCCAGGGGACTGATTGACTGTCCTGAGGCATTCCAGCTTGCCCTCAAACTGAAGGATGAGAATGCGGAGTTTTCCCGATTGTCGCAGGACAGGGTTTACGAGAATCTTTCTTTCCGTGCCAACGTCATCGCCTATCTGAAGGCATGTGTGCTGTATGTGGCGAACGGTTGCAAATGGGAACCGGAGATTGACGAGTTCATCCGCTGGAGCGAGCGTTACGACCTCTACTGCAAGATGCGTTTCTTCGGTGATGCCATTAAGAGGGCGAATGATACAGGCGAGAAGTCGAGCAAGCGAGGACCTTCCAACATGCTGATGCAGTTGCCGGATGAGTTTACTTACCAGCAGGTGATAGACTTGCGTGTAGCACGAGGTATGGATAAGAAGGGAACTTCAAGAATGTTAGGTAACTGGAAGGAGCGTCATTACATCAAGGTTAAGGATAGTGACTCGGTTCCTCAGAAATTCAGTTCCTCAGTTTTTATTAAACTTAAATTCCGAAAAGGAGAACAGTAGTATTATGGAAATAGTAGTAAAAAGAATAGCAAAAAAGAAGACTTATACGATAGGTCATCTTTATATCCTGAGCGATAAGGATGTGAAACGTACCTGGCGTTCGGGGGTAAAAATAGGCGACAAGCGTATCTTTGAGCACAGCTTCGATAAGGCGAAGTTGGACAAGGAACATTACTTCTGTGATACCCTGGAGCCTACGTGGAGAAACCTCCTGGGTATCGAACTGAAACCGGAAGAGGAGGATGGACGGTACAGTAGGGTATCGGGTAAGAAAGCCCGCAAGATACCGGGTCATACGGCGATACCGGAAGGTTCGTATCCTGTGGTTATCTCGAAATCGCCAAGGTTTAAGAAGTGGCTTCCGCTGGTGCAGGGAGTTCCTGATTTTGAGGGCATCCGCATTCATGCCGGTAATTATCCCGATGATACGCAGGGCTGCATTCTGGTAGGTGAAAATAAATTACAGGGTGCCGTCTTTAATTCCCGCATCTGGCTGCACAGGCTCATGAATGCCATTACCGCAGCGAGAGAAAGAGAGGAGAGCGTTTGGATTACGATTTTGTAATGTTGAATGTTGAGTGTTGAATGTTGAATTTTTAGTGATTAATTTTTAAAAACAAATTATTATGGTAAAGTCAGTTAATACAAATAAAGTAGAAATGGATAAGAAGGCAGCAATTGCTGTCGTATTTGAAAACCCTGAATTCGGTAAGATTCGTACCTTGACCGATGAAAATGGGGAGCCTTTGTTCTGTGCAAAGGATGTCTGTGATGTGCTGGGATATAAAAGAGCAAGATGCGCTGTAGCTCAGCTAGTTAACCCACTTGACGCTGTAAAACACAGCGTCAAGGTATCGGGAAGCCTTCGTAAGGATGGAACCCCATCTAAACGACTCCAAAAGATGATCTTCGTTAACGAGAGCGGATTCTATGCTTTGGTGCTCGGCTCTAAGCTTTCTACTGCGGTGAAGTTCAAGAACTGGGTTACGGCTGATGTGCTGCCACAGATTCGCAAGACGGGTGGTTATATCCCGGTGCAGCAGGGAGAGAGCGATGAGGAGACAATCCGACATGCAGAAGAAATCCTCCGTGCTACGCTCAAGGAGAAGGAGAATCTGCTGAAGAAGCAGCGTCTGCAGATTGAACAGCAGAAGAAACTTATCGGCGAACAGGATACGGAAATCCGCCGTTTGAATGATGTGGTGGATGAGCAGGTGGTTCGCATCGCCAAGAATGGTGA
>ERZ773155.998-NODE-998-length-24500-cov-4.963346_pt1 | contig 24500 bp, 10 predicted proteins | sample MGYA00511262_ERZ773155 | MGnify/ENA primary metagenome ERZ773155 (study PRJEB29015, sample SAMEA2737828) | human gut metagenome | biome: human gut; feature: human-associated habitat; material: faeces | place: China | collected 2012 ... | reverse complement strand
ACCCCGCTGGCCCTGGTGCGCTCCTATGCCGAGGGGCTCAGCGAGGACATCGCCCATAGGAAGCAGTTCGTCGGACTCGCTGACCTCGCCGTAAATCTGCGTCAGAGGGGCGCATTCGGTCATTTTCAGCTCCTGCGCCCCTGCCCGGAACAGGCCGGGCAGCAGGCAGCAGAGCAGTAGACAGATCTTGTTCATAATCGTGCGGTTTTAGCGCATGAAGGAGGTGATGAACGACTCGTCGAGTGTGACCTCGGGAGCGAAACGGTCGCTGCGGACGTAGCGGTCGATGCTTTCGAGCAGCTGGCGCGTGGCGGGGCGCTGGTCCATCTTCTTTTTCGTGTCGACCGCCAGAACGAGCAGTTTGCCGCCGCCGACGCGGGCCTCGAAGCCGATGCCGAGTTTTTCGTTGTTGTCGAAGCTGTCGATCACCTGGATGAAGGGCCGCAGCTGGCGCGGGGTCTGCTGCATCTCGATCACCTTGGCGTTCTCCAGAATGTCCCACCACTGCCAGTCGGTGTGGTATGAGGTCGGGAAGTCGGCGAACACGGGTTGCTCGGCGTGAATCAGACAGCCGATGGTCATCGGCGCCCAGGCGAACATGATCGGGTTCCAGAAATGGTTGTGGAAGGTCGATTTGCGCCCCTTGACCTTGTTCGGCGCGGGGGTCAGGACGACTTTCTTCCCCGCGGCGAGGTACTGTTTGGCCTGCTCGCCGAACTCCGTCGTGTAGAGCACCTCCGTATCCGACTGCATCAGCTGTGCGTTGCGCGGATAGACCCAGATGTCCCAGCTGTTGCTTGTCTTTTCACCGACGTTCAGGTGCACGGTCAGCTTCTGCGGGCCTCGCACCTTGCCGAGCGGAGCGGAGAACTCCCCGACGGGGAACACGCCGTCGGTGCCTATGGTCTGCGATTTCAGACTGCCCTTGGCGATGGCTTTCCCGCTGCCGTCGGTGATCGACCAGCGGATTTTCGCATTTTTGAGCGCCGCCGCGCCGAAGTTGTAGACCTCGGCCTTTGCCGTGAAGGTTTCGTCTTCGAACCAGGCGCTTTTCGGGTAGCGGAGCAGCGCCACGGTCGGCGCGCAGAAGGCCCGCCAATCCTCGGGCGTCACCAGGCCCTTGGAGTCCCAGAACGGATCGAGCACACCCACCGGGGCGTAACCCTGGCCCGGGAAGTCGTTGAGCGACAGGAGCTGAAATCCGGCCGATTTGGACGAGCGGAGCAGCGCCTCGATCACGGCCTTGTACTCCACGACGGTCAGCGCTCCCGACGCCCGGAAGAAATCGTGGGCCTGATCGCCCATGCCGTTGGCGGTGAGCATCTCGCGCCACAGTTCGAAGTTTCGGGCCTCGACCGGTCCCGTGTATTTCCCGATCTCGCGGAAGTCGGGATAGACGCACCGCTGGCCCGACTCGTGGGAAATTACCGGAACGTCCACGTCCGACTCCTTGCTGCGGTCCCAGTCGGTCGAGGGCCGTCCCTCGTAGACCTTCACGGGGCCTTTGTTGGTCTGCTGCGAGACGTAATACTGGTCGGACGGGACGCGCGTGCGGGCCGTCGAACCGCTGTACAGATGCCGCGTGTCGAGTTTGCGGCCGTCGGCGGTCAGCTCCTCGATGAAGTCGAAGTTGCCGGTGATCTCGTTGCCGTTGCAGTAGAGGACGAACGAGGGGTGGTTGCCGTACTCCTTGAGGATGGCGCGCATCTCGCGGCGGAAGAAGTCGTAGCGCGCTTCGTCCGGCTCGGCGTCCTTGCCCCACATGGGCATCTCGACTTCGAGGTAGACGCCGTGGCGGTCGGCCATGCGGAAAGCCGCGGCGGGAGGGCACCACGAGTGGAAACGGATGTGGTTCAGTCCGTAGTCCTTGACGATGCGCATGATACGCTCCCATTCGGCGTCGCAGACCGGGGCGTGGCCCGTTTTCGGGAACACGGCGTTCTCGACGGTTCCGCGCAGGTGGAGCGGACGGCCGTTGAGCAGGATGTGGTTGCGGCCCTGCGCCACTTCGCGCATGCCGAAGGTCGCCGACTTCTTATGTTCGAAGGACTCTTTTCCGGCGCCGGTCAGCAGCGTGCACTCCACGGTGTAGAGGTTCGGGTTGAATTCGTCCCAGAGTTTGGCCTCCCGGCCCAGCGCGACGGTTTCGGTCAGGTCGATCTCCTCCGCTTCGCCGCCGACAGGTACCTCCTTCGTTACGTGCAAGCCGTTGCCCGAGACGGTGAGCAGCGCCTTTCCTTCGAAAGGCTTTTTCGTGCGGTTGTCGATCTTCAGGCGCACGTCGACGCTGTTCGTCTCGATGTCGGGATACAGCTGCATGTCGTCGATGTAAACGGGGTCTACGGCCACGAGTTTCATCTCGCCGAGGATGCCGTTCCAGTTGATCTGCGTGAACTCCGTGTGGGCGTGGTTCCATTTGTGGGTGTTGTACTGGAACCGGTTGTCGATGCACACCGTGATGCGGTGCGTCTTGCCCGGGGTGACGAAATCCGTCAGGTCGTGGTTGTGGGGGACGCTGATGTAGTCCAGTCGGCTCACCTCCTTGGTGTCGACCCATACCGAGCTGAGCCAGTGGGTGCGTTCGAAATAGAGGAAGATGCACTTGCCCTTCCAGTCGGCCGGGAACTCGATGTCGCGCTGATACCACGCCGGACCCATGTACTCGTAGACGCGCGTCAGGCGGTCGACATGGCGGTAGGGCGATTTGTAGCCGATTTTGTAGTCGTCGGTGATGCCGGGGAGCATGATGGTCTCCTGGAGTTGGTGGTTGTAGCGCGGCGAAAGCGATCCCCTGCGGAAATCCATCACGTCCGTCTGGAACCTCCACTCTCCCGAGAGGTCCATTTCGCGGGTCTGGGCGGCCGCCGGGGAGAGGGAGCCCAACAGCACGGCCGCGAGAAGCAGTTTTATAAACCGGTTTTTCATGTATGGTGTTGTTTTAGATTATCGTTTCAGGTGTTTGTCCGCGAATTTCACGAATTGCCGCCAGTCGTAGAGCGTGATGTCGTGGTCGCCCGAACGGACGTGGTGGCCGATGTGTCCCGACAGCACGGGCGCGTCGGTTTGGGGCAGTTCCGTTCCCGAAAGTCCCTCCAGGCCGAACAACTCATAGACCGGCGTGGCGTGGACCCCCGCGAGGAACTCGCCTTTCGGGTCGGCCCAACGGTCCTCGACGGCGCTGGCGATATACACCGGGCGCGGGGCTATCAGCGCAATCAGTTCGTGCTGGTCGACGGGCAAAGCCGCCTCGTTGCCCGAATACCGGTTGAAGTTCCCGCAAAACCAATGCGGGAAAAGGCTGTTGATCCTGGCTACGGTTTCGCCGTAACAACGCCGCGACAACGCCGCGCCGCCGCATCCCGAGTCGTTCGACACGGCCATGGCGAAGCGCGGATCGACGGCTGCGGCCCAAAGGGCCGTTTTGCCGTGCCGCGAATGCCCGATGACCGCCACGCGGGAGGCATCGACATCCTCGTCGGTTTCGAGGTAGTCCATCGCGCGGCTCAAGCCCCAGGCCCAGGCCGCGATCGTGCCCCATTCATCGGGGGCCGGTTTGGTCTGCCCCTCGCGGTAAAAGAGCGGGTGAACGCCGTTTTGGAAGCCGTCGTCGTAGTCGGGGTCGATGTCGCCGCGGTAAATCGTGGCGAGGCCGTAGCCGTTGGCGATCAGCATCTCGACCGGCCACCGTGATGCCGCCGCGGCGCGCGGGAACCCTTTTGCGCGGACTTCGCTGCCGCCCTCTTCGCGCGGCTTCATGCGCGAGACCGACTCCGTGACGAGCGGGTCGTCGCAGATCGTGTGGTTGCCCTTGAAATTCAGCCCCAGAAAGACCGGAACGGCGTCGGTGCGTTTGTTGGGGATGTAGAGCAGGATGGTCATGAAATGTGCGTCGCTCTCGGTGAAGTAGACGGCGATCTCCCGGCGGGTGGCCATGTTGCCCAGCGTGTAGCGGTCCTCGCTCAAGACCTCGAAATGCAGTCCTTCGGGACGGCCGGGGGCTTTTCCGTAGACCTCGCTTTCGAACAGCGACAGCAGTTCGGGACGGCGTTCCGAAATCCACGTTTCGGCGTCAGTCACCTTTTTTCCGGCGATGGTTGTCAGCGGGTCGGGCAGCGTGTAGGCCGGAACCTGCGATTCGTCGTAGTTTGTCGCGGGCATCTGCGCCCGGGCGCAGAACAGGGTCAGGCCGCAGAGCGGCAGCAGCGCGTATTTTTTCACGGCGGTCATGGCTGCAATCGGCGTTTGATGCGCGTGAGCGCCTCCAGATAATAGTAGTCGGCGTAGGTGAGCGGCACGTCGACCTCCGAGGAGAAGGGATAGGCTCCCGTGCTGTGCCGGAGAATGAAGCCTCCGTTCTCACCCGCCGGAGCGGTGTATTCGGGCGAGGCCAGCGTGCGGATCTGCTTTTCGGCGAAAGCCATGTACCGCTCCCCTTCGGCTGCGGGCACGAAGCCGCTCAGCTCGACCAGCGCCGAGGCCATGATCGCGGCCGCCGATGCGTCGCGCGGCGTGGAGGCGAGGGCCGGAGCGTCGAAATCCCAGTAGGGAATCCCGTCGGCGGGCATGTTCCTGTGGTTGATGAGGAATCCGGCGATGCCGCGGGCCTGTTCGAGGTAGCGGGCGTCGCCCGTGAGGCGGTACATGCAGGTGTAGCCGTAGAGTCCCCATGCCTGTCCGCGGCTCCAGGCCGAGGAGTCGGAGAGGCCCTGATGGGTCTGCTTGAGATGGGGCTGTCCCGAGATCGTGTCGTAGGAGACCAGGTGGCAGGAGCTGAAGTCGGGGCGGAAATGGTGTTTCAGCGTCTTGTCAGCATGCGATACGGCCATGTCGCGCAGCGACTTGTCGCCCGAACGGTCGGCGGCCCACATCAGCAGTTCGAGGTTCATCATGTTGTCGATGATGACCGGATACTGCCATTTGTCGCGGTTGTGGTCCCACGAGCGGATCAGCCCTACTTCGGGTTTGAAGCGCGTCGCCAGCGAGCGCGCCCCGGTGAGCAGCACCTCCTCGTAGGACTTGTCTCCCGTGAGGCGCAGTCCGTTGCCGAAACTGCAATAGAGCATGAACCCCACGTCATGGTTGTCGGTGGTGTGTTTTTCCCGCTCGACGCGTGCGGTGAACATCCGGGCGTACTCCAGCACCCGGGGGTTGCGGCCGTTCTCGTAGACGTACCACAGCACGCCCGGGAAAAAGCCGCTGCACCACCAGCGCGAATCCGACGAGACGTCCTCGCCGTTCTCCCACGTGCGCGGCAGGCGGCCTTCGCGCGCACTGTACTTCTCGGCCATCAGCAGCGTCTGCCGCTCGGCGCCGGCCAGCGCCTTGTCCACGACGGTCTCCAGCGGTTCCCGCCCGCCTCCGGCGCAACCTGCGAGCAGGACGCCGAGAAGCGTGTATGTCAAAAACTTCTTCATCTTCTTTTAATGTTTGTCGTAATAGGCTTTCATCAGATACCACGCTTTCTTGCGGTATCCCTGATCGGAAACCAGCCCCTTGCGGTTCCAGCCCTCCTGGTTGGCGGGGTGGAAGCGGAACGGCGAGCGGAAGTCGAACAGAATCCACGGCGACACGCCCCGCAGGTTGGGGATGTTCTCGAACATGCGCAGGTTGTCGCGGTAGAGGGCCTCCTGATACTCCTCGCTCCACGAACTGGCCACATCGGCCGGGCCGTGCTGGCCGTAGAGCGCCTCGCCGCCGAATTCGGAGATGATCAGCGGTTTGCCGCGCGCCACGTCCCACACCGCCTTGTCGGGCGTGAGGGGCCACGGGTGGTACCAGCCCATGTATTTGTTGATGGCCACGACATCCAGTTCCCCGATGAACGGGTCGTCCATGACGAACAGCTGCCGCTGGCGGTCGAAACGTACCAGATCGAACGCCGCAACGATCAGGCGCGTGTCGTCGATCTCCCGGCAGCATGCGATCAGGTGGCGCAGGAAGGCGTTGCGCGGCCCGGAAGGCTGCGTCTCGTTGGCCACGCCCCAAAACGTCAGGGCGCAGCGGTTCTTGTCGCGCGTGACCATCTCGCGGATCATGCGGCCCGCCTTTTCGCGGGTTTGGTCGTTGGCGAAGTCGATGCCCTGCCAGATGGGAATCTCCTCCCAGAGCAGGAAGCCCATCTTTTCGGCCAGCCGGACGATATGTTCGTTCTGCGGGTAGTGCGCCAGACGGATCATGTTGCAGCCGAGTGCCTTGGCCTCGCTGAGCAGCATCACGGCGTCGGCCTCGGAGTGTGCCCGGCCCATGCGCTGGGGGATCTCTTCGTGGAACGAGATCGACTTGAGGAACACGGGCGAGCCGTTGAGGACGATCTCTTCGCCCTCGGTGCGGATATTGCGGAACCCGATCGACTCCTCCACCCGGTCGCGGTCCGTGGAGACGATCACCCGGTAAAGTTTCGGATCGGCGGGGGACCAGCGTTGCAGTCTCCTGACCCGGAACGACGCCGAGGCCGTACCGGTCGCTCCGGCAGTGACGGTCCGGTCTACGTTCAGTTCGGGAATCTCGATCCGTACGGCCGTTCCGGCAGCGGCGCCCGCCAGCTGCACATCGGCGTCGATCCGGTCGTCGGAATCCTTGCCGAGGCGGATGAAATAGTCCCGGATAAAAGCGTCGGGCACGCTGACGAGCATCACGTCGCGCGTGATGCCGCCGTAGTTCCACCAGTCGAAGGCCATCGCCGGGATGGCGTCCGTGGTGCGGGTGTTGTTGACCTCCACGGCCAGAAAGTTGCCTTCGGGCTTGAGGCGGCCCGTCACCTCGATCTCAAAGGGTGTGAATCCGCCTTCATGGGCACCGATCTCCTCGCCGTTGAGGTAGACCCGGCAGCGGTAGCTGACGGCCCCGAAATAGAGGAACTGCCGCCGGCCGGTCTGCTCGGGGGCGTCGAACCGCCGGGCATACCACACCGTGCCTTCGTAGTATTTCAGCTCGGGCATCTGGCAGTTCCAGTCCGAGGGAACGTCGAGCCGCAGGCCGTTGTCGAACGAATATTCGTAGAAATCGGTCTTTCCCTCCGGCTTGCGGTTGAGGTAGATCTTGTTTTTGCGGCCCTGATCGTAGAGATCGACGATGGCGTCCCACTTTCCGTTGAGCGACTGCACGTCGCGTCCGTAAACGTTGGTGATCAGCTCCTGGGCTGTGATGTTGGCCGCTGCGAGCAGTAGCAGAGCAAATGACAGGATGAATTTTATCGGTGTTTTCATTGTTATCAGGATTTGTGGTTCGTCAGCGGATCAGTTCGTAGCGGTACATCGCGTAGTCGTTGGGCGCGGGAAGTTCCACCTCCAGCGTTCCGCGGCGTCCGGTCTTCTGCACGGCGGCCTTCCCGCTCCCCAGCACCGGCGTGAGGCGCACTTTCGAGTTCTCGGGGAGCCATGTCTCGATCCGGGCCTTCCGGTCGGGGTTCTGCTCGCGGAAGAAGATCAGGTAGCCCCGCTCGCCGTCGACCGACTGGAATCCGGTCCACGAGCGGCCCGACGGTTCGTCGCCCACGGGGAGGATCACTCCGCGGTGGAAATCGTGCTGCACCTCTTTGTAGCGTTCGATCAGCGCGCCGATGCCCAGCGCCTCTTCGGGCAGTCCGCTCGCCTCCATCCAGGCCAGCGGCTGTCCGGCCATGGTCGTTGCGAAGAGGTATTCGAAACTGTAATTGGCCGGGGCGAACGGGTCGCCGGCATATTTTTCCGTGTTGCGCCATTTGTTGAGGAACTCGATCTGGAGCTTCTCCGCGGGGACGTATTTGGAGAGCATCCACAGGTTGCGCAGTGTCCAGTAGGGGTAGTAGTTCTGCCAGTCGGTGTAACGGTTTTCGAGGAAAATGTTGCCGTACTCGTTGAACATGTGGTAGCCTCCGCGGCGTCCGGCCGTGGCGTCGAGGTTGAAGACCACTCGGCCGCCCGTCCGCTCCAGCACGCGGTCGAACAGCCGCCGCAGGTTGCTTTCGGAGCGTTTGTCGGGGATTGCCAGTCCGTCGATCTTGAACGTGCGGATGCCGTACTCGTCGTAGAGACCGACGAGGGCCTGCGCATCCTTCTCCCAGTCGGCATAGCCGTCCTGTACGCTCGGGTTGAACCAGAGGCAGGTCTCCACGCCCAGTTCCCGGCCCAGCTCCACGACAGGGTGCAATCCCCGGGGGTATTTCTCCGGGTCGGGTTTCCAGTAGTCGGGATTGTCCCAGATGTTTTTGAACGACCCCTTCGCCACGGCGGAGTTGGGGCTTTTGCCCACCTGCCAGCCGTCGTCGATCTGGAAATGCGTGATGCCCAGATGCGCGGCCTTGCGGACCTCGGCCAGGCAGAACCGTTCGTTCACCTTCGTGTCCTGGCTGCGGTCGCCCCATGTGTTCATCATCACCATCTCGTCGCGTCCGGGAAGCAGCTTCCGTAAATTTTTCTGGTAGCTCCGCAGGGCCGTCAACTGTTCGAGTTCTCCGCCCGACCAGACTCCGAGGACGCATCCGTAGGCTTTCACCCACTCCCCTTCGCGGAGGTCCTTCTCCGTCACGCCCAGTCCCGTCACCGTGAAATCGCCGAACTCCGCCGTGAAGTCCCCGCCGCCATAGGCCAGTTGCACGCCCGAACCGGGGGCTTCCTTCAGGAAGAAGAATCCGCGGCCGTTCTCGGCGTTGCGGGCGAAGAGCAGGTTGCCCCGGTAGCTGTTTTTCCGGTAGGGAATGACGTCGGTTTCGAAGACCAGGTTGTTGTTCCAGTCCGTGACGTCCTGGAACTCCACGATCCGCGTGTGCCAGTGGAACCCGCCGGGGTTGAACCGGTCGAGGGTCGCGGCGACCGGCTGCGACTGCATGTCGGCGGTCGATTCGATGTTCTTGCGGTCGGCGGCGTTGACCGTCCGGCTGTCGGGAAGCTGTGCGGCGCTGCCTTTGAGGTAGGTGTCGCAGGCGATCGCCGGAGTGTCGGCGCAGATGCGGTAAATCCGCCGCACGTCGAGCGTTCCCAGCGAAAATTCCACGGTGATTTCCAGCCGCGCCGGATGGATGTCGGTTTCGGCGATCCGTTTCGTCGAGCAGCGTCCGCCGGTGCTTCGGGTATCGCCCGCGACCTTGAAATCGGGCGTCAGGGAACGGGAAGTCCACACCTGTCCCGACGAAAAGTCGGTCAGGCTCTGCGTCATCAGGTTGCCGCCGTTCCAGACGAACCGGCGTTCGATCCGGGAGTTGCCGATCGTCAGGGTGTCGTTCTGCAAACGGCTGTAACAGCCCTCCTGCGGGAAGGCGGACGTGCCGCAGAGCAGCATCGTGAACAGTATCGGGAGTGTGTGTTTCATGGTCGGGATTCTATTTTGCCGGCAGGATTCTGCGCATCGTGTCGGTAAAGATTGCAGCCATCCGCTGCTGGATGTATTTGTCTTGGCCCCGCTGGGGATGCCACCCGTAGGCGACGCCTTCGATGGTTTGCGTGTCCTGGGCGTGGAGCAGGCTCTGCTGGGTTCCGGTGGCCGGGTTCGGAGTGTCTTTCGAGAAGCCGATGTTCCTGTCGAACTCCACGAGCGGCAGGCCCCACCGTGCGGCGAGGCGCCGTATGGCGGCGTTGTAGGTCGTCCGCGCGTCGTGCCAGTCGGTGCAGAGGACGATGACGGCGGGTTTACCCGATTTCGTGCCGTAGTACTTCGATTTCGGGTCGTCCTTCAGGGCGTAACACTCGCTTTGGTAGCGTTTGATGACGTAATCGAACGCCGCGGCGTAGTTGCTTCGGTCGAACGGCGTCGTGTAATCGGTGTACTTCTCTTTCAGGCCGCCCGTGGCCGAGACGTCGCGGTTGTGGACCTGCATGATGACCAGCGCATCCATCTCGTCCAGCTCCCCGGCGTTCCAGAGCGTGCCCTCGGCCATCCGGTTGGCCGTGTCGGCGATCGACTCGCCGCCGATGGCCCGGTTGATAGCCCGGGCGTCCAGTTGCCGGCATCCGATTTCGAACCAGCCGTTCTGCGGCGAGGCGAACGAGGCCCCGGTGAGGAGGATCGTATATTTCGCGTTCTCCTGCGCTGTGGCATGCCCCCATGCGAGGGGCAGCGCAAGCAGCAGTGTCAGTAGTTTTTTCATTGTCGTTTTCAGTCGTTGCGCAGTGCGCGGGGCGCTTTCAGAGAACCGCCCGTGTTGAATTTCTGGTTATCGGGAAGCCCCTCTTTTCTGCCGACGCCTTCGCGCATCAGCCTGCGGAGTTCTCCGAGGTGTTTCTGGTAGATCAGGCGGGGCGAAGCGTCGTATTTGCGGCACAGCGAGGCTGCCATGCCGACCACCTCGCCCATCATGCCCGTCGTGCGCATCACCCGCACCGTTCCGAGGGCCACGTGCGTCACGCTGATGTTCCGCCCGGCCATGAACAGGTTGTCCACATTGCGGGAGTAGAGACACCGGTAAGGCACGGCATGGGGATAGATGTGGATGTGTTTGGTCGCGGCCTTGAACTCCCGGCCCGGGAAGCGCACGGAGTTGAGCGAATCGGGAAAATGCAGGTCGATGTCCCACGTCGCGGTGAACGAGGCGTCTTCGTGGAAGACGTTCTTGTCGATGTCGTCCTGTTTGAGGACGTAGTCGCCCAGAAGCCGCCGCGATTCGCGTTTGCCGGCCACATAGGCCACCCAGCCCAGCTCGCGGTTGCGGTACTTGGCATTGTCTTTCAGGCCGTTCTTGAGAAAGCTCCAGTTCGAATAGATCACCAGCAGGCCGTAGTCGCGGATGCGTTCGAAATCGCGGATCTGGTCGAGGTTCATGCCCGTCTCCCATTTCCATTCGCCCATCGTCACCCGCTCGCAGTTTTCGGCGTTGAACTCCACGCCGTAGCTGAACGTCGGGAACGAGGTTTTGCGGCCCGTGTCGACCGAATACCATTGGACGGACGAACCCATCGTCATCCGGTCGGCGGTTTCGGGCGCCAGCGTTTCGCCGAATTCGTCGCGGCTCTCGCGGCCCATGCGGTAGTCGGCTCCGGCCAGGAATCCGACGGTTCCGTCGCCCGTGCAGTCGGCGAAAAGCGGCGCTTCGAGCGTCGTCTCCTCCCCGGTTTCGATGTGGCGGACGATTACGGATTTTATCCGGCCGCCCTCTTTGTTCACCGCTACGGCGCGGCAGCTGGAGAACAGCTTCACGTTCTGCTCCCCGGCGATGAACGCACTTTTCTTCGCGTCCTCGTAGTTTTCGGCCGGCCGGGCGTTGCCTTCGCGCGAGTGGCCGAATTCGCGGATCATGCGGCCCAGTCCCTCGTTGGGGCCAAGCTCGATGACGCCGCCCAGATGCACGCGGACTTCGGAGCTGTTGTTGCCGCCCAGCACCGGGCGGTCGTTGACCAGAGCGACGCTGCACCCCAGCCGGGACGCCGCGGCCGCGGCGCACATGCCTGCGATGCCGCCGCCCACGACGACGAAATCGAACGATTCGGCGGTTTGCGGCGTTGCGGGGATGCCGAGCATCCGTTTGCGGAACGCAGCGAGTTCCGCGCTTCCGGACGGAGGGACGTCGCCCTCTTCGGTGGTGAAATAGACGGCGTCGCAGCGGCCGTCGAATCCGGAAAGGTCGGTCAGCGAAACGCTGACCGGACCTTTCCGGACGGAGACCTTTCCGGCGCACTGCCACATCCACTCGCTGCCCGTGCAGCCGAGCGTCGCGGACAGTTTCCGGCTGCCGACCCGGAGGGCGAACTTTCCGGGACCTTCCCCGTCGTACCAGGGGGCGACCCAGTTGAACGTCCGGACGTAGACCCGGTAGGTTCCCGTTTCCGGGAATTCGACCGTTGTCACGGCGTCCGCCACGGGTTTGCCCATGCCGTGCGCGATGAGGTAGGGCGAACCCATCTGGTCCATGAACTGCTGGTCCACGGCCCACCCGCCCTTGTCGCGGAAACTCTCGGCCTCGACCAGGACGCCGCTCCCGAAGGAGGCGGTGACGGACAGCAGCAGCGCTGCGGAAAGCAATGCAACCCTCTTCATGGTTTTTCAGGCGTTAGTTGATCTGTACTTCGTGCAGTTTCACCCAGCCTTCGGCCGTCTTTTCGTTGTTCACGGCGAGCTGGATGGCAGGCCGGTTCTCCTTCGTCGTGTCAACGATGGCGATGCCCCACGTGTATTTCCCCGCGGGAAGATCGACGGCCGGCGTTTCGAAGGTGTAGGAGAAGGGCTTGCTCTCGACCCAGGTCGAAGGCTCGCAGTCCTTGTCGACGAAGACCTTCTGCGCCTTGTCCGAAGCGTCGATCAAAGCGAAGGCCACCTTGTATTTGTAGTTCCACTGCGGCAGGTTGTTCGGGAAATAGCCCCAGCCCATGTTGCGCCAGCGCGAAGCGACCTTGACACGGCTGCCTGCGCTCACCTGGTCGGGAACGATCACCTGGTCGGGATAGAGACGGTAGCCGCCTTCGGAGACGAAGCGCTGCACGAGGCTGAAGGCATCGTTGAACCACGACTCGGTCTCCTGGCCGACACGGAAGTCCATCATGTTGACGCGGGCTTCGGCCGAGGAGTCGAATTCGCCCTGGCGGACATCTTCGGGGTGTCCCTGGCGGTAGCCGGCCGGGTCGTTCCAGTAGCTGTGGCTGCTGACGATATATCCGCCCTCCATGATGATGGGGACCTTGTAACGCCATTGTGCGGCGATTGCCTTCTCCCAGGTGCTGTAACCCCAGCTGGAGTTGTTCATGCCGAAGGCGTCGGAGCGGATGCAGTAGCCGTTGCTGATGGCCAGGGCCACGAGGCTTTCGCTGTTCGGGTTCGCCGTGCCCTGGCTCGTGGGATGGCCCAGTACGCGGTGGTAGTTGATCACCAGGGGAACCTTCGTGAAGTGTTTGGCGTAGAGCTTGGTGATCCAGTCGAGGACTTCGCGCTTCACCGTTTCCGTATTCTCATCGACAGCCGATACGTCGTCCTTGTTGTAAGCCACGCTGTGGCCCTCGCCCCACTTGCCGAGGCCGTAGCCGTCGATGAACGAGGTGTATTCCGGATCGTTGAACTCCTCGGCGAGGGCTGCGACGAACTTCTCGTAGTAGCGCTGGAAGATCGGGTCCTGCGGCATCGGGGTCTTGCGGTCGGGGTATTTCGGCTCCGACATCGCGTATTCGGCTCCGGCATCGTAGACGAACTGGGGCGTATTGGCGCCCTGGTCACGTCCGTCCACCACGACGCGGAAAGCGATGGGGAGTTTCAGCTCCCGGGCTTTCTGAACCAGTTTGTAAACCTTCGAATCGGGGTCTTTCCAGGCGTACTGCCCGTCTGCGGGATTCAGCACGGACCATTTCGTGCGGATATAGCAGGCCGAAGCGTAGTCCGCCACCCTTACGTTCTTTCCGAGCAGCGGTACGTAGATCTCCTTGTCGAAATAGGAGGGATCGTAGTCCGCGCTGACATACATCACCCAGCCGTTGAGCGGGTTGTGCAGCACTTCCGACTTGTTGTAGGCGGGCTTTACGGTCACACCGGCAACTTGGCCGCCTTCTTCGCCGCCGCCGTTGTCCTTCGAGCAACCGCAGGAAGCGGCGCAAAGAAATGCTGCCAGAAGACAGCCGGTCATCAGATTTCTCATGTGTATCATGTTGCTGTTTTTACGATTGATTGTCGTTGTAATGGAATATTGCCGTATCTTCCTGTCGGCCGGAACCCAGTCTCCATTCCGATACGGCAATATTTTTCAGTCGTGCGGTCCGGCGTTATTTGTTCCGGGCCAGGATCGTTCCGTGACGCAGATCGAAGATCAGCAGGTCGGAAGCGGGGATCGTGTAATACGAGTTGCGCGTCTCTCCGTCGGCACCTCCGTGCAGTTCGCCCACCTTGCCGAGAGTCAGCGTGAGGTTCTGCTTCTTGCCTTCTGCCGTCAGCGGACAGGTGAAGCAATAGGCATTGTTCTGGTTGTAATCCGCATCGCCGACCGAGAAATTCTGGGCTACGCAGAACTTCATGCCGCTGGAAAGTTTCGTGCCGTTGTGCTCTTCGGCGTCATAGATCAGGATCTGCGGGTCGGCGAAGCTCTGCTTCAGGTTGAGTTTGCGCACGCCCCAGCCCGTACCTGCTCCGTAGGCGTAGAGATCGAGCACTTCGATCGTTGCCTCGGGATTGGCTTCCGCACCGTTCGGGTGGAATGTGACGGACAGCGGCTTCAGGTCGGTCGCCGACGAGTAGATGCGCACCTGCTTGTTCTCCATGTCGATCAGCAGGCGGTAGTTGCCGGCGTTCGGGATATTCCACGAAACGGGGGTTTCCGTCATCTTCACGTCGACAAGCTCCCCGTCGCGGAGCGCGCCGTTGCCGTCGCTCGGAACGATGTAGTAGGTCTGGCCCTCCAGCTCGACGGGAATCTGCAACTCGCCGATGCTCAATTCGCCGTACCAGGCATAGAGGTTCGCATTCTCGACCGTCTTTTCGATCTCCGTCACGCTGCTGATGGCCGTGCCGGAAAGCGACACCTTGTCGGCATCGAAGACATCGACCTTGATCGGGGTTACGGTCACCTCCACGGTGCGCACTTCGGGCATTTCGTATGTGGGGCCGCCCGCATACTCCGCGATGACGCGGAACGCCAGCGTGAAGGTCTTGTTTACGGGCACCTGCCAGCGCTCGTTAGCCCAGTTGTTGATTTGCTCGGAGGTGTAGCTCCGGCTGAAGATGCCGTCGTCCTCGCTCGTCACGATGGCGGTGGACGAACCGAAGTTGTTGTTCAGCAGGTCCAGTTTGGTCGTGTAGGACACCAGATACTCGTCGGGCATCGGACGCGCGGGCGTCCAGTCGAAGGTCAGTACCGTAGCCGAAAGGTCGTTTTCGTCCAAAGCGATCTGGGAGGAGGAGGCGGTCAGCTCCAGAGTTTCCCGGACCGGGTCGCTGTCGTGTTCGTACGGGTCCCATTCACAGGCCCACTGGCCGAGTGCGAAAAGGGTCAGCAGCGACAGGTTGCATGCAAATTTTATCTTTTTCATAATTGTTTTTTTCGTGGTTGCTGATACGGTCCGGAATCTGCCGGACACATTCTTGTCTGATCCGCCCGGAGGCGGGGACGAAGGTTTTTAGCCTTCGTAACCTTCATATCCGGGATTCTGCGGGAAATTGCCGACATTCGCGTCGCGGATAGCCTGCGGAATGGGCCACAGCACGTGGAAATCCTGGATGAGGTCGCGCGCCTCGGGGTTGTACTTTCTCACGCGTTCGAGCAGCTTGCCCGTGCGTATCAGCGTGAAGCGGCGGCTCTCTTCGCCGTAGAGTTCGCGGATGCGCTCGTCGAGCAGGAAATCCATCGTCATCTCCTCGTCGGAAACGTCGGACACTTTGGCGCGGCGGCGCACTTCGTTCACGGCATCGGCGGCCTTATCGGGCATGTCCTGACGCAGGTAGGCTTCAGCCAACAGCAGGTAGGTCTCGGCCAGGCGGAATTTCATGCGGTCCTTGTATGCGCCGGTGAGCTGGAGGTTTTCCTCCTTACCGAAGAAAAATTTCTTCAGCGCCGGGAAGAGCTGGGCCTGCGACCACGATTTGTCGTCGATGGGGCATTTTTGTCCCAGCTTGTTGGGCGTCAGCGGGTTGTTGTAGTACCAGTTGCGCTTGATGTTGTACTCCGAGTTGCGGATGTCGCCGTCTTCGAAGATGCCTTTTTCCTGAATATCGGGGAACCCCTCCTTTTCTCCGGCCGTCGTGGCGTTGGTTCCCTTGACGCCGATCCACCACTTCAGCGGATAGATCTGCGCCAGGCCGCGGCCGCCGAGCGAGTCGGCCAGTGCGAATCCGTCGATGGCGTGGTACTGGGGATTCCAGGCGCGGCGGGTCCAGTCGTCGGAATTCGTGCCGCCGCCGACCGTGTTGTACTGAAACTGCATGACCCAGATACCCTCGGTGTTGCCGGCCGAACGGTTCTGATTGTTTTCGACGAACATGTCGCTGAAATAGTCGCCGGGATCGTTCTTGGCGTTGCCGAAGCGGCTTTTCATCAGACTGTAATACGGGCAGTCGATCACGTCCTGGGCATTCTCCTCGGCCAGCTTATAGTCGCCTTCGGCGCCGCGCAGCAGGTACATTTCGCTCAGCAGGTGGCGTGCGGCCCACGTCGTAAGCTTGCCCTCCTTCACGTTGTCGGGATTGTCGGGAAGGTACGTCTTGGCAAATTCCAGGTCTTTGATGATGTTGCCCTGCACCTCGATCTTGGGATCGCGCGAGAACGAGAGCAGGAAGGGCTTCTGGATGGTTTCGACCCAGGGCACGTCGCCGTAGAGGTAGACCAGCGTGCGGTAGGCGTAAGCCCGGAAGAAACGGGCTTCGGCCTGGTAAAGCTGTTTGTCGGTGGGATAGTCCCAGTTGTCGTTCTTTTCGGAATAGATCAGCAGTTCGTTGGCCGAAGCGATCAGGTTGTAAGCCCAGTTCCAGTACGAGCCGACGAAAAGCGTCGACGGGTTGAGCGTCATTTCGGCGAACGGAACCAGCGAACCGTCGCGGACGGTTCCCATGCGGCAGAGGTCGGTCGAAATCTGGAGCACCTCGTAGGCGCAGGCGCCGTTGTGCATGAAAGCGCCGTTTTCACCCCAGGTGTTGTATTCCGAGCGGGCGATGGCGTAGAGCCCCGTGGCTCCCACCTCGAAGCCCAGTGAACTGGTGTAAGTGTTGTCGGGGGCCAGCGAACTTTTCAGATCCTCTTCCAGGAAGGAGGTGCAGCCCGCAGCTATCGAGAGGATCGAACTCGCGATGCCGATCTTGATATAATTCATCGTTTTCATAGTCAGGTCTTGATTAGAAGGTTAAGGTTAATCCCAGTACGTAGGAACGGGCGGTCGGGAACGATGCGAACCAGGTGTTGTCGTAGTTCAGCATCTGGCGCATGTTGGAGAAGGCGCAGACGTTGTTCACGCTGAAATTCACGTCGATGGCGCTCAAGCCGATCCGGCGGACGAATTTCTGATTGACACGGTAGCCCAGCGTGATGTTGCGCAGCTGCACGTAGTTGAGCTTCTTGTAGTAGCCGTGGCTGAAGGAGGCCTGGTAACCCGGCGAAACGACCTCTGCGTCGGGGGTCTCCGGCGTCCAGTATTTCACGCCGTGGATGTAGTTGCCCGAACCGAACGTATACGAGGAGATGTTGGCCACGTTGTCCGTCATCCACTTGCCGAAGACGCCGTTGAACAGGAACGAGAAATAGAAGTCCTTGTAGGAGAAACGGTTGCCCATCGACATCGTGAAGCTCGGCTGTTTGCTGCCGATCACCTTGCGGTCTTTGGAGTCGATGACGCCGTTGCCGTCGACATCCTCCAGTTTGGCGGCTCCGGGCGTGGCTCCGGTCTGGTGGGCCACCTCCTTGCCGTCCTTGTCGATGAACGTGAACTCGTCGCCTTCCTGCCAGATGCCGATCATGTTCCAGTCGTAGTAGACCGACAGCGGCTGGCCGATGAACCACTTGTTGTTGATGTCGTCTCTGCCGTCGCCGCGCAGCGCGACGATCTTGTCGCGGTTGAGCGAGAAGGTGAAGTCGGTCTCCCACCTGAAATCCTTCTTGCGGATATTCTGCGAATGGAGCGTCAGTTCGATACCCTTGTTGCGGGTCTGGCCGACGTTGTAGAGAATCTTGCTGTAACCGTTCATAATGGGAACGGTACGCGACATCAGCAGGTCGTGCGTGTTGGAGAGGTACATGTCGATCGTACCGCCCAGACGGCCGTTGAAGAACTGGAAGTCGATACCGAGGTTGGCCGTATAGGTGGTCTCCCAACGCAGGTCGGGATTGCCGATACCGTCGCTCGGCAGGTAGGCCGAGTTGGCGGCGTCGCTGTTGTCGCCCCAAATATATTTGACACCATTGGTCGAGTAGAGACGGTCGAGCGACTGATAACGTGAAATGGCGTTGTTTCCGTTGGCGCCGTATGAGAGGCGGATCTTCAGCATGTCGATCCAAGAGGCGTTGTCCTTGATGAAGCTCTCCTCGCCGAGATGCCAGGCAACGGCAGCCGAGGGGAAGAAAGCCCATTTGTGGTTTTCAGCGAAGGCCGAGAACGAGTCGGCGCGTCCGGTGAGTGTCAGAAGGTATTTGCTGTTGAAGCCGTAATTCACACGGAACATGCCCGAAACGAAGTTCTCTTTCCAGAAAGACGAACTGATGGCGATCTTGTTCTCGGCGCCGTCCATCCGGTAGAAGCTCGAGTCGTCGTTTACGAAGCCTTCGCCGCTTTGCGAAGCGGCTGTATACTGGGCCTCCTGCATGGAGAAGAGACCTGTGAAGTCGATGTGATGTTTGCCGAAATTCCGGTCGAATTTAAGCACGTTCTCCCACGTCCAGTCCGTCGTGTGGTTGTTGGCCAGCTCGGCGCGGCCGTCGACTTTCTTACCCGTTACGGTGTTGCGGCCGTAGTAGGTTCCGTTCATCTGGCTGCGGTAGTTGTAGCCGAACTGCGACCGGAAAGAGAGCCCTTTGACCGGAAGTTTGAGATCGAGGAACCCGTTGGCCATGAAGTTGCGGCCCGTGCGTTTCTGGTCGGCGTTGACGTCCTTCATCGGGTTGGGCAGGTTCGAGTAGTCCATCGGCTCCTCGTAGTAGGCGCCGGTCTCGTCCTTGTAGATGCCGTAGGGGCTTTGCTTGATGGCATGTTCGAGGTTCGGCGTCGCACCGCCGGTCTCACGGTTCACGAACTGCGTGGTGAGACCTACGGACAGCCAGTCGTTCATTTTCTGGTTGATGCTGGCATAGACGTTCGTGCGCTGGTAATTCGAATTGTAAACCACGCCGGGGTTGTCCAGGTAGGAAACCGAGGCCATATAGGTGGTCTTCTCGTTGCCGCCCTGGAAGCTCAGCTGGTGGTCCATCGTGAAGACCGTGCGGAAGACGTAGTCCTGCCAGTCGTTGGTGATGCCCTTGGCGTAGTTTACCTTCTCGCTGGCGCTGATAATCGAACCTACCAGCGGATCGAGCTGCTCGCCGCTGTAATTGTTCTTGAGCCGGCCCATGTCCTGCTTGAGGCGGATGAACTCGTTGGGACCCATGGTTTCGATGCGCTGCATCGGCTCGGCGATGGCGAGCTTCGTTTTGTAGGTGACATGGAATTCGCCCTGCGAACCCCGCTTGGTCTGGATCAGGATGACGCCGTTCGAGCCGCGCGAACCGTAGATGGCCACGGCCGACGCGTCTTTCAGCACCGACATGTTCTCGATGATGTTCGGGTCGAGGTCGGCCAGTCCGCCCGAGTAGGGAATGCCGTCGAGAATGATCAGCGGGTCGTTGCTGGCCGTCAGTGAGTTCTGGCCGCGGATCAGCAGGGTCTGGTTGCTGCCCGGCGCTTCGTTGCCGGTCGTGATGTTCAGACCGGCGACCTGGCCGACCAGACGGTCCATCAGGTTGTTGGTCGAGACCATTTCCAGCGTCTGTTTGCTGACGACGGCGAGACCTCCCGTGAGGTCTTTCTTTTTCTGCGTACCGTAACCCACGACGACCACTTCGTCGAGGGACTGGGCGTCTTCGGTCATCGTCACGTTTACGACATTCGATGCGCCGAGTTTCACTTCCTGGTCGGTATAGCCCAGACAGGTGAAAAGAAGCGTCGAGGATGCGGGAACTTTGATTTCATAAACACCTTGCGTATTGGATACGGCTCCGTTGTTGCTTTTGCCGTCCTTTACCACGACAACGACTCCCGCCAGCGGGGCGCCGCTTCCGTCGGTGATTTTACCGGTTACTTTGACGTCGTTCTGCTGGGCGAACGACGGTGTTGCAGACAGCAGGAATAAGAGGGAAATCGTCAGGCTGCCTATAAGCTTTTTGTACATGCTCATTATCATAAAAGGTTTCTTTTTGGTTAGTGCTTGTATCTCCGTTATAAAGGGATTGTCTGGAGGGGCGGGAGACACTTCGTCGCCTGGTGTGGTTTTCCGATCATCTTTTCATAGGTTTCAGGTTTTAATTTTTTAAATTTTTTATGTATTTCGAAGGAAAAGCGGACGCCGGGGACTTCGGACCCCGTATTGCAAAGGTCAATAAAACGGGGCGACCGGATGGGCGTCGTTTATTCGGAAATGGTTCCATTTCGTACGGAGGGGTAAAAAAAGGAGCATATCCGGGCGCTGCGGGCGCTGCGCAGACCTGCGAAGAGTCCCGTCCGGACAAAATGAAACCTCCCTGCCGGTCGCGCGGGGCGACGGCGGGAAGGTTTCTGCGGGCAGATGCGGACGCTGCTCCGGCGGATACGAAAGCACGAGATATTCATAGCCGGTTCGGTCGGCTCCTTTCGTGCGGTTTGCGTCAGGATTTCTTCTTAAATTCGGATGGGGTCAGTTCGAAATGCCGTTTGAAACAGATGCTGAAATATTTGGGATTGGCGAATCCCGTCAGGACCGAGATCTCGGAGATGGTCAGGTCCGACTCCCGGAGCAGCTGGGCCGACCGTTTCAGCCGGACGTCCATGATGAACTCCTTGATCGACATGCCCGTGATGTCGTTGATCTTCTGGTAGAGGAGCGTGCGTCCGATCGACATGTCCGACACGAACGAATCCACGTTGTAGTCGCTGTTGTCCATGTTCCGTTCGATGTAGTTCATCGCCTTTTTCAGCAGTTCCTCGTCCATCGACGAAATGGTGATCTTCGACGGTTCGGCGATGTACTTCTTGCTGTAACGCTCCTTGAGTTCCTGCTGGCTGCGGATGAGGTTGGCAACCTGTTTGAGCAGGAAATCCATATCGAAGGGCTTGTCGATGAACACGTTGGCTCCGCATTCCAGTGCCTTGATCTTGTTTTCGGTGTTTTTGCCCAGAGCCGAAAGCATGATCACCGGGATATGGCTGGTCTTGATGTTCGAACGCAGCGAGCGGCATACCTCGAAGCCGTCGGCTTCGGGCATCATCAGGTCGGTGATGACGATCTGGGGGCAGATTCTCTCCGCTTTGGCGATGCCTTCGCTGCCGTTTGCCGCGGTGTATACGTTGTAGTGTTTCGACAGCCGTTGTTCGAGGTAGCTCCGCAGGTTGGGGTCGTCCTCGATGACCACGATGTTGCACGCCTTGCGGTCGTGCCGGTCGTTGGGAGCCATGACGTCGGATTCGGTCAGCAGGTTGTCGATTTCGGAGACCGTGTATTTGTACGATTCGGCGGCGCTGTCGGTCTTTTCGGCGTTGAGCGTGAAGGGCAGGACCACCGTGAACGCGACTTTCGAGTTGCCCGAACGGAGGGTGATGGTTCCGTTGAGGTTGCCGACCAGCTCCTTGACGATGGCCAGTCCCAGGCCGCTGCTGCTCTCGAATTGGGGACGGCGGTCGGAGAGGTGGTTGAACGATTCGAAGATGGCCTCCTTCTTGTCGTCGGGGATTTCCGCCCCGGTGTTGGTGACCGTGAAGGCGATGTATTCGGTGCCGGCGGCCGGCGGAGCGGACTCCGGGCGCTGGTCCTGCCGCGCCGGGTAGATTCTCACGCCGACATAGCCGTTTTCCGAGGCGTACTTGATCGCGTTGGAGAAGAGGTTCGTGAAGATTTTTTCGATCACGTCGTGGTCGAACTTGGTGTAGAAACTTTCATACTGGGAGTTGAAGCCGGTTTCGATCCCCTTCTTGTTGGCGTAGAACTCGAACAGCGAGAAGATGCTGTCGATGAAGCGGATCAGATCGCCCGGCTGGCGGTTCAGGGTGATCTTCTGGCTCTCGATTTCGCGGAACTGAAGCAGTTGGCTGATCATGCGCTGGATGCGCCCCACGTTCTTCTCGATCAGGTGCACGTAGGCATTGCCAGGCGCATTGGCGGGCAGGTGTTCCTTGAGCTGTTTCAGCGGGTCGACGACCAGCGTGAGCGGAGTTTTGAGGTCGTGGGAGATGTTCGTGAAGAAGTTGATCCGGGCCTGGGTCAGCTGCTTCATGTTCTGTTCCTTGATCCGCTCCAGTTCGAGCCGCTGTTCGAAAATCTTCTTGTTGGTGAAATACCGCCAGATGAAGTAGGCCACCGCCGAGAGCAGCGCCGCATAAACGAGGTAGGCCCAGCGGGAGAGGAAGGGCGAGGGGTGCACCCTGAAGCCGAGCGCCGAAACCTCGTCGCCCCACAGGCCGTCGTTGTTGGCCGCCTTGACCTCGAAGACATAGTTTCCGGCGGGCAGGTTGAAGAACTGCACCGCCTTCTGTCCCTGCGGCAGCAGGGACCATCTTTCGGAGTGTCCCAGCAGGCGGTAGGCATACTGGTTCTTCTCGGCGTTCAGGTAGCTGTTCGCCGAGAAGCGGATTTCGAAATTCGACTGCCGGTGCGACAGTTCGATCACGTCGCCCTCGCCTCCGCGGTAGGAGAGCGTGGAAATGGCTTTCTCCAGAGGCGAGTTCTTGGCGCCGGGCACGGCCGGCCGGCTGTTGATAAGCAGGTCCGTAAAATAGACTTTCGGCTTCTGGTCGTTGTATTTGATCTTTCCCGGGGTGAAGAGGATGAAGCCGTCCGTCCCTCCGAACAGCATTTCGCCTTTCGAGGTCTTGTAGCAAGCCCGCACGTAGTAGGCCCCGCAGCGGTTCGGGATGTCGATCTGCGATTTGCGGATCACTCCGTCGGTATGGTCGTAATAGTAAAGCCCGTCGTTGGTGCTGAACCAGACATCTTTCGAGGGGGTGTCTTCGAGGATGCCGAAGACTGTTTTGCCCTCCAGCCCTTCGCCGTTCCGGTCCCTGAAATTGACGTAACTGCCGTTGCGGCGCAGCAGGTTGACCCCGCCGCCGCGGGTTCCGAACCAGATGTCGGAGTCGGAGGTGACGCAGTAGGAGCAGAGGTTGTTGACCGAATAGGGGGCCTCTGCGATGTAATGGCGCTTCAGAATCCGCCGTGTGGCGGGATCGACGACGTATGCGCCGTCGTGCCCGACGAGCCACAGGTCGCCCCGCTCGTCGTGGAACAGCGTTTCGATATGGATGCGGACGGCGTTTCCCTGTGCGTCTGTCAGCCGGACCGTCTCCACGCGTCCCGTACTCGCATCCTTGTACATCAGCTCGGCGTCCGGGTCGGTCAGCCAGATGCCCCGGTCGCCCTCCTTGGCGAAGTCATAGACGCTCAAAGGCTGTCCCGAGGCCGGATGGTTCATGTACAGGTCGGAGAAACGTCCCTGCCGTTCGTCGAAGACCCGCATTCCGCCGTTGAACGCCGAGACCAGCAGCCTGTCGTTTCCGTCGTGCCACAGCTTTTTGATCATGTTCGACGTCAGGCCGCAGCGGCTCTCCTGCGTGTAATAGACGAACCGGCCGTCGCGGCGGTCCCAGCGGTTAATTCCCCCCCCCTCCGTTCCGATCCAGAGATTGCCCTCCGAATCCTCTTCGAAACAGCTGACGATGGGATGGTTCAGCCCGCCCGGCGTGGCTTTGAAATAGTCCACGCCGTTGTCCGCGAAGGTCATGTAGGCCAGTTTGCCGCCGTATGTGCCGACCCATATCCCGCCGTCGGGATCGGGGAAGATCGACCATACCGAATTGTTGGGCAGGGAGTAGGGATAGTGGAGGTCGGAACGCAGCAGCTGCGTGCTGGCGGTAAGCGGCTCCAGCAGCAGCAGTCCCGATTGCGTCGCTACCCAGATGATGCCCTGCGAATCGAGGTGAAGCTCCTTGGCGCCGGCGGATTTCTCGTATTCGAGCGGCAGTCGGAAATACCGTCCGATCCTGCCGTTGCCGTCGCATTCGTAGAGCCCGTCCATGAGCGTGAGGACATATACCGACCCGTTGCACTCCACCACGTCGCGGATCACGCAGCTGCCGCCGCCGACGGATGCGAAGAGGACGTATTGCCCGGTCTCCCGGTTCAGGCGGTAGAGATCGCCGCCCGACGCGGCGTAAACGTACTCCTTCGTGCACACCAGCGTCAGCGTCCGCCCGGGTGCGGACATCTCCGGAGGCATCGGATAGCGGGTCACGGCGGGCAGCCGTTCGGGGCTGAACGATTCGATGCCGTTGTTGCGGATCAGCCATACCGTCCCGTCGTTGTTCGCCGTGACCGAGCCGATATTGCCCTCCAGAACGAATTCGAACTCCAGCTTCCGGTAGTTGAAGCGCAGCAGCCCTTGGTTAGTCCCTACGTACAGGCCTTTCCGGTTGTCCGTGATCACCTGTCCGTAGGACCAGTAGGAATTCGGCAAGAGGTTCGTGACCAGGTCGGTCATCCGTACGAACGACGTGCCGTTGTACATGAACAGGGCGTCGTAGCCGCTGAACCACATACGCCCGACGCTGTCCTTGGCGATGCTGTGGATGCCTCCGTAATAGGAGGTCTCGGGCATGGTGTGGAAGCGGTAGTCCGGGATGTTCAGGGCATGGAGCGCCGGAGAAATCAGCGTTGCGGCGAAAAACAGCGCCGCAAACGGAATTTTCGTATATGCCTTATGTCGGGTCATCGTTTCTTCTTTAGCACAAAGTTAAAAGAAAAAGCGAAAAATGGATGCTTCGAAGCCCGGTTTTTCGGTTCTCCGCCGCCGGACCGGGCGCGCGGCGGGGAAAGCCGGGCTGCACCGCCCGGAGACGAAAAAGACGGCAGGGAAAACTCCCTGCCGTCTTTTTTATTGAATGAAGCGTTCCGGACCGGGGCGTGATTCCGGTGGGCGTTTACCG